>Ga0078894_10001948_pt1 | contig 15495 bp, 21 predicted proteins | sample LauGreSu1BDMLBSD_2_FD_67506 | JGI IMG/M metagenome (GOLD analysis project Ga0078894, IMG submission 67506) | Freshwater lake microbial communities from Lake Michigan, USA - Su13.BD.MLB.SD (version 4) (version 4) | ecosystem: Environmental > Aquatic > Freshwater > Lake | place: Lake Michigan... | reverse complement strand
ACTCGGCAACAAACTGACAGACGACCCACGACCCGAATGCGATGTCACCGCCAATGTTGATTTCACTTGGGTCAATAACGGCACAACAATGATTGACCTCGCCAACTGCGAACATCCCACTGGCATGGTTCTTGAGCCCAACGGAACATGGCGTTGGTACGACCCTGAGTTGGATAACTGAGTAGACTGCGAGACATGACAATGGACATGGACACATACCAGCAACAAGCATCCACCACAGCGAAGTACCCCGAAAGCACAGGCTTGATTTACTGCGTGCTCGGGCTCGCATCCGAAGCAGGTGAAGTCGCTGGCAAACTGAAGAAAGCCATCCGTGACGAGAACGGCGTCCTGTCGGAGTCCCGCAAGGAAGACTTGCTCGCGGAACTCGGCGATGTGCTCTGGTACTGCGCGATGACCGCGATGGAACTTGATGCGACGCTCTCCTCGGTCGCTGAGGCAAATCTCAACAAACTGTTTGACCGCAAAGACCGTGGTGTCATCGGGGGCGATGGGGACAAGCGGTGAAAGCCTTCATCTCCGTCATTGCCGTGCTTGGCATGGTTTTGCTGATTGGAATGCGAAATGACTGACACAACTTGGACTTGGTTGCTGTTCGGCATGGAAATCATCGGTGTCACAGGAATGTGGTACGCAGGGAAAAAGATGTGGTGGGGCTGGCTCATCGTCATCCTCCACACCATCCCGTGGTTCATTTACGCAGTCACCCACAACAAGCCGGGGTTCGTGGCAATGTCACTCATGTGGTGGGCTGTTCACTGGCGCAACATGATTCGCTGGCGGAAAGAAGAGCGTTGGAGTAAGGCGGGGCTTGTGAGGGGATGAACCCTCAGTTGCCCTCCTTCCACAACTTCTCCAACTCGTCGCGCTCCTCCGACTCCCGCTGGACGCGCTCCATCATTGCGTCAAACACACCACCCAACCCGTCGGGGTTATCCAACTCCTCGCCCATGAGCCGCTGGATTTCCATGTGTGCGTCAAGTTCCTCGTCGGTCATAGCGTTCAGTTCACGCTCGTATGCGACTTGCTGACCTGCGAACAGGAACATCTCCAACTGTAGGTCGTCAATCAACTTGAACTCCGAAATCATGTTGTTCAGATAAACCGCTGACGGAATGCGCTCTCCCGTACGAATGCTCTGTGCGATGTTGTGCCAAAACAGTTCCGTCTTGTACTCGTACAGTCTCACTAGGTCATCGGGGATGAAGTCATCCCGCCAATCCCATCCGTCAAGGTCAAAGTCCTTAGCCGATGGCACTCGGTCAGGGAAACGCTTCATGGATTCTGCCCGTAGAGCCCCATGACCGTCGTCGCCTTCATTACTATCTATGTCAAACATTGTCTATACCTTCCTTGTTTATGCCCCCTCCGTGGGGGTCTATGTCTATAACGAACAAAGGTGGGGAAAGTGTGCGCTCCCCATCGGCTTGTAATACTAAAATGTTGTATGGGAAAGAAAAAGAAATCATCAGGTTCGCAATCCACAGGTCGCACCCGTGTGAACCCCTTGACTGGTCAAGTGGAAACCGTGAGTGGGACAAAGGCTGGCAAACGACGGTCGTACCTCCCTGCTGGACACCCCCTCAGGACACACGACATTCAGGGCGCATCAAAGAAGAAAGACAAGTAGTCCCGCTCTCATGATGCCCTCCTCATGGCGACCATCACCAGATAGCAAGGTTGCTGTGCGATTCGCACTCACGGGGCTTCTGGCGTTCTTCTCGTGGTTGTGCGGGGTTGTCTCGTTCGCACTTCTCTGTTGGGGTTCGTGGGTGTATTCACGCCGTCGGTCAGGTACATAGTTCACAGTATTCATGGGGGTCGTGGTCGCATACTTCGTACCACACTTCCCATTCGTAATAGTCGTGGCTGTCAAGGTACTCTCGTACTTCCCTCTTAGCCTGTCGCCTGTGTTGCTTGACCTTGTGACGGTAATACAACAGTCCTAGTATCACTTTGATACCCGTGAACTACCCGTGAGCATCTTGACGATGCGCCTGAGCGTCACTCTCCTTATCCAAGTCAAGTAGAGATGTATCACTTTGTATCCCTTTGTATTACTGATTCCATTTATACAAACTCTTTCCTGTATTAGCAGAGGGGTCTCCTCCACTATAGACAACATAACAGATGTGTTAGATGTTGTCAAGTGTTACGAATAAATATTTACCCGTGAGCACCCGTAAGCACTAAAGCAAAAAGAGGGGAGAGGTGTTACCCCCTCCCCTTGCTTTCAGAACTTGTAGTCGGTGTAGAAGATTGGGGTCTCTGTCTCCCTCAAGGGGCGCATACCTTGACCTGTGCGGTATGTGCCGTCTTTGCGGAGTCGCACTGTCATTGTGTATCCCTCAGGGCAAGTGATTGCGATGTGTCCAACTACTGGCAACTCTGCGCCATCGTTGTAAACCTGCTCGCCTTGACTCATCTGACGAATCGTAATCGTCTTAGCCGTCTGACGAATCACTTCCCAACATCTTGTGTCTGTCACAAGCGTTTCTGTCATGAACTTCATTGCTCTACCTTTCTAGTAGTTCAGGTACTTCCTGATAAATCTAACTATAACAGGGGGGTGTAACATTGTCAACCCCAAAACAAAAGAAATCCAAAAAACTTCCGAAACCCTCAAGCCCCTCCAACAATCCACAACCTGTGGAAAAACCTGTGGACAACACACAACAACAACAAACAGCAATACACACGGGACTACTGACCTTTTAGATGAGGGCAAAAGGGGGCGGGCGTACCTACACCAAATTTTTAGAGTCCCACAACTTGATTTAGATTTATCTGACTAGCGACTGTTGTGGTGGTTTGCCGTTGCGTGATGTTTTGAGTCCGTTGACGCATTTGTGGTTGTTGTACCACTGTTGTACGTGTTTCCATTCTTGCCATCGGAATGATTTGCGGTTGCAGAGGGTGCATTGTCCTCTGTGATTTTTCCCGATTGTGATGTTTTCTAGCATGTTGTTTTTACTTGGTTGTGTAGGGGCAGAGGTTGGTTGTTGCTGCTTTGACGACTGCTTCGTTGAGTTCTGCGTCTTGTTGGTCTTCTGCGCCTTCGTTGATGCGTTCTTGTACGTCGTTTGGTTGCATTCCCATTTGGATTGCTTGACACCAGAGTCCTGCGATTTCTAGGAGTGTGTCGGGGTCTTGTGGGGTGTTGTCACCGTAGTGGTAGTAGAAGTCGTCTAGGTATGCCATTTGTGCAGGGTCGTATTCTGCTTGTTGTGTGGGGGGCGTGTCTAGGGGTTGGAGTGTGGTGGGGTCACTTGTTGCGACTGTGCATCCTGTGAGGAGTGCGATGAATCCCCAGAAGAAGATTCGTCCCCAGTTGATGTCTGTGTCCATTGGTTGTCCTTAGTTTGTGATGTTGATGACGCGGGTTGATTCGCGAAATTCTTTGTTTGCTGTTTTGCCTTTGATGTAGTCGCTGACGTACACATATCTGTATGCGTTGGGGTCTCCGACTGGGAGTCCTGTTGAACGCAAATATGCACGTTTCCAGTGACCTCTTACCCTGAACGCATACTTGGGTGAGGAGTGTGTGCCGCCGCCGTTTTCGTATTCTGCTCGTCGGAGTCTGAGTACGGTGAGGTAGCCGTTTTCTAAAATTTTTCTGTTGGCTCGCTTCGCTCGCTTGATGACGTGGCGGGGTGCTTCTTCGTGCGTTTGTGCTAGGTAGGAGTATGTGAGTCGGAAGAGTGCGATGAGGAACTTTTTCATTCCTCCGATTGTTTTGTCGTATTCTTCTGTTGAGTGGTTGAATCTGAAGAATGTGGCGTCAAACATTGATGTTGGTGCGCCTTTTGCTTTTTTTAGTAGCATTTCCAGTGTTGCAATACTTGTGTTTGCGTTGAGGGTTTGGAGCAGTTCTTTTGTTGCGTTTTTGTATGTGATGCCTAGTTGAGTGATTTCTGCACAATCCGTTTCTGGGTTGTATTCCATCATCTCGTTGGTTTCAAGATTGCTCACGGATTTCCAATGTCCGAAGAATCTTACTTCTATGCCGTCGTAGTGGTTGAGGTCATCAGTTGTGTAGTCAACGCTGTTGATAACGTTGAACTGCACTGCTTTGAGGTTCCATTCCTCTCGTGCGTTGAATGTTTTCATATCGCCTGCGCCAGTGTCGTCTTTGTAGCCGTCGGTCACCGTAAGAAAATAGGAAAATGGTTTTTCAAAGACGAGCATGCCGTTTGGGACGAACACGTCTTGTGGGAGTAGCACGTTGTCTGGCATAGTGTCTCGCGCTTCGCACACTTCTTTCATTATTTCTTCGGACACGTAGATTGTTTGAGCGGTGCTGTGTCGTAGGTGTTCGTTTTTGAGTGTTTCTTCTGCGATGAGTTTTTTTACTGACGGGGTGGCTTTCATGAACAAATCCATTGTTCCCGCCAACCATGTCATACGGTCTAGCAATACATCATTGGAACACGGGTATTGCGTAGACGCACATATTTGACTATGTATGTCCATTGCAAGGTGCGCTTCGCTGTTCACGTGTTTTCTAGCCCTTTGACGATGATTTGCATGAGTTCTTCTTCGCTGAGTTTTGTGCTGGCTTCGGTTGCTTTGTAGCGGGTTTCTCCGTCTTTTCCGATGCTTACTTCCACGAGTCCGTTGACGATGAGGAAGTTGAGGTCGTCTTCTAGGTTTTCTTTGTTGTACTGGTTTGACATGGGACTGAGATTACAGAGCCCCAATGGCTTTGTCAAGGGTTTTCATGAGGCTACCTAAAATAATATGCAGGACACTATCCCCAGTTAAATTTATTGGAATAGGGACTTCCGTAGGCTATACTGGGGCAAAATCCGAGTGTGGCGCAGTTTGGTAGCGCAGGGCGTTTGGGACGCCAAGGTCGGGAGTTCAAATCTCTCCACTCGGACGGGATTCTTAGAGAATCCGAGACTGCCGCTGGAGAAGGTATTCCACAAGGTCGTCCATATGGCGTAGGTCGGCTTTATTGACGAGATAGAAGTCGTCGGTCAACTGTTGTTGCCTATCAAAGAATGTGCGTTTTGACCAGCGTTCGTACGACGAGACGCCGATGGCGAGCATCGCACTAGTTACTTTGCTGACGAGGATGTAGGCACAGGGTTTGAGAATCTTGTCTTCAAAACTGCTTACGGTGTCAACAATCGTGTCTGCGAATGGGAAATCTGCGGGGTCGTCGGTGAATTCACGACTGCTGGATTTAACTTCCAGAATGTGGGGTAATCCTTCAAGAACAATGTCTTTTTCTGTCAGCGTTAAATGGCGACGCTCAGCGGAGTTTTGTGCAATCTGTAATTCTGGTGCGTGACATTTGATTTCACGGCTTTGCAAATATTCTGCTACTCGTTTGTTGTACGAATGTCCGTCTGTGAATGCTTTTATGTAGTCGTACGGCATTTCACCAACCAGCGAAGTGTTTAATTATTGCTGTTGTAGCGAGCAAGACCCATACAACGTTGAACAGGATAATTGTTGGCAATGTTTTGCGTGTTGATGTCCATATGAGGGCGATGCTTGAAGCAATCGCAAAAATGTACAGCCACCACCACTGCTTTTCAAAAATAAGACCAGGGATAATGATTGCTAGTTTTGTTCCGAAGCCCCATGCTTCTACTGCGTTTACGCGAGTCCAGTATTCTTTCGTGGAGAGTTTTTGTACGGCATCAATAATTTTCCCGAAGAAGATTACGAATTTATTTCGGTTGTCGTGCGTTTCTGGCGCAACTGTTGCTGATGTCGTTCCGTAGCGTTTGATTGATTGGCTCATGATACAACCTTGGGGAATAGGGATTTCAGGTAGCCGATTTCTTTGAGGATTTCGTCGCTGTGTTGTCCGTGTGTTGGTGCTTCTCGCGAGATTATCAGAGGGGTGTGCGATAGTCGTGGAGCCTGTCGTGCCTCTTTGATTGTCAGTCCATTGGTGTATGTGCGTGTGGAGAAAACACCGCATGCTTCTACTTGAATGTTTTGTGGAAGTTCTTCTACTGATTCAAAAATTGCGGCGGGTAAGCCACGGTTATTAATTGCATCCGTGATTTCCGCAACTGTCACATTTTCTGCCGCTTTGTCGGTGAGTGCTATAAGTGTTTCGGCGTTGTTGAATCGTGCGCCGATTGAAGAAAAGCGTTCGTCGCTAAGAAGAGACGTTAATCCTATGACATCAAGCCATACGGCGAATTCTTCGTCGGATGCGGGGGTGACAGCACAGTACCCGTCTTTGAGTTTGATTGTCCTGTAGTACTTATCAATTGTTGCTGCACGTGTTGCATCTTCGTTTTGTACTGCTGCGTTCATGCCAAGGTCTTGCCACATGAATTGTGTTGCTACATCAAGCATTGAGACGGATACTTTTTGTCCGACTCCCGTGTTGGTGCGAGCAAACAACGCAGCCATTACTGCTTGAGCGACGACGTGTGCGGTTACTTTGTCGCATACCAGTTGGTGTACCACTTCTGGCGGGTCGCTTTGTGCGATACCCATGCCAGTTATTGCTTGGAGCATGTTGTCGTAACCTTTATGGTCACGCTTCAGTCCTACGTCACCGAATCCTGTGATGTGCGCATAAATCAAGTTGGGCATTTCGTCTTTTACGTCGTCATAGGAAAGACCGAAGTTTTCCATTACCCCATGCCGAAAGTTGTGTATTACAACGTCTGCCGTTGACATTAGACGACGAATCATTTCGGCACCTTTGTCTTGTTTCATGTCAATTGCTAGCGCCCGCTTGCCGCGATTGTTTAAGGCAAAGATTCCTGTCATTCCTTTTGCAGATGTTCCAACGAACCGCATGAGGTCGCAAGAGTTGCTGGGTTCCACTTTGATGACGTCTGCACCGTAGTCAGCGAGGATGCTCGCAGCAAAAGGACCAGCAATCATGGTTGAGAAATCAACAATTCGTATCCCCGTAAGCGGTGGTGCGATTACATTTGGAATGGTTGGCAAATTTGTCACGAAAAGTGGTCTCCGTTGAAGTCACGGACGATAATTGGCGTTTGTTCACCAACCCATGCTCCGATGCAGTTGAACTCAATGTATTCCTCTGCTTCGTCGTAGGTCATTCCATCTCGGAATACCAGTACTTTGACCATCTTGTCTTTTGAATAGACAGCAAGTATTGGTTCGTTGATGCGTTGACTGAACCCAATAAATGCGTCTTCAAAACCGTCCATCAACAGGACGGATTCATCCATTTCTTCAAATAGGTTGCTGATTGTGTCTCGTAAGGTCATGGCGTTCCTATGGGGTGTGTTGTTCAATAAAGTCAATAAGTTTTGCGGCTGTTGTTTCGCCAGCGGCGGCTGGGTCGCTGCGGAGCCAGCGAAGGAAGTCGTACCATTTGCGCTGTTGTGCCGCATCGTCAAATACGAGTGTGTATTGAACGACGGATTTAGTTCCGCCGCCAGCGCCTACTGCCCCTGAGCCTTGTGTGACCGCAGTGTGAATGTCGGTTCCTTTGGGGGCAGAGAGTGTGATGTCACCATTGTCTTCTCGTGTTGTGACAATGTTTTGCCGTTGTGGTTCTTGTTCCTGTGTGGTATTTGGTAGCGATGTGGTTGACGAAATAATGTCATCAAGGTCACGCAAAATTGGTTGCTCGTATACGCCGGGTGTTGCTAGTTCCCCGCGCTCTGTTCCGAGGTCTAGCATTGCGAGTTCAAACTCATCCCAGCCGAGGTCTTCAAGTAGGTCGCCGAAATCATCAATGATGTATTCCATTGCGGCATGCAGCAGTGAATCGTCGGTATGTCCAAGTTCATTAGTTCGGTTGTCGGCAATTGCGAAAGCCATGGCTCGCGAATCGTCGGCGTCCATTTCAACTACGGCGATGTGCGTCCATCCCAGTCGGCGTGCTGCTTCCAGTTGATGATTTCCCGCAATCACGGTTGATGTTCCGTCATTGTTTGGGCGAACGACGATTGGACGAACTTGTCCGAACTCTTCGTAGGACGCGGCGATGGCATCAATGTTTCCGACTCGGGGGTTTCCTTGTAGGTGCACCAGATTTTCTACTGGACAAGCAAGTGAGGCGATTGATTCGTGGATGTTGTGGTTCATTTGCTCTTCCGTTTTTTCACTTTGTAACCTTGCTGCTTGAGTTCGCTAAGTATGTGTTCGGGTAGTCCGTACCAAATGACGACACCTTTTGAGACGAGAGCAAGGGCGATGGCACGTTCTTTGGGGTTGTCTGGGAGTGGGTGTAGGTTTACATTTGTACTTGTGTTCGGACGTTGGCGTTCAATGTCCGCAGAGCGTCTATTGATGTCCGTAACGAAATCAACTTCTCGCGTTTGGCTTTCACTAACGCTTCTGCGATTTTGTAGTCGTAGGAGTCGTCTGAGAGTTTGTAGTCCGACCATGCTTCCCTTTCTCTGATGGAACCTTTTGCTGAAAGGTATTCCTTTGCCCAATTAGATTTATACAGTGCTTCTTTTTTTGCACAGTCTTCGGCTAGCGTTTCAAAAGTTTCTGTTTCTTCTTCAAGAATATCCATTAGGCGAATGAGTTCATTTTCAATATCAACTTGGCTAATAGGTTTAGAGCGCACGGTTCTCCTTCGTGGTTTGAATGGATGTTAACGCGCCCCAATCTACCTTGTCAAGGGCTGATAATTGTGCGGCAGACCATGTGTAATCCGAAATGCCGATACGAGTTCTGCACATTTCTTCAAGAATCCATGCGTCGCACATGTCGTCGGCTCCCTTGCCAGAAAAGACGAGCCCTGTTTTAGCAGATATTGATGACATCACCTCGGTTTTTGCAGCGTTACCCCGTCCTGTTGCGAACTTGGCGCGACATGTTGGTGGTATGTCAACGTACGGGATGTTTCTTTCCCAGAGGCGAGTTCGGACAACACCACCTAATTCGCCAATGCTGTGTGCTTGGCTATTACGCGAGGCGAACGAATAGCCCTCAATTGCTACAAGTTGGATGCTGTTGTCAATAACTGCATCTAGTACGGCTAGCGAAATAATGGATAGTCGTTCTGGTCCTTTAGCGGGTGTTGTGATAGTTCCAGTTTTCCCGTTGGCGGATATGCCAGTAGATGTTAGAGATAGGTCAACCCCAAGAATGTTCATCGTAGCAACCTATCATTAGTGGTGTAGAATATGTAGGAACCACCACTAGGAGAGATATGTCTGGAATTACGCCCCCATCAATCGTCAACTATGAATGGACCGTCAAGCAAACAGACCCGTCTTTCTTGAATGTGTCGTTTCCGTTCCGAGTGAAGATTGAGAAAATCTGGTTTACCACTCAGGTATCAAGCGACGGATATGGTCTTTGGCACACCCTGAACGGTGAAGGCGGGGACACGAGCGTAGACCTTGAGACAACCGAAAGACTATTGCGTCTTGCGGCATTTAAGTCTAAGAACTCCAAGACCCAGCACGGTCAGTACGATAACCCAACAGAATTAATGGCTGTATTCAACGATGCAGGCTGGGGGACAAGCGACATTGACGAAACCCTAAAGCCAACAATGTGGCTTGGAAACCCTGATGACGCTGCTGGAAGAATCGGCGCATTCTCTACATCTGGTGGTATATGGGGCTCCGTACCAAGTCTTCGCAGTACCGCTGTAGCACCTATTGATAAGTCTTATGTCACAAACAGCAGTTGGAATGAAACAGAGTACAACGCCAATACCTACCTCGCAGATGTTGCAATTATGAACACTGACGAGATGTTGCAGTTGTTCGTCTACAACGCCGATGGGGACTGGACGGACTACAACAGTGAAGGGAAAGTCACAATCTCGGTTGCCTACACTGGTGTGTCCAACGAAGAAGCAGCATCCGCCACAGCCAAGCCGTGGACAGAGTGGTGGAACGACTAGTCTTGCCGTATGGCAATGAAGACAGTCTGGTTCTGGAAAGGACCGCAACTAAACGATAAATGGTCAGTAGTAGCAAACTACGCTACTAATGAGCATCCCATTCCATCTACTGTTGAAGCGGATGACTGCCCAACAGAAGCAGAACCTTTATCTTTCTGCATGTTGGACGATAATGGGAACTTGGTAGTAAGGCTCGTGGGCGAGCAATTTTCTGCCGCACCAGACCTGTGGTTTGTTGTAGAGGAAAAAACCACCCCTACTGACATGGTGACAGTCCACGCCATGGCTGGTGGGGCATTCCCTAATGGGACAGTGGTGGCTGTTAGGGATATTAGGAACTTCAGTTTAAAGGCGTCTGACCGCGTTGGGTTTCTGACGTGGTTTAGGAAAGACTCACGGATTCAGCAAATTTTCGTATCGGAAAATTGGCGTCGCATGCGAATAAGTACAACATTGTTTGGGGTGGCGGACATAATAATAGTGTCTGGCAATTACGGACCGTACTTAAATGGCGGAGACATCACAACAGATGATGGAGAAAAACTGCGAAAGGCGTGGGGTGCTTCATCAAGGGTGAACCGTCGTATCGGGAGCGTTGAAGTCTAGGATTCATAACCGTGTTTAGCCAGTCCAAGGTCAAATGCGAGTTGTGGGTGATTTCCGATACGTGTATGGCATGGTCTGCACACGCACATCAGGTTAGATTCATCCAGAATTGAGCCCCCTTGCGAGCGGCGCACTAGTTCATGGACATCCATAGAGGCGTTGCGACGGTACACAGGTTTCTCGTCATATTCTGCGAATACTGGACATGCTTCGCATAGGGGACGTTCTTCCAAGAGGCGAGCCACTAGTGGGCGACGAAGCCTATATTCCGCTTCCTTTTTGGGGGAACGGTGGCGCATCAGTGTGTGTTGCTACGGCGATACGATTTCGGGCTTTCGGTGAAATCTTTTTTGCCGCATTGAAGACAGGTTTTGCCCCAAGGGTAGAACCGAGTCATGTTGGTCGGGTGCTGACAATCCAAAAGTTGAGTGGCTGCAGCATTGCAGCATTCACGAACAAATTCCGACATAGAAATGCCCTGCTTTTCTGCGGCATCCTTCCAACGCTGATGGTCTGCTTCAGAGGCACGTACGAGTACTTGTTTTGCCGCTGGCTCACCAGGCTTTGAGCCCGTGTTGGTTGAGCGCGTCATGTCTAATGTTTCGGCAACTTTATCCATTGCTGCCTCAACATTGTCTGGCGTTTCTTTACTCATTTTCAATTACCTCTGCATCAATTGGTTGATTAAATTCGGCACTATTCAACATTCGTTTATTGGATGTGTCTGAGCCTAGTATTTCGTTGATGGTATCTTCTGGCAATACGCCAGATTCCCCCATTAGTTGAAGAAGTTTTCTTACTTCTTCTTCTGGATTAAAGGCGTTCAAGGCTGCTGGTCGTTCAGCGCCTGCGAGTGTGGCGCGGATTGGGCTGTTCCCAACACTGTTGATATCCATTTGGATATTTACGTTGTTTTGTTCCATGCCAAGTAACTTGGAACGCCTATCCATGATTGAAAGGGCGGTCTGTACTGCCTTCATATCTGGCTCTACTGCCACTTCTGTTCCATCGTCCATTTTGACTCTACGGTGTTGGGTGAGTGGCCAGATTGCTGCTTGGAGAGCGTCCAAGCGTTCTAGTTCCATTCGGAGAACTTCAGGGTAAGCCATTAGGGCTTCTGAGTTCATCTTCTGTAGTTGACGGCGAATTGCGCTTCCAACAGCACTAGTCGTCATGTTGAAGCGACGGGCAATTTCTGCTTGCGTCACCCCGCTTTGACGCATTTTAAAAATGCGCAAATCCCGTTCTGCAAGGAACTCTTTATTTAGACCTTGTTGGGAGTTTGTCATCAGTCAACCTTCATAAATTCCAACACTTCAAATGGGAATATTTTGCCTCTTCTCATCTTAGTTGGAAATTGACGCAAATCTCGCGCCCCACGGAAATGCTTGACGTCGTAAACGTAGCCTTCTGTTGATGTCGGGTCTGGGGTTAAAGAGAGACCGAATTCTGGCCAGCGTGACCATACTGCTGAACCGAATGGGCGAAGGTCGCGTCCACCGATTGATGAACCAAGTGGCGCGTGGTGTTCTAGCCACATGGCGCAACCGTATACATCGCGTAAAGTGTCAAGATATTTAGCGACTTCAATTGCAACGCTTTCGCTGGTTCTTCCGCCGGGGTCAATGAAAGACTTATAGAGCGGTCCCATGATTAGCAACTGGGGCTTTGCCTGCTCAATCGCTTCCTCAAGAATCGCCCTGTCTGACGCCTTGAGTAAATCCAGTCCTGCTGGCTTGATTAATAGTTGAGCGTCCGCCTTTCGCACGTGTCCATAATGTAGTGCTGCCCCCATGATTTGCTTTGAGGTACGACGGATGATGCGCTCAGGGTTTTCTAGGTCAACAGTCAGAGTGCGAATCGGAGCAATTTTAGACATGGTGAATGGGTGCAACCCTGCCGCAGAACAAAGAGCAATCTGACGCGCGAGCATCGTCTTGCCAACACCTTCGGCTGCAACAACAATTACTCTTTCGCCCTTTTCAATAAGTTGCGGAATTACCCAATCGTATGCATCAGATTCTGTTTCCTCAAGAAAATCTTGCCAAACAACAAGACGACCTTTGTCTCCGAGTTCTTGCCTATTCGTGGAATTGAGCAGAAGTGACGCACGATTAAGTTTCTGTTCTAATGAAATATCCCCTCGTGTAAGAATTGCTTCAATACCCCGAAGAATCTCGCCAGATGTGTCAGGTGCCTGACTATCGGGTTCTTGTTCGTGTGCAACTTCTGGTGGTGCTTCTGCTGGTTGCTCTGGTTCGTTGAATTCCAGTAAGTCGTCAATGTTGAGACCATGCTCAAGCATCTCAGAAATATCTTTACTTCCCTGAGGAGGTATGAACTTAGCAACAGTACAACCAGCCGCTTCAAGTGCTGAGCCAACAAGTTCTACGTGTTCTCGCCCAACGTCATCCCTGTCAGAAATTATGAATACGTTTGCTCCAGCGAGCGCTTCCGTGTGGATGTCCTGCCATTTGCCAGCACCATTTGGAGGAGTGGTAGCGCATAGACCGAGGGCAACGAGGTTGTCCGCATCTTTCTCCCCTTCTACAAGCCATATGATTTCTCCTTTTTGTTTAGCAAGCAATAACTCAGGTAGGCGATAAAGAACTTTGGGTGTGTCGCCAAGGTTAAAAATCCACTCTCCAGTGTCTTTATTCGGACGTCGTTGGCGGAATGTTTTCTGTCCGCGCTCATTGACCAGTCGTTGTTTTTGGAATAGTAAAGTTCCATCGGCATCGCGATAGTTATAGGTAGCGACAAGAGTCAATTTTTCTTTTTTAGGTTTATCAGGTATATCTGTTCGTGGTGGGAAGAGTGATGCTTTCTGAACTCCCATTGCCTCGCAAATTTCGTCTACGTTGCAGCCACTGCCTCGGTGGCATGTAACAAGTACGCGACCATCGTTACCTTGCCCAATTGATAGTGACGGGTTTGAGTCATCATTCCGACACGGACAGCGTGCTGACCAATTAGAGCCGTTATCGCGAACTCCCTGCAAACGACCAAGGAATGATTCAATTTCGGGTGAGGATGTTCTCGGCGTCATGGGCAGGTACGTCCATTTTTAGTCCATGATTCATAAGTGTGTGGCATTACTTGAGCAAACATGGATTCTGCTGCAATAGCGTATTCACGGATTTCCTGTTGTGCCGCAGGCGCTGTGCGAAGTTCAAGGAAGTTCATCAATGAACGTGCGTTAACTGTCCAGTAGAACTCAGTAAAGATGTTGACTGGCAAGACAAGACGTGCCTGCTCTTTCGCTACGCCCAACTGGAGGAGGTACAGGTAGGTTGCGTATGCCCGTTCGTTGGCATCGGATATGGCTCGTCGTGCTTCGTGGGCATCATTTTCAGATGTTTCAAAAATTGGTGAATATTCGTAGTTGCCTTGTTTGCCTGTTTGCTGACGGATGTCCTCAACGCGTGGTGTGTAGAACGTGCTGGGCATTTCTGAGTATCGTGCAGAGAATTCATTAAAAGAACCAATGCGGTGACGGAACCATTCACGAGCGACGAAGATTGGGCACTTCACATGGAAGCGAAATGCGTTGTGTTCAAATGGTGTTCCATGACGCCAACGCATCAGGTAATTAATCAGACCAATGTCTTTGTCTCGGAGAATATCGGTATCTTGACCGAATGAAACCCGAGCCGAATTAACTACGCTGAGGTCGTCTGCCATATAAGCGTCTAGCCGAATGAAGCCATCGTTAACGTCTTGATAGAAATCTGGTCGTTCAGGCACGCGTGTTATCTTTCGTTATGCGTCGCGATACGCGACGGACTGTTGTGCTTTGTGATGTCAGTGCTCGTGGTGAGAGTTGGATTCCCATTTTGCGGCGGTGCATTTCGCGTTCAACTTCTTTCATACCACCCCATACGCCGTGGGTTTCGTTTTCAAGTGCGTACTGAAGGCACTTTTCTGTGATGGCGCATGTGGAGCAAATCTTTATGGCTTGGAGGACGTTTACTTTACTCTCGCGCGAGTTGTCCTCGGGGAACCACCAGTGTGTTGGATGTCCTTTGCAGGCACCCTCTTTTCCGTTTTCCAAATTTAGCCCCCTCTATGCGTTAACGGATGACGAGAGAGTATCAGTCGTGTCGGGGAAGTGCAAACGAGTGTTCACACTTTTTTTGCGACCATACGCTTTGCGTTATAGATGTCAAGAAAGATGTGGACATATTGTGCTTCAAGTATTCCGTCATCGTTGACCTCCATTACGACATCAATTGCTTCAGGGGAACATGAAAGGAATGAAGCAAGTGCCCCACGGAGTTTTTGAATTTCCAATTCTGCTTCGGCAATGTCGTCGGCGACAATGTCGGGCGCGTCAGGAAGTGGCTCTAATTCTTGTTTGCGTGGTTCGGTAAGTGCTTTGAGTTCAATGCCCTTGGCTTCCGCTACAACACAAAGGGTGCACGCAATTTTCGGAGCAGAACTTGGGCGTTTACGCACATCAGTGTGACCACACGCCAAGCGATGCCTATACTCAACTTTTCCCCATGAGCCAGTTCGCTCTATTGAAAGTATCTCTCGTTGGGGGGCGCTCTTGCGGTTTACTTCCACGCCGTAACGTTAGTTCTTCTTTTCGTTGCGACGAAGGAGGTCGTTGCGACATTCGTAAAGACCCTTTTTAATTTTATTAAAGTTGGGATGCGAGTCAATGAATTTGAGTGTCGTTTGATAGGAAAATCCAGACTGCTCTACAAGTTGTTCTGTGGTGAACTGTTCTCCATCATGAGCGCGTGCCCAGTTAACAAACGCCGTATAGCGTTGTGAACGAGTATGGCTGACTGGCTCGTCTGTGTCTGTTTCACGCGGACGAATCCATCCGACTAGGTGGCATCTTTCTGCTTTGAACGAACGCCACATTCCGTATCCGTTCTGTCCCCCTACGCACGTAATTGAACCGTCTGTGGAGTCAACGTATTTAAACTTAAACGTTCCCGCTTCGCCCTCAACCACTAACATTGTTCCTTCGTTGATGTCAACGCCGTCAACGGTTGCCAATGGTATTTGACGCTCGGATGTACTGG
>Ga0078894_10001946_pt1 | contig 15497 bp, 12 predicted proteins | sample LauGreSu1BDMLBSD_2_FD_67506 | JGI IMG/M metagenome (GOLD analysis project Ga0078894, IMG submission 67506) | Freshwater lake microbial communities from Lake Michigan, USA - Su13.BD.MLB.SD (version 4) (version 4) | ecosystem: Environmental > Aquatic > Freshwater > Lake | place: Lake Michigan... | reverse complement strand
ATCAGGCTGCCCGGGCCGATGTGGCAGCGGTCGCCGATCAGCACGTCGCCGCGAAAGTGGCACTGGGGATCCACCACCACATCCCGGCCGAAACGGGTGCCGTCGCTGAGGGTGCAGCTGGCCGGATCGGTGAACGTGACCCCCTCGCGCATCCAGAGCTCCCGCAACCGCTGCTGCAGAACCGCCTCGCACTGGGCCAGATGCAGCCGATCATTGATGCCCAGAATTTCGTCGCTGTCGGCCACCTCCCGATGCATCGCCGGCTCCAGCAGGGCCACGGTGTCGGTGAGGTAGAGCTCCCCTTGATCGTTGTCGGAGGTGAGGCTGGGCAGCACTGCCGCCAGCTCCGACCAGTTGAAGCAATAGATGCCGGCGTTGGTGAGGGGGTTGGCGCGCTGCTCATCCGTGCAGTCGCGGTGTTCCACGATCGCGCTCACCTTGCCTGTGGCATCGGCGAACACCCGCCCATACCCCGTGGGATCCGCCAGCCGGGCGCTCAGCAGCGTCACCGCCGCGCCACTACCGCGGTGGGCCTCCAGCAACTCCGCCAAGGTTTCCGGCCGCAACAGCGGCACATCGCCGTTGAGCACCAGCAACTCCCCTTCGAAGCCGGCCAGGGGCTCGAGCAGTTGTTGGATCGCGTGGCCGGTGCCGTTCTGCGGCTGCTGCAGCACAAATTCCGCCCCGCTGTGGTGGGCCAACGATTGCTGTACCCGCTCCGCCTGGTGGCCCACGATCAGGAGGCGTCGCTCGGGCGCCAGGTGCTCGCAGCTGCGCAACACCCTCTCCACCAGGGTGGCCCCCGCCAGGGGCTGCAACACCTTGGGAAGGTTGCTCTTCATGCGCGTGCCCTTTCCGGCGGCCAACACGGCAACGGCGAGCATCGGGGGATAGCGGCTGGCCGGGAATCTACCGGTGCTTCTCCAGTGGGCCCATCCCCCTGTTGCCAGTCTGCAGCCGCCAGCGCTGTCGCCAGGCGCTGCTGCTCTCCCCGGCCGCCGCGCTCTGGCGCGCCTGGCGCTCGGCCAGGATCTCTGGCGCCGTTGCGGTGCCGCTTGGGTCGCGGTACTCCACCGCTGCCCGGGTGACCAGGTGCTCCTCCTCCATCGGGGTGAGGGGCCGCAGCACCGCGTCGGCGGAGGAGAGAGGGGGTGGCGAGGGGCTGGCCAGGGTGCCGCCGCTCCAGCGCTCCGGTGCTGCAACAGCCGCGCCCCGTTCTGGCCCAGGCGTCCGGCGGATCGCGGCCAGCTCCAGACCCAGCCTCCGCAGCGTTGCGCGGAAGGCCGCCGCTGAGCTGTAACTGATCAGCCGGCCCTGCGGCGCCAGGCAGCGCGACAGAACCGCGAGGAACTCCGCGGTCCACAGCTGGGGGCAGCGGCGGGGCGAGAAGGCATCGTGGAGCACCAGATCGCAGCCACCCCAAAGCTCCGCCGGTAGATCCGCCAGCCGCTGACGCGCATCTCCCCAGAGCAGCGTTGGGCCCGCCACCAGGCGCTCCAGCTCCGCGCACACCGGCTGCGGCCAGGTGGCGCCGAACAGGGGCGATTGCTGGGCCAGGCGCAGCGGCCGTGGATCGATCTCCAGGCCCCACCAGCGCAGGGTCAGGCCCCGCGACTGGGCTGCCTCCAGCAGCGCCGCGGTGTTGGTGCCGGTGCCCACCGCCACCTCCAGCACCGTGAGCACCTCCCCGGGGGCGAAGCGCTCCAGCTGGGCCGGCACCACGAAGGTGGTGCGCGCCTCCGCCAGCGCCCCAGCGGCGCAGTGGAAGCCCTCGCCGAAGGCCTCGCTCCAGAGGCTGAAGCTGCCGTCCCGCCCCACGCGGGGCTTCAGGTCAGCCGCCGAGGCGGGCCAGGTCATCCCAGAAGCCCGGATAGGACACCGCCGCTGCCTCATGGCGCGCCAGGGTGGTTTCCCCGTCGGCGACCATGGCCGCCACCGCCAGACTCATGGCCACCCGGTGGTCGGTTTCGCTGTCCACGCTGGCCCCGTGCAGGGGTGTGCCGCCCTGGATCGTCAGGCCATCCTCGTGTTCCTCCAGCTGCGCCCCCATCGCCCCCAGTTGGCGCGCCATCACCGCCAGCCGGTCGGTTTCCTTCACCCGCAGCTCGGCCGCGTCGCGGATGCGGCTCACCCCTTCGGCCCGGCAGGCGGCCACCGCCAGCACCGGGATCTCGTCCACCAGCCGGGGGATGAGGTCGCCATCGATCGAAAACGCCTGCAGCGGACCGTGCACCACATGCAGATCGCCCACCGGCTCGCCGGCCACCTCGCGGCGGTTGCCCACCTCAATGGCGGCCCCCATCTGCTCGAGCACCTCGAGGATGCCGGTGCGGCTGGGGTTGAGGCCCACGTTCTCCACCGTCAGATCAGCGCCCGGCGTGATCGCGCCCGCCACCAGCCAGAAGGCCGCCGAGCTGATATCGCCCGGTACCACCACGCGTTGGCCCTGCAGCCGTTGGGCCGGCTGGATTGTGACCTCCGTGTCGCCCGGGCCGCCCACCACCAGATCGGCCCCGAAGGCCCGCAGCATGCGTTCGCTGTGGTCGCGCGACTGGGCCGGCTCGATCACGGTGGTGGGGCCTGCGGCCGTTAGGCCGGCGAGCAGGATCGCGCTTTTCACCTGGGCCGAGGCCACGGGCGTGCGGATCGTGGCGCCCGTCAGCGGCTGCCCTTCGATGGCCAGCGGGGCCAGGTTGCCGCCCTGGCGGCCGCGGATCAGGGCCCCCATCTCGGCCAGGGGCGACGCCACCCGCCGCATCGGCCGGCGCCGCAGGGAGCCATCGCCGTTGAGCACGAAGTGGCGACCGGCCCGACCCGCCAGCAGCCCAAGCATCAGCCGCATCGTGGTGCCGGAGTTGCCGCAATCGAGGATCTCGTCGGGTTCGCGGAAGCCGTCGAGGCCCACGCCTTGCACCGTCACCGGCTGGCCCGCCTCGATCGCCGAGACCTCCACCCCCATCGCCCGCAGGCAGGCGGCGGTGCTGAGGGGGTCTTCGGCCGGCAGCAGGCCCTCGATCCAGGTTTCCCCCTCCGCGATCGCCCCGAACAACAGGGCGCGGTGGGAGATTGACTTGTCGCCCGGCACCCGCACCGTGCCCTGCAGTCGGCCGCCTCCGAGGAGCCGCAGCGGCCCGTGGGCCACCCCAGGGAACGACTTGGCAGGGATCATCACACCGGCTTCCGCAATCGGGTTGATCCTATGGAGCGGCGCCCGAACCCTCGGCCTTAGGGGGCAGCGCCGGCCTGATCGGGATGGCAGCCCGCCGCCCGCAGCGCCGCCGAGAGGGCCCACACCTCCACCAGCAGCTCGTGCCAGGGGGCGATCGTGGCCATCTCCAGGGCCATCGGTGCCGGTGTGGCCGCCCGCAACGCCCGGGCGGCACCGAGCTGGGCCTGGGCAGTCTCCAGGCGACGACGGAACTCGTTCTGGCGCTCCCGGTCCATCACGTACTCGGGACAGGGGATCAAAAGACGCAGGCCCCGGGCGAACGAATCCTCGAAATCCTGGAGCAGAGGGTTGAGCACCTTCTCCAGAAGGGCTGCGGCTTCGGGGGTTGCTTCGTTATCGATCATGGGATTAGTTTAGCTCATCTCCAGTAGATCGCTGAGGCGTAGCTCAACCACGGCGGTTGAGCTGTCTGCCGCACCGTAATAGATCAGCACCGTCTCACCTTGCTGGATGATGCCTGTTGGGAAGACCACGTTCGGAACAAATCCCTGGCATTCATAGGCAAGCTCCGCCACCAGAATCGGACCAACCGACCGGCGGATCCTCTCTGGGTTATCGAGATCCAACAGCAGCAGGCCTGCCCCATAGCTGCCTATGCCGCTGTCACCTTCCCCTTTGTCATTCCCGTGGTAGATCGCCAGCCAACCCTCAGACGTGCGGATGGGCGGTGTTCCCGCACCGATTCGTCCGCGATCCCAGGCGCCATGGCCAGCAAGAAGGGGTTGGTGTCTGCCCCAATGCAGCAGATCGGGCGATCTGGCCAGCCAGATCTCTGGACGGGAGAAGGCATGGGCGGTGGTGGGCCTGTGGAGGGCGCAATGCTGTCCATTGATTGGTTCGGGGAAAAGCACGACATCCTTGTTCTCTGGGCAGAAGATCAGCCCGTGGTGGTCAAACGTGCGGAAATTGTGGGTTGATGCCAGAGCTGTTGCCGCCCCGTGACGGGAAACGGCTACATAGGTAATATAGAAACAATCGTTGATGGCCGTGATGCGGGGATCTTCCATGCCATAGGCTTCGTAGTCATGGCTGGGCCTGAGAATCTGAGAGGGCCGTGGTTCGAGGCTGCGTCCATCGCTGCTGTGATAAACCCGTAGGTGGGATGTAAAAGTAAGGCGAAGCAGGCCTGTCTTCCGGATTCTTACAACTCTGGCATCCTGGAAGACCACCTCCTCTCGGGGAAGCCAATCCGTGATCACGCGACCGCTTCCCACCTCCCAGCGCGGCAAACCCACATAGTCAGTCGCGATCTGCCGTGGCTTCTCAGCGACCCGGATCATCAGGATTACGCCTTCCCTCGTCGCCACCGCGCCTGGGTTGAACGCACCGACAACACTCAGGTCGTCCTGTGAGGCCGCAAGGTCCTCGGGTCTGAGGAGACAGCGGCTGAAGAGACGCGGGATCATGGGCTGGAATCAGCGAGTTGCGTTGCCGCGCAGGCCATGGCAAGAGAATCTCGACCGTTGTCCTCGTTGATTACCCGTTCATGGGAGCGATCTTCCAACCAGGCGATCTGGTCGGTGAGCAGCGCCCGCAACAGCTCACAGTAGCGGCGCATCTTGTCATCTTCCATTCCAGCTTTAAGATCAATCTTCTGATAGACGTCAAAGTCTTTATGTCTCCCACGAGCCATACGCTCGGAGCCTGAATAGGTATTGAGAATATCGAGCCTCGCATCAGGAAAGATCTGCATGAGTGTGCGCGACTGCGCCTCATCTACCACCGCTCGCAGGTGGACCCGAGTGGGAACCCATTCATCGAGGGTCAACTCACCGCGCTCGAACAACAGCCGCAATTCCTGGCGTTCCAGCCGCGCCGGTTGGGTGAAGCCGTGATAGAAGGTCACCAAAGCACCATGGGGATAGCGCACCACGCACTGCACCTGTTCCTCCAGGTCTGAACCTGGACGCAAAACACGTTGAGAGGACAGGACCTCGCCCCTACCCAGCCAGCCTTCAAACAAATCGAAAAAATGAACTCCGTGCTCAATGAAGATGCCGCCACTCTTGTCGCGATCCCAAAACCAGTGCTGCGGGGATAGACCCTCATCGCCCGCGGCATTGTCAAACCAACCGTGCAGACACTCCCCAAGAACCCGCGATTCAATCAGTTGACGCACGCGGAGAAAAAGAGGGTTGTAACGCTGCATCAGATTGGCGATGCAGAGTCGATCTCGGTCTCGAGCCAGCTGGAGCAGATCATCAGCTTGCGCCACCGTGAGCGCTAATGGCTTTTCGCAGATCACATGCTTTCCTGCATCCAGGGCGGCACGGACCTGAGCATAATGAAGAAACGGTGGCGTAGCGATATAGACAAGATCCACCTCATCGAGTTGAAGCAAGTCTGCCACTTCCAGCGATTCCGTCACTCCAAAACGGTGAGCCATGGCCATGGCCGCTTCCCGATGGGTGCCGGCAATGGCCACGAGATCTACATCTTTTACTTGCAGGAACTGCTGGAGCGCAAACAGTCCAAATCCTCCTGCTCCAATGGCGCCAATGCGGAGTTTAGTCATGGTTTGTGGAGGAAAAGGTGGGCCTGTTCGAGGAGTCGCATCTCCTGGAGAGCCAGAAGAAATGCCAGGGTCGATTCGGCACCCTGGTTTAGATTGACGCTGTCATCGCGAAGACCGTCGAAGCAGCCACCGCTACGCGCGTCATAGAGGGTGAGGTGAAGATCGTTACCGCCGAGAAACCACGAGAAGGCGCGCCAGGCCTCGTCAAGCCAGAAACGATCCTGTGTCGCCGACCAGGCTTCTACACAAGCCGCAACCGCAGCGCAGGCCTCCAGCGGTTGTTGGTCGAAGTGGGCTCGGTGCTGCCCTCTCCTGTAGAATCCATTCGAGCCGATCGGCCTGAAATGACCGGCTTCGGCTGTTTGCACACCCATCAGCCAGCGCAGGCTGTGCAGGCCCACGTCAAGGGCCTCGTTGAGTTGCGACCAGCGGCCGCTGAGAATCATGGCGTGTGGCAGAGAAGCGTTGTCATAACTGAGAACATTCTCGAACCAGGGCCATTCCTTTGTTGAGGTATCTCGATAGGCTTCCAGTAGCTGATTGGTAAGGGTATCGCGCATAAGATTTACGGTTCGATCGCCACTGAGTTTTCGTAGATACTCGTGGATGGCTTTGATGCCAAGGGCCCAGGCCCGCGGACTTGTAGTCAGGGGGACCGAGGGCAACGCCAACTTAAAGAGATCCACAGCCCAATGGCGCAGGTCTTCACGACGTGATCGCCCCACACACGATCCCAGGGCTAGGAGTGTGCGACCCAGGCAATCATCTGAGCCATCTTCATCGAGCCAGGTACGCTCGAAGCTCATGAAGTTGTGAAATCGGCATGTTTCTGGGATGAAGGCGTAGTTGATGAAGGAGGCGTAGCAGGTGGCCAAGGCCTTCACCTCTGGAGTAAAGTCTCCGGATTCTTCCAGCATTACTAGCAGCTGAAGGGCACGTACATTGTCATCCGTGCAATAGCCTTCCTTGAAATTTGGCAGGGAGTACTTGGCGTGCTGGTAGATGCCAGTTGAGTCCGAAAGACTCTTCAAGTGTTCGAGCCGCAGCGCCGGCAGTTGGCGTGGTTCATGCTCCAGGGGCTTATGGGGGGGGTGGGAGCAAACTTCGTTGCCACGCTCTAATCTGGCTCGCTCAAAGGAGGAGGTGTAAAGCTCGGCCACCTGACTCCAGATCATGCCGCGACCGAGCAGATAGGCCTGCTTGCGCATGGCGTGACGACGCACATCGTCCGTTAGCAAGCTGATCAGGGCATCGGCGATGGCATCACTGTCACGAAATGGCACCAGCAACCCTCTCCCATCGGCAAGCAGCTCTTCTGCATGCCAATAGGGAGTGGAGATGACAGCCTTTCCGCTACCAAAGGCATAGGAAAGGGTACCGGAGGTGGTCTGATCAGGATTCAGATAGGGTGTGATGTAGATGTCTGCAACTCCCAGGAAATCCTTCAACTCTTCAAAACCTACAAATCGATTGTAAAAGATTACTTGCTTTCTCACCCCAAGCTCGGTTGCCAATCTCTCAAGGCTGAGCCTGTAGGTTTCTCCCTGCTCACGCAGCAGGTGGGGGTGGGTGGCTCCTAAAACGATGTACACCATTTCAGGAAACTTTTGGAGCACCTCGGGCAAGGCCCGGATCACCGTCTCAATCCCCTTCGCTGGTGAGATCAGCCCAAAGGTGAGCAACACCTGTTTGCCCTCAACCCCAAATTGATCCTTGTAAAAGTTTGGATCTACAAACGACATATCCGGTACGCCGTGGGGAATCACATCCAGACGATCAGCTGGTACCCCATAGGTGTCTTCCAGAATGCGACGCCCACGCTCGCTCATTACAATGATTCGTGTTGAGAGGGCTGTGAGTTCATTCATCACAAGCCTCTGTTCATCGCTCGGCTCCTCCAGGATCGTGTGGAGCTGCGTGACTATGGGTTGCTGGACATCGCGCAGGAGAGTAAGGATATGACTGCCAGCTGGACCGCCATAGATACCAAACTCGTGCTGGACACAGACAACATCCGTATCAGCAAGATTCAGGAAATCTGCAGCACGCCGATAGCTGCGCAGGTCCTGCTCTGCGATCTCAAAGCGAACTTCAGGAGGATAGGCATAGCCTTCCGGCAGGTCATTGACTGCTACGATAAAACAGTCGCTTCCAACCGTATCGTCTGTCAGTGCTCTGTACACCGAATGGGTGAATGTGGCGATCCCGCACTTGCGAGGAAGATAATCGCCAATAATAGCGATCTTGCGCGAGGGCTTGATGTTCATGGATAGAGCTCCGGTGGGTTTGTCTTCAGTTCACGCATTAACTCCTTGACCGATACCGTGGCAAAGCTTGTTGACTGATCGCTCATGGCGTAGGGTAAAATCAGCTTGTCGGCGTGAATCAATGAGCCACAGCTGTAGACAACGTTGGGAACATAGCCATCACGCTCCTCTTGGCTGGGTTCCAGAAGTGGTTCCCTTAGTCGTCCGATCACACGGCTGGGATCCTCAAGGTCAAGAAGGATCGCACCGATCGCGTAGCGTCGCATCGGGCCTACGCCATGGGTGATCACGAGCCAGCCGTCCTCGGTTTCGATCGGTGAACCACAGTTGCCAACTTGAACGGATTCCCAGGCAAAGGTGGGTCTCATCAGGATGGTCTTTTTGGTCCAGAAGTGGAGTTGATCTGAATACATCAGATAGATATTCTCCCCATCCTGCCTGGAGAGCATGGCGTATTGATTCCTTACCTTGCGGGGGAATAATGCCATGCCCTTATTTTCTACTTCAGGTCCATTCAAAGTGCTGATTCTGAACTGGCTGAAATTATTGGTCTCGAGTAATTGAGGAAAGACAAGTTCGCCGTCATAGGCGGTGTAGGTTGCGTAGTATGTCTTCTGACCGTCATCATGGCAGAAGGCGACGAAACGGGCGTCTTCAATGCCTCGTTTCTCCGTAGGAGCAGTGGGAAAGATCACACGCTCTGAACAGTCATCCCCCGTATCAAAACTGATTTCGTAATTAGCCCGGGCCAATGACAGTACACTCTCCACTGTTTGCTGGCTGTCTCCATTGCCGAAGCGATTGCGACGGAGTGTCAGGTTGGCCACTATGGAGAGATCTTCAAAGCTAAAATGATCTTGTAACTGATCCATGAGCTGCTGGGCAAACGGAGAAAGCAGACCCAGCTCAAGCAGCTTGCGCTCGAAAAGATATTTATCATAACTTGGATTCGGATGTACCTCGGCAGCGGCCACAAATGGGCTTGGCAGATCGAGCGCGATTTCCGCTCGTTTGTTGATCACCCCGGTTCGGAAGACAATGGAAGAGATATGACCTTCGCCCGTGGCCCGCAGGCTTAGCAGAAAGCGCAGGCTTCCATCCTCCATGCCAGACTGATTTGGGTGTGGCACGATGGATGGATTGAAGAGTGCCGCAGCTTCCAGTGAATATTCTAGGGTGAAGTAGGATCCAATTAATAACCGTTCGCAATGGTTGAGGGGCTGGTCGGAAATCAGATGCTCACGTACTCTATCGAAGCGACTGAGCAGAAATGCCTGTAGTTTTTGATGACGACCTTCAAATCGCTCTAGCATGAGAGCGGCTTCATGCTCTGCATCAGAACGACTTAGGGCAAGGACTCGGGCGACTATTCGTTGAATCCTCTCCCTATTGCTAGGTTCAAAGGATCTGAAAAAGACACGAGAAGGATCAGGTCGAATCTGAATATCTGTTCTCTTGACATAATCAGCCATCAGGCATCGCCACTCTTGGGACCATAGTGAACTAAAAAAGAATAAAGCTTAATCCCTGAAGCTTACCATCTCCAAGCTTGCCATTATCCTAGGTCGCCTTCGAGCGGTGGAGCAATTTCGGACATGATCAGCAACGAAGCACGTGGCAATCTGGCGCCAAAGAATGGATGCTCGACTGCTCCTAGTCTCGACATGCTCCGCAATTGATCCTACTCGAAAAAAGCCAACCTATTTGCCTTCAGCATAAATGTACATATCGGTGTCTGCGGCTGAAACTTTTGATTCATGGGGTGCGGAGCCTTGCTGAGAACGGCATGACCTCAAGCCAGTGCTTGACTTGCTCCATGGAGGAACGGCGGTGATCTACGCGGATGCGAGCTCTTATCTAGGAACCGCGCTAGGAGCCACTGGTGGCGAATGGCAATCGTGATGCCTGGATGCAGCCGATTTCCTTCTTCGGCGTTGGCACATGGAGCTCAAGCGACAGAGGTCTCCAGGAATGGGTCACAACCAATCTTTCAAACAGTCGCGTCAGGTCGCGGCTCTGGCGATGGTATTTGGTGTTGACCACAAAACAGGCCAAATCTCTGCGGCGCTACGGCCCAGTTCTGGCACTGGTTTGATCTCTCCCGGCCCCTGAGCGGTTACGAACGAACAGACCTTCGGGGCATCGAGAGTGCGGCGCCGGGATCCAGGTGGAGAGCGCCGGTGCTCCCCTAGGCGCCACAGCTTCAACCCAGCAGCAGCCCCCCTTCCTCGCGTAGGGCGGCGCGGCTGCTCCGCAGGTCGTGGCGCAGATCCTCCAAGCTCAGCCGCTCCAGTTCCCGGGTCAGGGCGGCGCGCAGCCGCCGTTGCAGGGCGTCGGTGACGCGGCAGGCGGCGTCGCCCGCTTCCGCCGCTGCCGTTCCCTCCGGTTCCTCTCTCTCCGCTTGCTCCTCCGGCGGTGGCGCAACGGCCGCCAGCACCTCCGCCAGGCTCAGGGCCCCCGCCGGTCGTTGCAGCCGGTAGCCACCGTGCCGTCCACGCCGGGCCTCCAGCAGCCCGGCCCGCCGCAGCCGCAGCAGCACCTGCTCAAGGAAGGGGGCGGGCAAACCCTGCTCCAGCGCCAGCTCGGAGCCCGAACGCCAGCGCTCCGGTTCCTCCACCATCGCCAGCAGAGCCCTCAGCGCCACCACGCCGGCGCGCCCGATCACCGCCGCTTCGCCCCAGCGGCCAGCGGCGGAGCGTTGACCAGCCGCTCCAGCACATGTTCGAGGGTGTAACCGAACAGGGCCGGATCGGGCGCGGACCCATCCACATCCGCCAGCCCCAGCTCGGTCCAACGCCCATCCAGCCTCGCCTCCAACTCCGCTGGGCGTTGCAGCGGCTCCCCCCAGTCGTGGCGGCGCTCCGGTCCGATTTTGGTGGTGGCATCGATTGCCAGGCGGCCGCCCAGGCCCAGCCGCTCGCTGGCGAAATCGAGGGTGTCGAAGGGAGTGTCTTCCAACACGAACAGGTCGCGCTGCGGATCCACCTGGGCGCTGATCGCCCAGATCACCTGGCGCGGATCGCGGATATTGATCGTTCGATCCACCACCACCACGAACTTGGTGTACGTGAACTGGGGCAGGGCGCTCCAGAAGGCCAGCGCCGCCCGTTTCGCCTGGCCCGGATAGGCCTTGTCGATCGCAATCACCGCCAACTTGTAGCTGAGTCCCTCCATAGGCAGGAAGAAATCGATGATCTCCGGGATCTGTTGCCTCAGGATCGGTGTGTAGATGCGGTTGAGGGCGATGGCGAGCATTGCGTCCTCCTTCGGCGGGCGGCCGCTGAAGGTGGTGAAGTAGATCGGATCGCGGCGGTGCGTAACGCACTGGATGCGCACCAGGGGCGAAGCTTCCACGCCCCCATAAAAGCCCATGTGGTCGCCGAAGGGACCATCCGCCAGCTCTTCGCCCGGTGTGATCGTGCCCTCCAACACGATTTCGCTGTGGCTTGGCACCTCCAGGTTGAGCGTTTTGCATTTGGTGAGACGCACCCCTTCGCCGGCGTAGAGCCCAGCAAACAGCCATTCGCTCAGCTGTACGGGGATCGGGGTGGCGGCTGCCAGCACCAGCAGCGGGTGTACGCCGATGGCGATGGCGATCTCTAGGGGCTTCCCCAGGGCTGCCGCCTTGCGTAGGTGCCGCGCCCCCCCCCGCACGCTCAGCCAATGCACCGTCATGGTGTTGCGCGACTGCTGCTGCAGCCGGTAGACGCCCACGTTGGGGGTGCCGGTCTCAGGATCTTTGGTGATCACCAGGCCGAGGGTGATGATCCGGCCGCCGTCGCCGGGCCACGGGCGCAGCAGGGGCAGCGCATCGAGGTTCACCGCCTCGCCCCGCTGCACCACCTGGCGGCAGGGGGGGGTGAGGTCCAGATCCGGCCGGGCCTTCACCACATCCCAAAGAACGGAGCCGAAGCGCACGGCTTCCCGCAGGCCCTTCGGCGGCCGGGGCTGCTGCAGCAGGGCCAGCTTCTCCCCCAGCGCCTCGAGTTCCTCGGCCCGCTCCATCCCCAGGCTCCACAGCACCCGTTCCTGGGTGCCCAGCAGGTTGATCGCCACCGGAATCGAGCTGCCGATCACGTTCTCGAACAGCAGGGCCGGCCCGCCGGCCGCCAGCACCCGGTCGGCGATCGCCGCCAGTTCCAGGTCGGGATCGACCGGGGCCGTTATGCGCCGCAGCTTGCCCCGCTGCTCCAGCAGCGTGAGGAAGCCGCGCAGGTCGCGGGAGCCCTTCACAGCGGACAACAGATCCGGTAGCAGGTATTGGCACTCTGGCGCAGCCCGAGGGGTGGCTGTGGTCTGGGGGGCGTACCGCCTGTCAAGCGCCCGTCCAGGTCGCAAGCGAACTTCGACGGGAATTGGCGATGCTGCCTCCTGATGCCCATGCCGTTGAAGGGGAATCGGTGACGTTGGCCATCTAAGGAATGAATCTGGAATAGGGTGGCTGGATGAGGGAGACACCCTGCCCACTGGTATCTCCCCATGGCACCAACCCCATAGGCCCACGTACAGCCCATGAAAATCAAAAGAACCCCGCTCCACTTACTCCTTGGGAGCTGCGCGCTTGTGCTGTTCAGTGGGGTAGCCTCGCCTTCTGTCGCCTGGGCCGGACCCGAGGACGTGGAGAGTGTGAGAATCGGAGATATTAACTCTGCACGCCTGAAGGGTGTTGACAGTGAGTTTCGGCTGGATGGTCCCCCCACGGTCGATACCTTTTTCCCCCTTGGCGCCTGTAAAGGCATGGCCTATCCCGAGAATCCCTGGCCGGCAAACTGCAGGGTTTCCTTCTTTGGTCCATCGATTGAGAAAAGATACTTCTTTGGAGGGGAAGGCTTTGAACTTGAGTGCGACGCCAGCAAGTGCACTCCCTTGGATCGGCAGGGCAGTCCGTTGCCTAACCGTAACTGAGCCGAGAAGCTCTACGTAGCCCCATCCCGTTGGGTGGCGGCTATGCCGTTAGATCAGCTCGGGGCAGGATTCATCCTCTGGCTTGATCGCAACGCTCTGAGACTCCTGACCCCGTCATCGGCTTTCACACGCCATCGGGGCCACACCGATGCCCAGGGCGCGCAGGGCAGCGGCAGCCACCGTCAGGACGGACATCCGCAGGGGATCCACCGCCGGCAATGCCGCCCCATCCAGATTGCTACGCCGTTCCTCGTGCGATTCCTGCAACGCCAGGAACGGCAGGGGTTCTCCGCCCACCTCGGAGTGACCCTCACACCAGGGGCCCATGCTGATGGATGGGACGTTCACCCCCACCAGCAACTCCCGTTTCCCCTGGGCGGTGAAGGCGTCGCCCCAGCGGAGCCCAACCGCGGCTGTTATGCCACCGTTGGGGGCCCCAGCGCCCTCCCCGAACCCATGCGGATCGCCTATTTCCACACCTCTGAAGCTGTGCCGCCGGTAACGCCGGTGGAGGCCGGCGGCCCTGACGCCGCCGTGGTGATCGATGTGCTCCGCGCCACCACCACCATCGCCTGGTCGCTGCAGAACGGCGCCGAGGCGATCCAGGCCTTCGCCGACCTCGGCGAGCTGGAGGCCGCCGCCGCCACCTGGCCGGCCGAGCGCACCCTGCGGGCTGGTGAGCGGGGCGGCAAGCGGGTGGAGGGCTACGACCTGGGCAACTCCCCCCTGGCGGTCACCCCCGAGCTGGTAGGGGGCAAGCGCATCTTTATGAGCACCACCAACGGCACCCGCTCCTTGGCCGCCGTGATCGAGGTGCCGTTGCTGCTCACCGCCTGCCTGCCGAATCGCACGGCCGTGGCCCGTCGCCTGCTGGAGCGGGGGGCCCGCGAGGTGTGGATCGTGGGCAGCGGTTGGGAGGGTGCCTACTCCCTGGAGGACAGCCTGGCCGCTGGCGCCGTGGCCTCGGCGGTGATCGAGCTGGCGGTGGCCCCCCATGTGGGCGTGACCCTGGCCAACGACGAGGCCCTCGCCGCCCTAGCCCTTTGGCAGCAGTGGCACCACGAACCCGAAACCTGTCTGCGGGCGGCCAGCCATGGCCAGCGGCTGATCGGCCTGGGCAACCACGACGCAGATTTCGCCTGTTGCGCCGCGGTTGACAGCCTCACGATCGTGCCAACGCAGGCGGAGCCGGGCGTGCTCCGGGCGGGTTGAGGCGGGCCGGCCTCCGCGGACAGGTGGCCCCTTGCCCCGCCGGTGCCCTCCCTTACAGTTCGGCCGTCTTGATCGGAGCAACGGTGAGCGGTTTTCTGGCTGCGGCCCTGCAACTCACCAGCACCTCGGACCCTGACGCCAATTTTGCGGCTGCCGAGGAGCAGATCGAGATGGCCGCCCGCCGGGGCGCCGATCTGGTGGGCCTGCCGGAAAACTTTGCCTTCATGGGCGACGACGAGAAACGTCTGGCCATCGCCCCCCATTTAGCCGAGCGCTGCAGCGCCTTCCTGGTCACCATGGCCCGCCGCTACCAGGTGACCCTGCTGGGCGGTGGGTTCCCCGTGCCGGCCGGCGACAACCAGACCTACAACCGCGCCGAGCTGGTGAGCACCGAAGGGACGGTGCTGGCCCGCTACGACAAGATCCACCTGTTTGACGTCGACATCCCCGACGGCGTCACCTATCGCGAGTCGGCCACCGTGCGCCCCGGCACGGCGCTGCCTCCGGTGGTGGATGTACCCGGTCTCTGCCGGATCGGCCTCTCCATTTGTTACGACGTGCGCTTCCCGGAGCTCTACCGCCATCTGGCGGGCGCCGGGGCCGAACTCCTGTTTGTGCCCGCTGCCTTCACCGCGTACACCGGCAAGGACCACTGGCAGGTGCTGCTGCAGTCGCGGGCGATCGAGAACACCGCCTACGTGGTGGCCCCGGCCCAGACCGGTCTGCATTACGGCCGCCGCCAAACCCATGGCCATGCCCTGGTGATCGATCCCTGGGGCACCGTGCTGTCCGACGCAGGCCTGGCGCCGGGCATGGCGGTAGCCCCGGTTGACACCGGCCATGGCCAGCGGGTCCGTGCCCAGATGCCGAGCCTGCAGCACCGCCGGCCCGCCCTCTTCTGACGACCTTGATGGCGCGGCGCGCGGCGATTGGAGCCAGGCGGCGCCCTGCCGCCTCCGGCCTGGCGGGAGCCATTGCGGCTGCGGTGCTTGGTGGCGCCCTCAGCACCCTTGCCGCCTTGCCGGCCTGGGCCGCCAGTGCCCTCTCCGCCTGGCGCATCAACCCCGACGGCGTGCTGGAGCTGCGCACCAGCCCGGGGGTGCCGCTGCAGGCCTATTTCGAGGAGGGAACCGGTGGCCGTGGCCCTCGGCTCTGGATCGACCTGCCGGGCGCCCCGATCCGGCCGCGCACCGTGTCCGGCGGTGGTCTGTTGCGGGAGGTGCGCATCGGCAAGCCCGATGCCTCCACCACCCGCCTGGTGCTGGAGTTCCTGCCAGGCACGCGCCTGGATCCCCGCCAGCTGCGGCTGGTGGGCACCGCCCGGGATCGCTGGCGCATGGAGATCAGTGGCCTGCGGCCCGGAAGCCTG
>Ga0078894_10001945_pt1 | contig 15498 bp, 16 predicted proteins | sample LauGreSu1BDMLBSD_2_FD_67506 | JGI IMG/M metagenome (GOLD analysis project Ga0078894, IMG submission 67506) | Freshwater lake microbial communities from Lake Michigan, USA - Su13.BD.MLB.SD (version 4) (version 4) | ecosystem: Environmental > Aquatic > Freshwater > Lake | place: Lake Michigan... | reverse complement strand
TGATTAATTTTCCAATATGGGCAATGAGAGATAAAGAATTTTCCAAGCCTTTATTTTTAAGTTCATTTTTGAAGATAATATTTTCAAATATTAAAATTACTATTAAACGATTTACAACCTAATTTCCCAAAAGTCTTAAATTTGATTTAAGCATATTAAAAATAACAGGCATATTCAATATTTTAATAGTACAATAAATCCTTAAATCACTCTTTTGGAATATAATATTCTATTGTTTTTTGGCCTACAATTCAGGTGTTTCTGGATATATTTGACCCCCTCTCTTGTAAATTTTTAAAATAAGTCTGCTTCGGAAAACCCATTGATCAGAATATTCATATTTTCATTCGTTCCTCTCTGCCAGGGGTTTTGAGATTTAGAAAAGTAGCCTTATTTTTTGATTTTTCGATAAACAACTAATTTTCTGCCATCTCCTTATAGCATTCATAGGTCTTAAAAAAGTATCATTTGTTAAGGCAATGTTTTCAACACCTAGCAAAGCTTTTCTAACTGACATCGCATCCCTTTCCTTCAATTGTAAAAATATCAAAGATTATGTTGTTCTTTCTAAAATTGAACCTAAGATGATATATGCTTTTCCCAATTACGAGATCACCTTTTCAATGTTTGGGGATAATCTTGTCTTATACTTTTATGTGACGCTTGTAGATAATGATCCATGTAAGGGATGGAACCCCGATTATCTGTCCTGATTTTTAGGCTATCTCTGAGATTTTCTTCTGACTCATATATCCAATCAAATCCTTGTGAAGCATCACTTTGAGAAGCATTTACACATAGTTATAACTAGTTTCATCACTCACTTGCATTTTCTTATTGTTTGGATGATATTTCTTCAGTTACATGCTAGTCTGAACTGAAGATCAGTGAATTTTCAACTTGTCTACATTAAGGCTATGCAGTTTAAATTTAATGGCTATTCTTCTGTCCTAATTGTATCTCACAGAAAGATAATCATTACAATATTAAAATAACCATGGTTTATAACTATTATCGCGAAAAAAAGGCAAATTACAAGACAAATAGTGCTGGCTTTTTTCCTTAGAGATTCAGTAATGAACCACAAACTACTGCATTGTAGAAACAGATGACCGATTATTTCTCGCTTATCAACACTTGAACTCTGATTTTTCCTTACAACAGGTTCAAGAAGTTACCGTGTAAAAAGAAAAAAAAAGTACATACTAGAATATTGATTTTGAAACCAATATTAAAACTTTTTTATACTGATTTTTGGCTTGCTTGGAATCCTCAAGACAATTATTTCACTAATATTTTAAGAAAACAATATGAAGTAGTAATTACTGCAGATAACCCTGATATTCTGATTTACTCGTGGGATGGGAAAGAATTTTTAAAGTTCGACTGTATTCGTATTTATTATACACCCGAAAATTGGCTCATGCCCAAATACAAAGAGTGTGACTTCTCAATGTCATTTGAATATTGGGATGATTCAAGAAATTTGCGTTTGCCTAATTATGTTTTATACAATATTCATCCTGACCAACTTGATAAGCGAAAGATTGATATAAATAAAATAATTCAAGATAAGATTGGATTCTGTTCGATGGTGGTAAGTAATCCTCATACACCAGTACGTAATAATTTCTTTCAGAAGTTATCAAAATATAAAACTGTTGCTTCAGGTGGAAAGCATTTAAATAATATTGGTGGTAGAGTAGAAAATAAATATGAATTTATTGGAAAATATAAATTTAATCTGTGTTTTGAAAATGCTCAACACCCTGGGTACACTTCTGAAAAACTGCCTGAAGCAATGAGCTGTAATACGATTCCATTATATTGGGGAAATCCATTTATAGGTTTTGAATTTAATTCTAATAGTTTTTTTAATTATATTGATTATGAAAGTGAGGATGATATGATTGAAGATATAATTTCACATGATAAAGATGTTACTAGGTATTATAAAAAATTCCTTGAGCCATGGTTCAATAATAATATACCAAACCAGTACTTCGATGATTTACGAACACTTCATTTTTTAACATCAATTATAAACAAAAAGGGGAGTTATCTTCCAATAGCAAAGAATAAGTTTAAACAGAATATCTATTATCCTGTTGGCCTTTACATACAAAAAGCAAAGGCATTTTTGAAAAGAAACTAAGGATATTTGCCACCTTTAATATCAATAGTAATTCCATCTTTTAATCAAGGTAAGTATATCGAACAGACTATAGTTTCTATACTAGACCAGTCATATAAAAATGTAGAAATTATTATAATTGATGCAGGAAGTATAGACGAAACAATCGCTGTTATAAAAAAGTATGAACATAAAATAAAATTTTGGGTAAGTGAGGTTGATAGGGGTCAGGCACATGCAATAAATAAGGGGTTGGAAAAATGTAATGGAGAAATCTTTAATTGGATAAATAGTGACGATTATCTTGAGCCAGACGCTCTACAAACCATTGTAAATTGTTTTGAAGCTAACAAAAATGCTCAAATTGTATGCGGTTATACGAGATGTTTTTTTGATGAGGATAAAACAACTAGCCACGAGTATAAGATGGGTATAAAATCGTCTGTAGCTGAGACTATTGCAATGGTAGAAATGAACCAACCTGGTAGCTTTTATAAAACCGAAATCGTAAAAGGCTTTGGAGGAGTAAATGAAAACCTTCGTTACGTATTTGATGATGAACTTTGGTTTAGATATTTGTGTAAATATGGTACAAAAAATGTGCACTTTTCTGATTCGAGATTTGCACATTTTCGGTTGCATAGCTCTTCAAAATCAGTGGCTGAGGGGTTTAAGTTTTTTGATCAAGAAGTTACTACCTTATACATTGATATTTTGAAAAGTGCAAATGCACCTAGATGGTTAACAATATTTTTAGAGGAAAAAATTCCGTTTCAAATTCCTATAATTTTCAAAAAGTGGGAATTATTTCAGTTAGAACAAGAGAAATTTATAGCATTGTTTGCCGTAAAATTTATAAATACATTGTATCTGAGAGGTGATATAGAAATTGCAAAACAGACTATGCGATTTATAATTGATAATGGGTGTTTTAAGTGGAACAGAATGTTGGGAAGCCTTCGGTTAAAGCTAATGTTTGCATAATACGTGGGGAAACAGATTAAAATAAAAGCTACGCTTTCAGAGAATGTGAACAAATCTTTCAGATTTCAAACGAAAATCTATCACATTATTCATAAACATAGGGATATTTTAAATTACCCAATAATTATAAATAATTTTAATAGGTTAGAATATCTTGAACAGCAAATTGACTGGTTGTTGCATGTAGGTCATACCAATATACACATCATAGATAATGGGTCTACTTATAAACCACTTTTAAGCTTTTATAATCATGTGCCAGTAACAGTTTATATGTTGAATAAAAACATTGGTCATGAATCACTTTGGAGAACACATTTGTACCAAAGATTCGGAAAATATTATCATGTCTATACTGATCCAGATGTATTGCCTAATCACAGCACGCCAAATGATTTTATCTACTATTTTAAATCTTTGCTTGATAAATATCCAGCAATAAATAAGGTAGGTTTTGGTTTGAAAATAGATGATATACCGGATTACTATCCTAAAAAACAAGAAGTATTAAATTGGGAAAATAAAATGTATGTTGACGAAATAGAGCCTTCAGTTTTTAAATCAAAAATTGACACTACTTTTGCACTGTATAGACCTGGATCTTTTTTACAATGCTGGGATGCCACCTTGAGAACTGCAGGAAATTATATCTTAAAACATATGCCATGGTATGAAAACCCATTAAAGCCAAATGAAGAAACACTTTTTTATCTGAATTCAATTAATAACGAAAGCTCCTGGTATAATTCGGTTTTAGGAAAAGATAAACGCTACGATGGATAAAAGCGTACTAGTTATTGTTGTTACTTTTAATGGTTTGCCTTGGCTTGATAAATGTTTTAATTCATTGCTCAACAGCAGTATTGATTTGCAAATTTTGGTAATTGACAATTGTTCTAATGATGAAACCTGCCAATACATAAAACAAAAATATGCAAATATTGAATTAATAGAAACTTGTAGTAATCTCGGATTTGGGAAAGCAAACAATATAGGCTTAAAAAAGGCTTTAGAGAAAAAAGTAGATTATGTTTTTTTATTAAATCAAGATGCATGGGTTGATGAACATTGCATAGAAAAATTAATACAATACCGAGAATCCAATTTAAATTTTTCACTTTTAAGTCCTTTTTATCTTAACTATGATGGGGAAGGAATAGAATTTTATTTTGAAAAATATGTTCTTCAGTATTACACAAAGAATTATAATAACCCTACTGTAAAAGCATACGAAACTTCTTTTGTCCATGCAGCTGCATGGTTGTTGCCTCATGATACTATAAAAAAGGTAGGTGGTTTTGATCCATTATTTAAACACACTGGTGAAGATAATGACTATATTCAGCGACTGCAATTTAAAAAACTCAAAGCTGGTATATTGACTGATGCTTACGTTTATCATAAAGGAACTAATGAGGGCTTAGTAAATCCCACTAAGAATTTTATTCAACATTTAAATGCTGATTTATTGAGATTAAAAAATCCTAAATCAACTTTAATTGGTGCTTTATGGTTATTCTATCGTAAAAACCTGCCTTCTTTTATGTGTTATGTTTTTTGTAGAGAAATTGCAATTAAGATTAAGTTTGAAATATTCCTGTTTGTATTTAAAAGAACAATTCAAATTATAAGATCTAGACAGCAACAAGATAAAGAAAGTGCGTATTTATATAATCTATATTAGACCAACTTGGAAATTAAAATACATAATTCTTGACAAATATATTTTTAAGTTATACTTTTTACAAACAAATCGATACAATTTTGAATGAAGATATTATTTGTTTTTGGGACTAGACCTGAGGCAATAAAACTTGCCCCATTAATACTAAAACTTAGAAGTGATTTTCCTGGTATTAAATCAACTGTATGCATTACAGCTCAACATCGTCAACTTCTTGATGATGTTTTAAAATTCTTTTCAATTGAAGTTAATTATGATCTTGATATAATGCTGCCTAATCAATCATTGTCGGGTCTTACTGCAAGAATGATTAATGCTCTTGATAAAGTCATACAAGATGAAAAACCCACGGTTATAATAGTGCAAGGTGATACTACATCGGCTATGGTAGGCGCACTCATAGGCTTCTATCATAAAATTAAAGTTGCTCATATTGAGGCTGGCTTGAGAAGTTATAATAAAGTAGAGCCTTTCCCAGAAGAAATAAATAGAAGAATCATATCACAAATTTCAGACTTCCATTTTGCACCTACTTTAATAGCAAAGAAAGCACTGGGTTCAGAAAAAATAAATGGTTATATTCAACATTCAGGAAATACTGTTATTGATGCTTTGTTACTGGGTATTCAAAAAGTAAACAGCAATCAGAATTTGTATTATGATTATTTCCCCTTTTTGAATCAGAATAAGAGATTTATATTAACTACAGTTCACCGGAGAGAAAATTTTGGCTCTCCTTTGGAAAATATATGTAATGCGATTCGAATTATTGCAAAAAAATTTACAGATGTAAACTTTGTGATCCCATTACATCCAAACCCCAATGTAAGAGAAATTATTTATTTAAATTTGCTGAACACCAGAGGTATTCATTTAGTTGACCCCTTGCCTTATGATAGTTTGATCTGGATGATTCAGCATTCTTATTTTGTTTTAACAGATTCTGGTGGTATACAAGAGGAAGCTCCAAGTTTGGGAAAGCCTGTAATCGTAATGCGTAACGTAACAGAGCGAATTGAAGGCGTTATAGCTGGAAATGCAATTTTGTCAGGAACAGGCATTGATGCTTTGGTTGCAAACATGGAAAAACTTCTTCTCTCTGAAGATGAATATAAAAAAATGACTAGTATCATTAATCCTTATGGTGATGGAAAAAGTTCTGAAAGAATAATACATTCACTTTTACGAGAATTAGGCAATGAAAAATAAGCTTTTATATCTTATGCATGTACCTTGGTCTTGGATAAAACAAAGACCCCATTTTATTGCTGAAGAATTGAGTAACTTCTATATTCTTAGTGTTTTTGCAGAAAAAGAAAAAAATGGTAAAGTCCCTTATCATGACATATATAAAATTCGCTTTTTAAGTTATTTATCTATCCCAAAAATCAATAATTATTTTGTTGCTTTGTTGAATTATTGGCTTCGAAAATTATTTTATTCATGGCACACTTTGTTTAATGATATAATATGGATTACATATCCAGTTCAATGGGGTTATGTTAAACATTCAATAAATAAAAGTCATCTAATTGTTTACGATTGTATGGATGATATGGAATCATTTTATTCAGATTCTATAACCAAGAAAAAAATAAGAAATTTGGAAAGTTCTATTTGTGACCGGGCCGATGTGATATTAGTATCTGCTTTATCTTTAAAACATTTGTTAGAAGACAGATGTTTGATCAAAAATAAAATTACTGTTGTTAATAATGCAATCATTAATACTATTCAGAAAAAAAATATACATAAATTAAATAACTATTTCAGTAATTTAATAATTGATGAATCTTATTTTAATATTTTATATGTAGGAACAATATCTTCTTGGTTTGATTTTGAATCTGTGTTATTCTTTTTGAATAATGATTCTCATTGTCGTACCATATTATTTGGCCCAAAGGATGTTGATATTCCTGTGCATCCGAGGCTTTTGTATGGGGGTATTCTTCCTCATAGTGATGTTTTTGATGCATTATGTCTGGCTGATTTATTACTAATGCCATTTTTGTTAACACCTACAGTAATGAGCGTAAACCCTGTAAAAGCGTACGAGTATATTTCTTCTACACGACCAGTTGCTCTGATTAGATATCCTGAAACTGAATATTTTGCTGAATTTGTAAACTTATACAATACCCAAGAAGAACTGTTTAGTATTATACAAGAAGTAAAAAATAATGGAAATTATATAATCAAAACGACGGAGGAGTGTGAAGCCTTTAATAAGGCAAATACTTGGAGTGAGAGGTGTAAAAATATAAAAGCCTTACTTGATAGTTCATCACATATTAGGTAGTATTAATTAAAAAAATATTTTTTGCCCAAACTTTCCGTTATTATTCCAGTTAAAAACGGTGCCGATACTTTAAATCGCTGTTTAACAAGTGTTCGTAATCAAATTGGATTTGGTTCGATTGAAATCATCATTCTCGATTCGAATTCAACAGATCACAGTGTAGCCATTGCAAATGATTTTGGAGCTCGAGTTTTATCCATTTCACCTAAAGAATTTAATCATGGATTAACCCGCAATTTGGGTGTAAATTTTTCAAAGGCAGATTTTATATTTTTTACAGTACAGGATGCTTGGTTATCAGAACCGGATATGCTTCATAGAATGAATAGCTACTTTTCTCAAAGTGAAGTAATGGCAGTAGTTGGACACCAAGCAGTGCCCCATGAGAGCGATAAAAATCCTATGCTGTGGTTTAAACGTTTCACTGAGCCCATCACTCAGTTCAGAAAATTGAAACAGCATATTAATTTTGAAACGTTAACTGATGTGAAAAAAGCTGAACTTATTGCCTGGGATAATGTGGTTGCAATGTACCGAAAATCTGCACTCCTTGCCTTACCTTTTACTAAAACCGGCTTTGCTGAAGATTGGATTTGGAGCCGTGATGCCATAATGAAAGGGTATACACTTGTATACGATCCTTCATTAGTAGTGTACCATTATCATCACATGGACTATGATTATGCATACCGCATGCAACTTACGGTTAATTATCATATGTATAAACATTTTGGTTTTAAGCCTGCTAAACCGGAATTTCTATACCCTGTCATAAGGTCTGGATTTCATTTGTTAAGGCATCGATATCTTAAAATATCTGAAAAATGGTATTGGTGGAATTATAACATAAAAGCTTCCTTAGCATTTTATAGATCTACCAAAATATTCATATCAGTTCTAAAAATTAATGGTTTGAGGGGTATTGAGAATATGCATGAGCAAATTTGCAATGAAATACCCCAGGGTAGACAAAATAATAGCTTATGAGCAAACCTTTAGTTAGTGTATTGATAACAAGTTATAATCGTAGTGCATTCATTGCAGAGGCCATTGAAAGTGTTTTGAATCAAACATTTACAAATTTTGAATTAATAATTGTTGATGATGCTTCCACTGATATTACATACGATATTGCAGCTTCTTATGCTGCTAATGATAAGCGAATAAGGTTGTATAGGAATGAGATAAATCTTGGCCAGTTTCTGAATCGTAATAAAGCAGCATCTTTGGCCCAAGGTATTTATATAAAATTTGTTGATTCAGATGACATTATATATTCATTTTGTTTACATCAAATGATATTAGGCATGGAACAATTCCAAGAGGCCGGTTTTGGAGTTTGTTCAAATCTTACAAATGATGTTAAGCCTTATCCATATTTGGTTGAAAAGTCAGAAGCCTATAAGCAATATTTTACTCAGGGTTCTGATATATTGGGAATGGGTCCGTTAGGAGTTATATTTAGAACAAATTTATTTCATTCTATAGGTGGATTTAATGATTGTAGTATTTTGGGTGACACTAGCATACTCTTTGAGGCAATTCAAAGGTCACCCGTAGTTAAAATCGGCGCTTCTCAATTCTGGTGGCGTATTCATGAAAATCAAGTATTTACTGATCCATTATTGGTAGTGGAGCATATAATTCAGCGTCATCGAATTCACATTACTTATCTAAACGAAAAGTATACTAATTATATAGGTCTACCCATTGGAAGATTTCGTCTTCTTCAATATAGGATTTATTTTTTACATTTTTTTAGCTTTTTACTTAGATGTGATATTCGTTCAGCAGCTCGCTTGTGGAAATATCGTAACCCAATGTGTAAATAACTCGTTTAATGATTGATAGAATTAAATTTTGGATTAGGAAAATATACGTTTACAGTTTTGTAATCATTCGAAATCTTTCGGGAAATCCATGGTATTCTGTAAAGGGAGTTAATCTTCCGCTTAAATTAAATATTGGGTTTAATACACTTAGGTGGATTGTTAATGGGAAATACGAAGAAGGAGAGATTGAATTAATCAGACAAAGTATTGAACCATCCGACAGAATCTTGGAAATAGGAGCCGGACTTGGATTTGTTTCTACATTTTGTGCCAAAATAGTTGGTTCTGATAATGTATATAGTTTCGAGGCAAATCCTCTAAATTTTGAAATGGCTTTGCTTGTTTATGAAGAGAACAATGTTTCTCCTCAATTGCAGAATACTCTACTTGCTAATAGCAAAGGAATAATTGACTTTCCAGTAAACCGTAAAAGCCTTCTCGCTTCGTCGTTATTAAAAACATCAAGTGAAATTGTAAGGGTGCCGCAATTGATATTGAATGATAAAATTGAAGAGTTGAGGCCGAATTTTTTAATCATGGATATTGAAGGAGCAGAATATGAGATTTTCAGATTAATTCGCTTTCAAACTATCAAAAAAATACAAGTAGAATTGCATCCTTTGATTTTGGGTGAAGCTAAGATAAAAGAGATTTTTAACTTGCTGCAAGAAAAAGGATTTGTTACTGATCTTTCTTTGCCTGATGGGCGCAATTATTTTTTTAAATCATTGATTTCGTAGGTGAAAGTCATACAAGTTCTTAATCATTTCCTACCGCAAAAAATAGCAGGTACAGAAGTTTACACTTGGGCATTAAGTAAACATCTTCAAAATCATGGAGTTGATGTAAAAGTATTGATTCCGCATTATCGCGAAACAATATCAAATATGTATTTTTATGATAGCATATTAGTTCATCAATATGCAGAACCTTCAGCAGTTGATCGTTCATTGATTATGGGCTTTAGGGAACCTGATGGATTGATTCATTTTGAAAAATATATCCGTTATGAACGGCCAGACATCATTCATTTCCACGAAATTGCAGGAAGCAATGGCATTACTTTAAGGCATCTATATGTTGCAAAGTTGAGTGGTGCTAAAGTCTTAATGACCTTTCACCTGGCTGGAAACTCTTGTAAAGCTGGTACTTTGGTTCAACTCGGAAAAAAATCTTGTGATGGTATTATTGATTTACAAAAGTGTAGTAACTGTTACCTTCAATCAACTGGACATGGCAAAATAGCCACAATTTTAACAGCAATATCTACATTCTGTCACAAGTTTTCAATCAACACGACTCTTTTGCAAAACAAACTTGGAACTGCATTTGGAACAGTTCAAATTATTTCTAATTTGAAAAAAGATTTAAACTTTCTAGTTTCACAATGCGATTATGTTGTTTGTATAACGGAGTGGTATCAGAAAATATTGATTGCAAACGGAGTCAATAAAAGTAAGATCAGAGTTATAAAGCAAGGAATTCCACTTGATCCAACTAATTATATTTCAAGAAGAAATTATCAAGAAAGACCTTTAAGACTGATTTTTCTAGGACGTATCAATAAATTCAAGGGTTTGCATCTTCTTATTGATGCAATAAAAGACATAGACGCTAATTTGATACAACTTTCAATTTTTGGTAATTCTGAAGATTCAGTTTATGAATCTATGCTCAAGATTCAAACTGCATCAAATAATAATATTTTATGGAAAGGTAAATTGAATACAATACATGTAATTGAAGTACTGCAGCAGCATGATTTGCTGTGTTTATGTTCTACCTTCTCAGAAATGTCTCCATTGGTTATACAGGAAGCATTTGCTGCTAGAATTCCTGTTTTGGCAAGCAATGTTTACGGAAATGCAGAACAAATATGCCACAATTTCAATGGATTACTTTTTGAATTTAATAATATACAAGACTTACAAAAGCAAATTCTTCGTTTAATTCATGAACCAGAGTTGCTTCAAGATTTATCAAAAAATATTAAGCTTCCCAGATCTTTCAAAGAAGTATCTAATGAATATCTCGATTTGTATAAAAATTTATTGCATTGAAAATTTTACTTGTCATGGACCCAGGAATTCTTGTACCACCAAAAAGATACGGTGGACATGAACGTTTAGTTTATATGTTTGCAAAAGAATATGCAAGTCTTGGACATGATGTACATTTATTAGTTACCAAAGGGTCTAGCATTGAAGCGTGTACTGTTCATGGATATGGGAAAGAAGGATTTCCTCCAAAAAAAATTGATGCTTTATTGTCAATTCCTAAAGCTTGGTGGTTTTTATGGAAAAACAGGAATCAGTTTGACTTAGTTCATAATTTTGGACGGCTAGCTTATTTACTTCCTGTATTGAATCATTCTGTAAAGAAAATCATGACTTATGGAAGGGAAATTAGCACTGTTAATATTATCACAATTAATAAACTTAAAACTCGAAACCTTGTTTTCACAGGTTGTAGTTCAAATCTCGTATCACGTGGCAATATTGCTGGAAGGTGGGAAACAGTTTATAATGCTATTGATTTTTCAAAATATACTTTAGTAGAAAAGGTAGCTGATAATGCTCCATTAATGTTTCTTGGAAGAATAGAAAAAGTAAAAGGGTGTCATACTGCGATCAAAGTAGCTCTGGAAACAGGGAATAAATTGTTGATTGGGGGCAATATTTCACCACTTGAGGAAGAGCAGAAATACTTTGAGGAAGAAATAAAGCCTTTTATTGATGGAAAACAAATTTTGTATCTTGGATCATTAAATGATGTTGAAAAAAATAATTATTTAGGTAAGTCAAAAGCCTTGTTATTCCCAATAGAATGGAATGAACCCTTTGGTTTGGTAATGGTTGAGGCAATGGCTTGTGGAACGCCAGTTATAGCATTTAACAACGGTTCTGTTCCTGAGATTGTTGAAAATGGAATTAATGGATTTATCATTTCTGATTATGAAAAACTTGTTAATTCTATTTCTAACATATTTCAAATAGATAGAACTATTTGCCGTAATTTCTCATTGAATAAATTTGATATAAAAATTATTTCTCAAAATTATCTTAAAATATTTCATGCATCCTTTTAATCAATATTTTAATAGAATTTTTGTGCTTGCATTACAAGATGATTTAGTGCGCCAAAATCAAATACGAGAACAATTAAAAGGTATTGAATACGAGTTTATTTGGGGTCCTAATATACGTAAAATGTTTCCATATGCAAACCATATTTTGGACATTCCAAATGATTTTTTCCCCCAATTTGATATTGATAAAGCTAGTGTATTACATTGGACTTTAGGTGGTCTTGGTTGTGCTCTTGGTCATAGGTTGATGATTAAAAAAGCGATTGAGTCTAAGGAATTAAAATTTTTGTTGTTAGAAGATGATATTCTTTTGACAGATTATGCTTTTAAATATTTTGAAAATGCCATAAAATTCGTTCCCATAGATTGGGAGCTACTTTATTTGGGTTATGAGTATCCCTCAAGACTTATGAAAGCAAGTCTTCCTTTGTCATTAAAGAGATTTATTGGGTTTTTAAAAAGAAGTAATATAATTGGTTTAAGGGCAGGTGTTTGGGATAAAAATTATTTTCCAGTTAAAATCAATGATTATATACAGAAATCTGGTGTTTGTATTGGAGGACATGCTTACGCTTTAACACTTGAAAGTGCACAAAAATTATATATTCAAAATTCACCATTAAAGTATTACAGCGACCCATTGCTTATGGAAAATGTTTATCACGGGAATATTGTTTCCTACAATTTAGTTTTATCAATAATTAATCAAAATAAAAATATTGGTTCTTACACAGAGTAAAACTTAATAAATGAAAAAGTATATTAAGTTATTACACAATTGGTTCTACACTAAAAATAAACATATATACTATTTTATTAGCTATTGCAATAAATATAAAATATATAATAATTTACCATCACCTATCCTTGATGTAAAACCTTTATTAGATGAATATGCTAATTTAAAAGGTTCAGTAACTTTTGTTCAAGTAGGGTCAAATAATGGGATTTCTAATGATCCGATTTTTGGATATATCAAAAATAATAATTGGACTGGAATTTTAGTTGAACCCATTCCAATGTTATTTGAACAATTGGTAAAAAATTATGAAGGAGTTAGCAATAAAATAAAATTCTTTAATGGTGCAATTGGATTAGAGCGTGGAATAGCTAAAATTTACAAGGTTGATGATCGATTAGTAGATATTTTGCCGCAATGGTGTTTTCAGTTAGCTTCTTTTAAAAAAGAAGTAATAATGTCTCATGCTAAATATGATTCAAGAATTAAAGAATCTATAATTGAAGAAATTGTTCCAATGTTAAAATTAAATGACCTACTTGATGAAAGTAACATTCAAAGTTTAAATTTATTGCATATTGATACAGAAGGATATGACTTTGAAATATTAAAAACATTCAACTTCGAAAAATTTAATCCAGATATTATTTTATTTGAACACAGACATTTGACTATTCATGATTTTAAAGAGTGTAAAATATTAATTAACAATAAAGGATATAATATGTTTTCTACTGAACATGATACAATTTGTTTAAATAATAAATCAAATAATTATATAAGTATAAATCAAATCAAATTACCATTTTATTTTAAAAATTACTTTTGAATCATCCAATTTGAATGGTTAAATGTGATTTTATCGTCTTATTGTTTTAGTTAAAAATTTACTATTTTAATTTTACTGCATCATCTGGTCTTTCATTTAATATTTTATTCAAAAAAATATTACTTTATAACACAAAATAATATGAATATAAAGATGTAAAATGATTAAAGTTTCAATTATAATTTGTACGCATAATGGTGAAAAAAGTATAAGTAAAACATTAGAATCTATTGGAAGTCTTTTTTTTGCAGAGAAAATAATTTCTGAATTAATAATTGTTAATAATAATTCAACTGATAACACAGATATTATTATCAAAAATAGCATCAAAAATATTTTAAATATACTTCATGTTGAGTACCATATTGAAGTTAAAATCGGGAAAAAATATGCTATAAACACCGCTTTAAAATATGTTTCATCACAGTGGATTTTATTTTGTGATGATGATAATATTTTGGATATTAACTATTTAGTTGCTTTTGATACTCACATTAAAAACAGTGATAATATTGGTATAATTGGAGGTATTTCAAATTATAACTTTGATAATCAATTTTTGCCCAAATGGTTTTATACTTACCGTCATACATATTCTATAGGCCATCATTTTACTTCAAGTTTTAGTTACCCTTTAGAGTTACAATATTTATGGGGTGCTGGCATGTTTGTAAGGACAGAAATTTTTAATTGGCTTGAAATTAAAAAAATTGATCTATTAGTAGGAAAAAAAACATTTAACCACTATATCTCTGGAGAAGATTACGAAATATGCATTATTGCTAAATTGTTAGGCTTCAAGATTATCCACTCACCTTTTTTATCTCTTTATCATAATATTGATTCAAGTAGATTGAAATGGGATAGTTTCATTCAACTAAATATAAGAAACAGCCTACCGTTAATATATTTGGATTTATATCGCGTACTAATCAATAATCCATTTGGTAGTACTGAGAAATTTATATTAAATAGTTTACGAAAAACTAGAAATGAAAAAATATATTTATTATTAATTTCTTCTTTCAAAAAAATAATTGGCGTATTATCGGGAAAAAGTGAAGGATATTCATTTGACATTTCTTATAAACTTTCAATTGCCGAATTAAAAGAAATAAAAGGTATATCAAAAAATATAATGTTTTATTCAAACTATTTTGATGTTTTAATAAAACACTTAAATCACAGAGTCATTACTTAAACAAACCATTTCTTTAATAATTTAGGATTAATACATTTACTTATCTTTAAAATATTTTATCAATTTAATTATCAAACTAACCTATATCATTTAATTTATTTTCTAAATATTTTAAGATTCTTTTTCTTTTCTGGATAAAAAAAGGTTATTCTGTTGAAAAGTCAATAATCTATTTCGTGGTAATGTATTCGTTAATTTAATGAGATTTTTTAAAAATGTCAACACTCAACTCATAATATTTGATGTTGGTGCTAATGAGGGTCAGTCAATTATGTAAGTGTCCCTATTTCGGTGTCAGTTTAGAAGTTAGCTGAAAAGCTTACTTTTAAACCAACAAAATGAAAAAAACACGATTCACGGAGGCACAGATTGTAGCCGCCTTAAAAAAACACGAGTCCGGTATTCCAGTCAAAGAGATCTGCAGAGAGCTAGCTGTTTCAGACGTCACTTTCTATAAGTGGAAGTCAAAATATGGCGGTCTTGAAGCTTCAGATGTCAGACGACTCAAAGATCTTGAGGAAGAGAACTCCCGTTTAAAAAGGATGTTTGCTGAACTCAGCATGGACCATTCCATTTTAAAGGATGTTATCTCAAAAAAAGGCTGGGGCCCTGCAAGCAAAGGGAACTGACGGAGTCCATTGTAAAGGATTACGACATTTCTGTGAGCAGGGCCTGTAAACTGACTTCATTGCCACGCAAGATGTA
>Ga0078894_10001944_pt1 | contig 15507 bp, 11 predicted proteins | sample LauGreSu1BDMLBSD_2_FD_67506 | JGI IMG/M metagenome (GOLD analysis project Ga0078894, IMG submission 67506) | Freshwater lake microbial communities from Lake Michigan, USA - Su13.BD.MLB.SD (version 4) (version 4) | ecosystem: Environmental > Aquatic > Freshwater > Lake | place: Lake Michigan... | reverse complement strand
TGGAGCCGGACAAATTTATAATAGAAAATATTGGAAACTTCCTATTGTTTGGGGTGGACTAGCTGGTTTGGGTTATCTATGGGTCAATGAAAATAATCGATACCAAGATGCTAAAACTTCCTATTTATCGCTTCTCGATACAGATGTTAGCAATGATATTCCCCTCAATGGAATAACGAATGTATCTGTAGTTCAAAGCACCAAAAATGTATACCGAAATCAACGGGATATGTATTTACTTTTTGGGTTCTTATTTTATGGATTGAACATTATAGATGCTACCGTGGATGCGCATTTTATGAATTTTGATGTTAGTGATGACCTATCTATGCAGCTCAACTTCGATATGCAAAACTATACCGCAACACAGCCAGTCCCTTCACTCACATGCACATTCAATTTTAAAAGATAACGTATGAAAATTGCACTACTAGGTTATGGCAAAATGGGTAAAGCCATTGAAGAAGTCGTCCTTGAAGAAGGAAGACATGAAATCGTATTGAAAATAGGCAGTAGTCATCAAGGTCAACTTACTGTCTCAAATTTAAGAATGGCCGATGTGGCAATTGATTTTACTCAGCCAGAATCTGCTTATTCTAATGTCATGCTTTGTTTTGAAGCCAATATACCTATAGTGGTAGGAACAACCTCCTGGGCGGAAGGATTGGAAAAAGCTAAGAAAATTTGCTTGGAAAATAACTATAGTCTATTTGCTTCTCCTAATTTTAGTATCGGTGTAAACCTCTTTTTTCAACTCAATACTTATTTAGCTAAGCTCATGAGACCATTTAATGAATATCAATTGACGATGGCGGAAATACACCATACAGAAAAGAAAGATGCTCCTAGTGGTACGGCTATAAAACTAGCGAATGACATTATTGCTAGTAGCAGCAATCGATATTCATCGTGGTCTTTAGATAAAACGCTTTCTGAAGATATTATTCCTATTACAGCTATTCGTGAGCCACATGTGCCAGGAACTCACCATGTAAATTATACGTCTGAAATAGACTATATACAGATAAGTCATGAAGCCAGAGGTAGAAAAGGTTTTGCGGTGGGTGCTGTCCGTGCAGCTGAATTTATTTATGGTAAGAAAGGGTTTTTCACCATGGAGGACCTTCTAAATTTCAATTAAAATTAAGTGACCTAATCGAAGTTTTTGGTCATATTTTTACTAAAATAATTAATTAATAGGTCAAAGTCATTAATAGACTGATTCTGCTAATGACTAACAAAATAGACTATGCTTGTTTCAAAATCTCATAGAGTTCATCTTTAAGATGTACTCTTTTTAATCTCAACTGATTTAAGATCTCATCAGCTGTGGATGCAGCTCCTGTTTCTATACGATGTATTTCATTATTGACTTCATGATAGTCATCAAATAATCTTAGGAAATGATTATCAACCACCTTCAAATCATGAATTTTCTGCTCAAACTCGGGGAATTCGTGACGTAAATCGTGTTTTTCCATGTTTTTAAATTGGTTTATATTAATCCATGTAAATTTAAACTAACTAAGATAGATTAGATGTGATATATATCACAGAAATCTAATTTTTAATCAACCAATCTTAGCTTGTAAGATAGAAATATTGCGAATTTATATTTGCCATATAGAGACAAAGTATTTATTTCATCACCTTTTATCTATTTCAATTCTAATTTCTCAACTTTATTCACTCCTTCTGACCTTAGTTCTATAAAATAAAGGCCTCTAGGTAGTATTGCTACAGAGATTTCCTTAGGATTGGTGTATTCAGTTATATATCTTCCTTCAACAGTCAGAATTCGCACAGAATAAGCTTTCAAATTTATAGGTACTTCAATTGAAATCTTATCCGATGCTGGATTAGGGCTTATGTTAAACCTCACATCAGCACTGGTTATAGATGAGGCGGACTTTTTAATGAAATAAGCCGTGTATCTCTTATTCTTCTTGGCAGTGAAATAATGCTCTGCTTGTGCTCCTTGTATCACACCATTTTCTACCCAGTATTCAAACTCATATCCTGGTTTGGGTATAGCCTTTAACATTACTGGATCATAAAATAGGTATCTTCCCTGGCCTTCTGCCAATCCTGTATTCGCTGGATATACGTCCGTGCTAATATCATAAAAACCATACTTATCCGTTGGCTTGACCAATCTGCTTATGGCTGTATTGGTAATGACAGGATCATTTAAATCAAAATAAATGCCCGCGGTGTTTCGTATTTCCTCCTCTATCTGTAAATCTTCTTTAGGGTAGATAGTAAACCGAACATAACCTTTACTGCCCTCTTCATCGACTGCTTTTTCTGGTAAGATAATTTCTTTAAAATCAAATCTTACTAATCCATCATTTGTCATAGACACAGACATTGGGTGACTGGCATCTCTCACTTCCATAGTCTGCCAATTTAATCGAGAGGATAGCTGGTCAAGAATATATACATCTCTTGCGGGAGCTTGACCTTCATTTTGAAAATTGATGGTATAGTGTATATGATTCGTTTTTTCTATAAATTCTTCTTCATTGATACTACTTTTAATAACTGGAATCTTATTATTCGGATCATAAGCTGCTTCTGCAGTTCGGCATCTATTAATAACATTATCGGTAGTATCAAGCTCGCCATTGACCCTTCTTAATCTCAAATGGAAACAGAATATATCTGTAGATTTAATATTTCTAAAATAAACGGTTACTTGAGGCATTACGCCTATAGGGCTTTTGATTTGATGTGTTTTGCCCTCTAGATTATTAGCAGTGACTCCTGAATCTATGTTTACGCTCTTGAAAAAACAATTTTCGGGCAAGGTGAATTCAAAAGTGTTGAATAGGTCTTTATTTGGATCTGCTACATTATTGATGTCGGATAATACGCCTAATTTAATAATATAATCTTCCGTATTATTGAAAGCAATATTTCGTAAAATTAAACTAGGGGTGTAATTACTCTTGTATTGAACGGGTATTTTTAATAATTTAGTATTGTTAACATCAGATATAAATTCTAGAAAGTTCGAATCATTACACATTTTATAGATTGAACTTGCACTGCTTATTCTATACTTTTGATTATTTTCTAAAAATAGTTTCAATTGACCACTATGGTTGGAAAATATAATTTCAGATTTATTGGTAGCTATATTGGTCAATAAAAATTTCAAATTTTTCAATATCATTTCATTGTCATCGACACAGTTCTTGTTCGTGTCATTATAAACTCTGGCTTCTATACAATTAAGCTGCTTGAACACAGAACTATTGACTTGTTTGATACTAGATTGATTAAATATAAAATCAGCTAAAACGCTTCCTTCAAATCGTTTCCCAAAGTTATGGCTAAAATTATAGGTATAAGTTCCAGCAAGGAATGGAAGATCTATCGTTGTATTCTCGCCACTACTATATTTTAATAACATAGTTAGTTGACCTATTGATTTAGTCAAAGTAACCGTATAATATCTAGTTGAATTCAAGCAATGGTTATTATTATTATTATTTAGAATAAAAATGTCCGCATCAATACTTGGCTTGATTTTGTTTTTATCTAATGGTAAGTTGAAAATAAGCACAGTATCATTATTAGGGAAGGTGAAGTCCATACTTTTCTTATCTTGATTACAGCTTAAAATTTCTTGACTAGTTATTGTATATTTAGCTCCATTTGTAACATAAAATGCTGCCTTACCTTGTGCCGTAGTTTTAGAACTTGTCTCATTGAGGATGATATCTTTTAATTCGATATTGGAATTAGAGTGTAGTATATCTACATTATTTTCAAAACTACAGTTGTCGTTCATATCTATAAATAGTCTTGTTTCAAGACATGAATTAATCACAACTGTGTCGAATGAAGTTTGAAATAAAATATCTCCATTAAATCTAACTATCTTGAGACTAGGAGCAAAAGTACCATTCTGCTTATATTGATATGTTTTATTGAGGCTAGTTTCCTTCTCCTCTATTCCAAGAGGCGTTTCTTCTATTGTACCGTCTCCATAGTCAAATTTAGCCATTAAAAACCCTGTTGATTTTAAATAAGCTAGGGATAAATCCATACTCGCATCATTGATACATCTTCGAATTTTTTTCGGAAAAATGGCATTAGCAGTGAATGTAGCAGAATCTTTAATAGGAATAGACAGATTTATCTGCGTATCTTGAAGATAAAGATTATACTTATTTCCCAAGGCATTGCAATTGACTTTGGAATTATTCACTGTCAAGGTGTAATTAGCATGAATGGGAGGTGTAAAGGTAAAATTTCCCTGGTTATCCGGATATAATGTTTGATTGTAATTAGAATTTGTGCCTTTGAGATTCACTGCTACTTTTGCTGGGACATCGATTTCAGCTTCTTTGTTACAATTATTATTCACGTCGTGTATTATGTTTCCAGTAATTTTATTACATGTTTCTACTTTGACATAGATACTATCATTTACGGTGCATAGTTCAGGCTTTTTCAAATTGGTAGCTCGAATCCAATGACTATTTGCTGGCAATATATAGACTAGATTGCTATCTGCGTTAGCAGAACTTATAATGGCGTCATTGGAAGTCCAATTAACTCTTCTAGCAAGCGGCAGAGAAAGTGGCATAGCGGCTGAATTATAACAAAAATTCAACGTATCTTGTTCAAACTGAATATTTGCATTGCTGAATTGAACACTGAGGGGTATATAATTTTCTACACTTACTCCTGTAGACTTACAATAGTATACTTTTACTTTAAAGTCATAACTTTTGGTTGCTAAATTACGATCAAAATTAAACTCAACGAATGCCGTAGACACATTACCAACATTCTTTATAGTAGATTTGAATGAATAGTTAGCAATCTCTGCATGATTTATTTTAGAAACATCTTTTACTTTCATAGCGTTACTATTAGGCATAGTAAACTTCATCACAATTTTGTTTCCCTTGGCTCTGCAGGTTCTCACCGTATTAGGGTTGACTACGAATTGTACATTTGAAGAGTCTGCTATGACTCCGCCATTATTAATTTCATCACAATAGGTCATCATGAAGATTTGGTCTCGAGTAATATGCCCTACCAGCTGCCTAGTATAGGTCTTGCCATTACTACTGGGGATAGCCCTATATTCTTTGATTGCCAGCCCTGTAGTTGATTCGGCCATTACTGTAGGCGTAAAACGCAAAAATCCAGTGCTTTTATCAAAGTTCATACCCGCAGAGGATCTAAAGAAATTACTAGCGGAGTATCCCATGGCATAGGTTACCGAAGGGTTTTGGAAATTTATCGCTTGATTAGAATTGGCAGCTATACCCGTAAAAGGCGTATAAAACTCATAAGCTAATGAATCTCGCTCTATATAATTTCCATCTATGAGTATGTATTTAGGATCAAGGCTATCCGATGCAGATAAATCAAACCAATTTTCCTTATTAAGGCAGACAAAATTTGAAGCATCTGAATTAAACACTGGAGAAGAATTTATCACATTCGTATTAATTGCTGCTTGTATCCAAAACCCCTGTGATCCTGGATTTTGAATAGTAGATATAGAATTAGATCTGCAGCAGCTACCCCATCCTACCATAGCCCAACCTTGATTCTTACCTAAGACTATCGTTGTTTTGTAGGTATATTTTTCTGAACCTTTGAAATTTTGTATAGGTCCGCTTGGGCAATTAGTGATAATAGACTGAGGTACATCTGGAACCTTACATACAGGTGTTATTTCCTTTATTATAGGATTGCTCATTGATAACATTCCATTGAATCGAGTGCTAATTACTTGTAAATTTTCACTGCTCCCTACAATTCCGCTGCAATCTCTGAGTAAATTTAAAGTGATTTCGTAGCGACCTATATTTGTATCAATGCATCTATATGTTATAAAACCACCAAAACTATGGGTGGCATATATATTCTGTTTGAAAGTAAGAATAAATACAAGAAAAATATAGCGTTTAAGTTGATTCAAGACTTTCATAACGTTGGTATTTAGTTTTTCGAAATAGATTAATACAAAAATAACGCATACTTTACAAAAAAAACTATCAAAATAAAGGCTTTGTTAATGGCAAATTGATCCATGATTGGCATTTCTTCCTTTGATTGCTAGATTAGCTGCATATATATGTTAAACTATCTCCTCACCTCTACCTTACCGAGATAAATATGTTCGCCTCTCTGACTAAAGGTATTTAGGAAATAAAATCCTTCAGGAACAGTCTTTACATATAGTATGATTTCCTTGGATAAGGGAGATGATATACTAAATTCTAATGGTATTCGCTGACCTAATAGATTTATGAGGTAAAATTGCCTATGACTAGCGGCAGCATTTGACTCCATGTTTAGATGAATAAAGTCACTGCTTGGATTTGGAAAAAAATAAGAATTTTGACTTGGTCCTTCTTTGATAGCAATAGTGGGCTTAGTTATATAGCGGCTCAGGGTAGTATTCGTTCTTATGTTTTGACTAAAATCAAATACAATGGCCGCTTGATTTTCTATGATATCGTTTAATGCTAAACTCGATTTTGGTTTGAAACTAAAAACAACATATCCTCTGCTATCACTATTGTTTGTGGCACTATCGGGCAAATTGATATCCTTATATGCAAAAACTAGTTCATTTCCAGGTCTGAATAATATCTGTCCAGAATGACTTTGCTTAATCAGTTTCATAGATGACATATCTAGCTTGGAATCTATAATATCCGAAATATAAAGTTGATTGGCAGTGCTAGTTCTGTTATTGATAAAATTTATCTGATATATTAGATCATCATTTTTATTCAGAAAATCTTGCTGATTTATCTGCGAAGTAATGCTCACTTGTTTTTTATTTAAGGCTAAATCCGATTCCCCTTCTTTTAGGCAGAAATACTGACTATTATCGCTCGTATCGGATTCAGGTAAGACTCTATTTAGCCTAGTAAAAAAACATAAGTTATCACCGCCTAGTAAGGAGTCAAACTTAAGAGTAAGTGTGGTCTGAGTACCCGTGTTTTGTATGATTTGAAGCACGGATCCGAATTGGGTATAGCTAGCATTTGGAGATAAAGCATCCACCTTGGTCTTTGCGGGCAATCGAACTTCGTATTTCTTTATAGCTGTGTCTGCAATATAAAAGCCTGAATAGCTCAAATTTAAATCTAATTTTTTATTATTGGCTATACTGCCCGATTTCTGGACTACGATTATGTAGTTAACAGGCAATGGGTCAAGAGGAATATCCATTTTCAAACTGGTATCAACTGTATAGGCAGGAATCGACTTCACGGGGCTATTTGCATTGCACATAATTGGAATAGTATTACTTAGCGTATACGCCTCATTCTTTTTAAGAAAGGCTTTGTAACTGCCATCAAATAAGGTGAATTGAATATCGGTGACATTTGATACATTATTTTTTAAATCCAATCGGTGATAAGCGTGTAATTTATCCGAAGGATTGTAGGCACAGTCTTTGTTTCCATCGATATAGACTTTTCCAAAGATACAATTGGAAATAAATACAGGTTTGAATAGAATACTGTCTTTTGGAGAATAAAAAAAGTCTAAGAATACTATTTTTGCTTTGAACTGTCCACCACTTTTGTATTGTCTAGAAAATGAAAGAGATGTAAATCCCGATTCAATATCAAAATTCTTTGCAGTATCTACTCTACCATCACCATAATGCATGATAGCACGCATGAGTCCATAGTTTTTAAAGAAATTCATCACATAGCTCACAGTATCTTCGTAACAATAATTGGTATCCACCATTCCAGTATTAAAATCTGAAATCACTACACTGTCTAGGGCAGGTATATCCACTTTCATATTTCCAAATAAGGTCATGCTGAATACTCGAGATTTCTTATTATTAATGCCGCAGTTGAAAAGCATTCCATCGCGTTCGATGATATAGCTATTAAGAGAAGGTGGCGCAAAGCGATAGGCTCCAGAAGAGTCTGTAGAGACTGTAGCTGAATAAACATTTGAAACACCCTTGACATCAAAACTGGTATTTTTTATTTTATATTCCCATGGATCGCATAGACAGTTCTTATTTTTATCTATGCACATGACACCATAAACAGTATCACAAGCCAAAACCTTAATGTAAACACTATCGTGCAGTTTACAGCCAATCGTTGTAGTCAGATTACTAGCCAAATACCATCTTCCAATAGTAGGAGATAATTCTATAATAGCAGAATCGGCACTGATACTGACGACTGAAGTGAGCGGAGACCATTTAGCCCCTACCCCTATACTAGCATCAAGCTTTATACTACCACTAGAACAATAATAGACGGTGTCTTCTGCTAACTGCACAAATCCAACCCCAGGAATCACCTTAATGGGAATGATATTATTCACTAAAATTCCATTCGTATTTACATAATACGCATCGTAGAGAAATTCAAAACTATGAGCTTCTTTCTTCTTACGATATGTAAGCGTTACATAAGCAGTATCTACATTATTACCTGATTTTAGACTATAGCTCATTTTGTAATTACCAATAAACATTGGATCTATTGCAGATAAATCCTTTATTCGCAAGGAACGATATGGAGCACCTGTAGCTTTAAATACTATTTTATTATATAGGTAGCAGGTTGCAGCCGTAAAATTATTTGGCAAAGTATCTACGAGAGATAAATCTTTAATTATCCCATCAAATTTAACAGGGTCGGCCGTGCCTTCGGCTCGCAATACGACGTCACGCATAGTATAACCCACTAAAACCCTAGTATAAGAAGTCCCCGCAGTATTGGGGATAGCCCTATATTCACGCACAACGTATGCCATATGCCCTAATTGATCTCGATTAGGGTTAATCGTAACTTGAGCCGCAGATTGATTAAGAGTCATTGCATTAGATACATAGAAACATTGGCTAGCACTTAACCCTGTTTCATATATTACAGGAGGATTTTGAAGATTTGCAATACTTGTTGCACTGCCAGCCATAGCTGTAAAACTCGGCAGCAATTCATAAGACAGGGAATCTCTCACGACCAATTTACCATTTACTAAAATAAATTTCGGATCATGTATATCTGTAGCCCGCATGTTATAGATATTCTGCTTATTCTTATATAGCGGAATCATTTCAGGCTTAGAGTGCACTGGGGAGCTATTTGGGTAATTCGTATTCACTAAAGCCTGAACAAATAATCCATTTGAACTACTTTTATTATTAGTAATTGCAATATCTCTGCAGCAATCTGTCCATCCAAATATGACTACACCTATATTTTTCCCTATGACCACATTGCCCTCATAAATATTTTTATAATAGCCAAATGGACTTTTCGCACCAGTACTTGGATTGCACCATGTATTTATAGGAGCTAGCACATCAGGAGGGAGTCCGATAGGCGAGATATCCTCTTTTTTTTGAAAATAAGCGGTCATTTGGGTGTTTAAAGGAGAGCCGATTATTTTTATTGTTTGGGTGCCGTCAAACATTCCATGGGCGCATATCATATAGTATTCAAGTCTTACCTTATATAGTCCTAGATTGGAGTCTAAAATCTGGTATGTAATAGCTGCACCTGAAATCCCAGTAGCTTTCGTCTCTAAAAAACAACCTAGTATTAGTAAAGTAAAATGTAATTTTAATATAGCCCTTTTCATAATGCTGTAAATTTAATTATTTTTACTTAACTTTTCCAACAAAAATAGGTTGAAAATTAATAAAAATAAATGTCAAAAAACGCCCCTAATTAATGACTGTTAATAATACAACTAATGGAAATCCTATTAAATAAACACTTATATCGTAATCTAGTTAACTTCTAATGGATTAGCTTTTAAATTAAAAAGTCTAAATATACATCAAGCTACAACCTCTGAGGTCAGCTTGATTCATTCTGCCTAGTATCTGAAATTGACCATTGGACTTTAAGTCTATTAGATCCTGCGTCTCGATAAAGGCACAAGAATTTACATTGGCTAGGTCTATGATTTTAACGGGGCCTCTACCCTGCTCTGCTACTAGTCTAGGGTCATTGATATCCCCAACAAGGACTTTCATCCAAGGCGGAGTATTAAACCATAAGTCAGTATCAGAATAAGCTTGAGAGAATAATTCACACATACCATACTCAGAAATAATATGAGCAGAAGAAAAGGAATGTTGAAGAAATTTCACAAGCTCCTCTTTAGCTATCTCGGGTCTAGATCCCTTCATACCTCCGGTTTCTATGATGGTGAGTTTCAACTCCCGATAGATATCGGGAGTTTTTAGATTTAGGTGACTATTTATATAATCGGCGAAATCTATTAATGCAAAACTAATGCCGATAAGTAGTATCTCTTGATTGGAATTTTCTTCTAAACAATCAACTAATTTTTCAAAGTCGTGTAGAAAAAAATATTCTTCTTGCTCATTCATTTGCATCCAATGTCGGACCATAGCCACTAATGATGAATGCTGCCTTTCGAGGTAATGCGGCAATAAACCTACAATAGTATATTTTTTATTTCCAAAGAAATGACGATAGCTTAGTTCAATGCTCTGGTGATATAAGCTTAAATCCTTGTAATAATGTTTAGCATTGACTTGACCCGAGGTTCCACTACTTTCAAAATAGCTCAAGTCAGAATCCAGTAGACAACTTACCTTATGCGTCTTGAAAAAACTAATAGGAAGAAATGGAATGTCCGCCAATTGATCTACTTCATTCTTCTGAATAGATTGGCAATAGGCGGCATAGATCGGATTGGCCTTTCGCTGAAATTCAAAGAGCTCTAAAGCTTTCTTTTCGAAATTTTCCGAATTGATTTCTTTCAAATGAATTTCCATTCTTACTAGTATAAATAATGAAGGGTAATATATGGTATTCGACTTACCTGTGCTGGGTTTGTACCCAATTTGCCCTCAGGAATTTTCTTTTTTTGCTTTTTATAATAACGCACGAATTCAGGGTGAAATTCTTTAGCTCTATATTTTTTAAACGTCATACGAACTTCCGGAAAAACCGCCTCATTCAAATTGGCGAATTTGAATGCTTCATAAATAAGCTCCGAACAGTAGTAGGCATCATTGTTGGGCACAAAAGCATAGTCGTACGGGAGATCTAATTTTAGTCGTGCATATTCGATGGCTTTAGGTATCCAGTATTCATAGTCTTCTTTCCATCGACCTATTACTATTTTTGGTTTGCCTGCTTTTGTATAGCGATAAAGAAAACTATCTAATGCTACTATTTTTACCCCTTTCGTATTGGCTTCGATTACTTTTAATGTCCCTGAATCCTCTATGACCATAGCCATATGAGAAAATCTACGTTTGTCTTTTAGCTGAGTGACATCTTCTATCGCTTCGCAGATGGCTCCGCAGTCGCAGTCTTGAAAAAGCAAATCTCCTTCTTGAAAGTTAAATAATACTTGGAAAAGAATAAAAAGTTTCAGAGGTATTCTAAGTTTTAAGTGATAAGTTGTAAATTTTAAGTTGAGACGAATCGACTTACTTAGCAATTGATTCTTGGCTGGTCTTGACTATTTTGGTTAATATCTTAATTAACTCTTCACAATCTAATAGTAAAGATAAATCAATTGATCTTAGCGCAAAATCAAAACATTTATTTAATATTATACTTTCTTTTACCACACTTACAACTTAAAACTTATCACTTAAACAAGTTTCTAGTATAATCCCAAACGCTTGTTCTAAACTAAAGCCATAGTGATTTAATTGCTGAGGGAATATACTTGCCTCTGATAATCCAGGAATCGTATTGATTTCCATAAAAAAGACTTCATCGCCTCTTAGGAGGTAATCAACACGTCCTAACCCTCTACAATTCATGACTCGGAATATTTTCTCAGACATTACTCTCATTTCATTTTCAACTTTCGGACTCAAATTTTCCGCAGGAGTTACCTCTTTGGATTTACCTTCGTATTTAGCGGCGTAATCGAAAAATTCTGTTTCAGATATGATTTCTGTGATAGGCATGATATGTAGCTTGTCACCTTCCTGAAGTATGCCATGAGAAAATTCTCGACCTTCTATGAATTCTTCGATTAAAATCAAGTCATCGTGTTCTAGCGCATCTTCAATAGCTTTCTTTATTTGTGAGCGCTCTTTGACTTTAGTCACCCCAAAACTAGATCCTACACTATTGGGTTTGATAAACATAGGAAAGCCAAGATAATCATATTTGGATTCCTGAAACTCTTCTCCTCTTCTATAGATTTCAAACGCAGCTGTTCGAACGCCAAACGTGTTTTTGAGAATTTGCTTACTCAGTATCTTATCTATAGTAATGGCCATCGTTCTGCCATCACAGCCTGTGTACGGAACCCCCATCATCTCAAGATAGCCTTGTATTTTGCCATCTTCCACCGGTGAGCCATGAATAGCCATAAAACAAGCATCAAAACTTATTTTACCAGTCGGAGTCTGGAGGGAAAAATCATTTTTATCTATAACGTAACCTTCCTCACTTCTCCAAAGATCTTTGTCTATATCTATAATGTAGGCAAGATAATGATTGGAATTTAGACTGCGCTTGACTACCTGCGCGCTCTTCAACGAAATAACTCGCTCTGCATCGAAGCCTCCTGCTAGTATAGCTACATTCTTCATTGAAAACATACTTAAAATCTAATATGAACTTTTACCTTGAGAGACTCTAACCCATCGCGTATGAGTTTCAAACGATTGATGAGTTCAAAGTTATTGACCTGAACTTCCGATTTTGTCTGCAATACCTGCATTACTGGATATTCTTCAAGGGGCTCTGGAACGAAATCTTCTTTCCTACCCTGCTTGAGTTGTTTCTTAGCTCCCTCTATGGTATAGCCTTCATCCTTCAGCATACGCTGAATCATTTTTAGCTTTTCCAAATCTTCTTTTTGAAAGAGTCTATCACCTTTTCTATTCTTGCGCACATTGAGATGAAACTCGCCACTCCAGTATCTTAGCTGAGATGTAGAAGTCTGCATGATTTCGGCCACTTCGCCTATTGTATAATAAAGTTTACCTTCCATAATTTATTTTAACTCGCACAAAATTAAACGATACACACTAGTTTAAAATGTATGAAGTAAACGTAGAAAGAGTGCTGTATAGTATATTAAACAATAAATTTAAATCAGCTGGGTCAAATCATTGACGCCCAGATAACGCTGCAACTGAAATCCTTCTCCAGACTTAACCCCTATACTCTTCCCTAGAATAGCCGCTTGATAGCGTATCACATCCAAAAAAGACTTATCTGAAATATAAGTTTCAACCTCTTGACTATTGGGGTCGTAAAATTGGGAACTATAAGCTTTTATTGCTTCAAATTTCTTTTCCTCATGGTCTGAAATATCTACCACAAGGTCTGGTTTTTGAAACTGAAATTGAATATAATTATATACTACAGAGGGTCTAAAATGCTCTTGCGGTTTCCCTTCACTCTCAGTCTTAATCTTTATTAGACCCGAAAGAAATGCTGCTTTTTGAACCATTTCTGCTCCTTTTGCATGATCAGGGTGTCGATCTTCTTTTGCATTACAAAGTATAATTCGAGGACGGTATTTACGTATGATTTGAATAATCTTCAAACAGCTTTCTTGATTGTCTATGGCCCATACATCGGGTAACCCAATATTTTCTCTCGCATCTATGCCAAGTATCTTCGCCGCATTGGCGGCTTCTACTAGCCTCAATTCTCCACTGCCTCGCGAACCCAACTCTCCATGAGTCAAATCACAAATACCTACTTTATAACCTAGAGCTTTGTGCTTAAGAAGTGTGCCTCCTGCACTGAGTTCTACATCGTCTGGGTGAATACCAAAGGCTAAAATATCTAAAATCATGAATAGTGGTTTAAAAGCAAATGTACGTAAAATTTTTCTCATTCATTTGAGTCTCATACACGCAATTTAAAAGAATAGATATTTGTCTCACTGAGTTTTTGGCATTTAGTATATTTGTATTTAGAACAGATTAATAAGTGATTTTATAATCTAAGCCGATAAAAAAACAATCAATTATCCTATACATCACTTCCGAGTTTCTCTCCCCTCGGAGTCTCGAGCATAGGATATAGAGTACTAGATGGAATATTGGATAACAGAATACTATAATGGATTTATTTAATACGGAAATAGACTGCCTAAAGAATTTATTACCCTATGATGGGTTAGTAAATTACTATGGTAAAATAATCACGAGCCTTGATTCCAATAACTATTTTGATAATTTATTAAATACAATTGAATGGAAAAATGATCAGTCAATTATCTACGGAAAACTCATAGTTACGAAGCGAAAAGTAGCTTGGTATGGCGATACTGATTTTGAGTATTCCTATTCAAACACCATTAAGCGGGCCTTGCCTTGGACAAAAGATTTATTGGACTTGAAAGCAATAATAGAAGAAAAGACAAATGAAAAATTTAATTCTTGCTTGTTAAATTTATATCACGATGGCAATGAAGGAATGGGTTGGCATAGCGATGCTGAAAAAGAATTAAAAAAAAATGGAGCTATCGGATCATTAAGTTTTGGTGCTGAGCGTAAATTTATCTTTAAACACAAGGAGACAAATGAACGTATTTCAGTGATTTTAGAAAATGGGAGCCTACTGGTTATGAAAGATACAACACAGTCAAACTGGCAGCATAGACTACCCCCGACAAAACGAATCATCAGACCACGGATAAACTTGACATTTAGAACAATTGAAGCAAAAAGAACGCTTTTATTCATCATTATCTAGAGTATATTAATATCCCATATTGCCCTTTATAATAAGAGCAATATGGGATTTGCCAAAAAAAATAGTCAATAAGACCTTAATGGATTTAAGTTTTAGGCTGTTGATAATACAATCTTCTCTTTCATAAACTCTACTTCCCCTGTTTCTATGTCGTAGTAAGCTCCAGCTAAACCTATTTTTCCATGACTGAAAAGCCCTTTCAATAATTCACTTCTATCTAATATTTCTTCTAAAGAATGAATCACATTATGGTGGGTGACGGCTTCTACGAATTGGCTTTCTTTTGTTGATACTTGCGGCATTTCCTCCTTAACCTCCTCTATAGAAACTTGAATCTTATCTAAAAGTTGAGTCAAACTACCCAATTTCACTTCATCGCAAGCACCTTTTATAGCGCCACATTTACTGTGTCCTAATACTAGAATAAGCTTTGTTCCCACTACACCACAGGCGTACTCCATAGAACCGATAATATCCTCATTAAGGACATTTCCAGCTATTCTGAGGACAAATACATCGCCTAGGCCCTGATCAAAAACATGTTCTACTGTGGTTCTGCTATCCATACAGCTCAATATGATAGCAAAAGGGTGCTGACCATCTTTATAATTATTGACCTGCTGCAATAAGTCCCTATTGACTTTTAGATTATTAATAAATCGCAGATTCCCTTCTTTTAAAAACTCTAAAGCCTTCGCTGGTGTTAATGTATCTAATGTATCTTTTGTATGTAATTTCATTGTTTAACGATTTTAATTTTTTTATTTTATGATATATAATTAATGTCTTCCATATTGTAAACCTCCTT
>Ga0078894_10001940_pt1 | contig 15525 bp, 14 predicted proteins | sample LauGreSu1BDMLBSD_2_FD_67506 | JGI IMG/M metagenome (GOLD analysis project Ga0078894, IMG submission 67506) | Freshwater lake microbial communities from Lake Michigan, USA - Su13.BD.MLB.SD (version 4) (version 4) | ecosystem: Environmental > Aquatic > Freshwater > Lake | place: Lake Michigan... | reverse complement strand
TATCGAGAGGCGGACTTCAGGATAGGTTGAGCGCCGGCGTCTATGAGGCCAGCGTCAGTCACGTTCCCCTCACAGCGGACCGCGGCGGGCGTTCAAATACGCTGCGGCACACACAAATGTCTGCTCATTCACAGCTGCGGCTATTGCTATGCCGCACTGCCTTCAGACCGCTTGCCGCCCACATCGACCGCCCTGCGCCCGTCCTCCGGCTTTGCGACGAATTGCGCTATGGGTTGCACTTTCGAAAAGGACGCTCGGCCGATAACGACAAGGCACTGAAAATAAACACTCTTTTTAAACCGTCCTTCCGAGGGCCTAGGGCGGTCGGTTAGAGACAAATCGGGTTCAGAGACCAGTCTTGCGTGATTTTGCAGTCTCTGGAGGGCGGTCACCACCGCCAAACCCCTTTGAAACCAAAACAAAAAAGGGCCCCGGAAGGCCCCATCATTGGTTTCGGCAAGTGTAGGTGGCGGTTCGAACGGGACTGCGGTCGAACCTTCTCTGAGACGTCAAGCCGGTTATTTGGTTTCTTCTTCAACGAATTCGAAAGGCTTTCCATTGCCTTCGGCAAGGCAACGCACGCTGATTGGAGGCAACATTTCGAGGTCGGAAGCTTCGTAAGCTGTGTTGTCGGCTAGCGCTATGTCCGTCAGGGGGCCGAAGGTGACGTCGATGAATTCGAAGTCCTTCGAACGAAAGGCATAGGTTTCCAGAACCCGCACATACTGTGGCAGCGCATGGCGCCATGGGTATTGCACTGTCAGGAGGATGACCGAGGTATCGCAGTAATGGTTTTGCTCCATCAGGTAGGGAAACGCCTCGTTCGAACCCTGCCCATCGAATTCATGGCGCCGTTCAAGGCCGGTTTCCTTGTCGTGCAGAGTCACCGAAAAATGGACGTCCTCATCGAGCGACTCCAGCCTGATCGAGAGCGTTCGGGTCTCGACACTCCACTCATCATAAAGCGTCTGAAAGTGGTTCAGCTCTTCGGCGGGAGCGTCAGACGAAAGGACAATGAGACCAAATGCAAAGACCGATGCAATCCTCATTCTGCATCCTCGAATCTTGGATGAGCGACCGAAAACCGACAAATGCCATCAAATTGCCCTCCGTCTCGGATACCGCGCATGATTTCCTGCCGTCCTTCGTAGGTAGTTGTACGCCGGTTGATGCGCCGCGTGATCGTGTCGGTCGCTTCGTCTGTGAGCCCTGCGTCGGCCAAAGTTGGCAGATTTCGATCAAGCCAGAAGTAAATCGCCGATCTCACCGCATAGACCGGCTCTGCCGCGCGATCAGGGTCGATCTCGAAATCGATTCCCTCGCCAAAGTTGCTTTCGTGCCAGTTGGAGAATTCGCGGTAGTTCGCGCGGCCAGTCAACTGAAACAGACCGCGTCCACGATAAGTCCACCCATCCGCGCTCGCGGCATCGCCGTTACCATTCCGATCGGCGTAGGCAAGATTGGCGATTGCGACAGGATCGGCGGGATGATCGTCTGTCCGGCCATAAAGTTCTGCTTGGTCCGGGTTCTCCCTGAAATAGCTGTAAGTAGCTCTTAATCCCCGAGGATTGTAGTCAAAGTCCTCCTCGAGACGGGCGCGTGGGCCAGCTTCCTGACGCATCTGCGCAAAAAAGTGGATGAGCCGCTCGCGCGTGTCGAGTTGCCCAGATACGACCCGCAAGTCCAACTCTCGGGCAATCGCAGATAGCCTCTCGGAGTCGGCATCAGGGAACACTGACGCAAGTCGATCCCCAGTCAGGATGTCGCAAACTCCGCCCTCAGGTGTGCTTTCAAGATCAATGATCGGTTCCGCAGTGCATCTGCAATTCCACCCTTGACCCGGATGACCGCCCGAAGGTGGATCAGACCATGAGAAGGTTTGGTCGTCGTATTCGGCATGGGTCGACCTAACACGGGCATCATCTCGGCTGCGCCAAACATAGCTTTCAAGCTGCAGGCCCTCCGTCTGGAATATCCCGTTAAGTATCTCAGAATATCGGGCAATGATCGCGGAAATGACCGGGTCATTCAGGTTGACCGTCACACCGATTTCGGTCAGCCGGGCGGCGACCTCACCACGTGGTTGATCTCGGATGGGCGTCAGGTCGACTGCACTGATATCGATGGACACGCCGCTTGGAAGGTATTGATTCAGGCGACCTACTGCCACAACGAGCGCATCATCAATGATGCTGTCAAGGAGGCGGCCGGGCACGACTGAAAATTTCGTTTCCAGATCGACAAGGTTATTCATCGTCAAAACGAACGCGCTTTGTCCGCCCGACCTGATCCAAGTTGAGAACTTGCTCTCGTGCCGCATTCTGCCAACACCCGAAAAACTACGCGTCCATTGGACACGCTTGCAGTCAAGGATTCGTTAACACCCATATCGCGACCTGCCTGCCACCAGAGAAAGTTAGACCGGAGTCGCGTTGGCGGAGGGAACGCGACTGCCGTCGAACCTTCTCTGAGCCCGGCCGAATAGGCAGAACCCACTAGAGGGCTTGTAACTATCTGACTTGCATATCGTTTTTTCTGACGCCTTCGTTTCCCTGCGCCCATGTGGGCGCGCACGAAAGGAGTCGAAGATGCGTGAAACTTGTATGAACCAGACAGAGCTGGCAGCACGCTGGAAAATCAGCCCGAAGACGCTGGAACGGTGGCGCTGGATTGGGGACGGCCCTCGGTTCCTAAAAATCGGCGGTCGTGTGATCTACAGGATTGAAGACGTGGAAGCGTTCGAGCGCGCCGCGCTGAGTGCTGCCGCAGAACGTTATCGAAAGGATTGAGCCTGGTGCGGCACGGTCATCTGCCGGAGCGCGAGGTGATGACCGGGATTGGTCCGATACCCGTGAAGGTGCCCCGGGTTCGGGATCGGGGCCATGGTGAAGACAAGATCACCTTCACACCGAGCCTCTTGCCGCGGTATCTGCGCAAGGCGAAATCGGTCGAGGAATTGCTGCCGTGGCTTTACCTCAAAGGCGTCTCCACCGGGGATTTCACCGAGGCGCTGGCGGCTTTGCTGGGTCCGAATGCCAAGGGTCTGTCCGCCAAGACCATCACGCGGCTGAAGGCCGATTGGTGGCAGGGTTACGAGACGTGGCAGAAGCGCGATCTCAGCAATCGGCGGTTTCTCTACATCTGGGCGGATGGCGTCTACTTCAAGCCACGAATGGCTGAGGAAAAACAATGTGTTCTGGTGATCGTCGGCGCTGATGAATATGGCCGCAAGGAGCTGTTGGCCATGACAGACGGCTTCCGTGAAAGCACGCAAAGCTGGCGCGAGCTGCTGCTCGATCTCAAGCGACGCGGCTTGAAACAGGAGCCGAAACTGGCCATCGGCGACGGTGCCCTGGGCTTCTGGACCGCCCTGCGCGAGGTATTCGCCACGACGCGGGAGCAACGGTGCTGGGTTCACAAGACCATGAACGTGCTGAATGCGATGCCGCAATCCATGCAAGCGAAAGCCAAAGGCCATTTGCACGACATTTGGCAGGCCGAGACAAAGGCTGCCGCCAACACCGCCTTCACCTTCTTCGCCGAAACCTATGGCGTCAAATGGGACAAGGCGGTCGCCAAGCTGGTCAAGGACAGGGACGCGCTGCTGACCTTCTACGATTATCCGGCGGAGCACTGGAAGCACATCCGGACGTCAAACCCGATCGAAAGCACCTTCGCGACGGTCCGCCACCGCACGAAGCGCACCAAGGGATGCCTCAGCCGCGAGACCGGCTTGGCCATGGCATTCAAGCTGATGATGTCGGCCCAGAAGCAATGGCGCAAACTGGACGGCCAAAACCGACTGCCAGAGATCATCCAGGGGATTGAGTTCCGGGACGGGATCCGCCAACTTCAAGCCGCCGCCTGATCAAGCGTCACCAACTTTCGCGCATAACTCTGGCGCGTTTTGCCTGTCTCCGTTTCCCGGCCGTTCTTGCGGTCCATGGTGAAGCAGTCAGAACTTCTGAGATTGCAAAGTGACAGCATGGATCGGTCTCTGCTCTGTGAATGCCAGCCTGCGTCCCTTGATCAGCGCAAAGACGGCTGGGATCACGACAAGCGTGAGGATAGTTGATGACACCATTCCCCCGATCATCGGCACGGCGATGCGGCTCATCACTTCGGATCCGGTGCCATGGGCCCAAAGGATCGGCATCAGGCCTGCCATGATCGCCACCACGGTCATCATCTTTGGCCGCACCCGTTCGACAGCGCCAACCATGATCGCAGCATCAAGATCGGCGCGGGTGAAGGTGCGGCCCGCGCGGTCAACTTCGGTACGGCGTTCGGCAAGCGCATGGTCAAGGTAGATCAGCATGATCACCCCGGTTTCCGCCGCCACCCCCGCCAACGCGATGAACCCGACAGCCACCGCAACCGATGTGTTAAAGCCCATCCACCACATCAGCCAGACGCCGCCGACCAAGGCGAAAGGCAACGACAGCATCACGATCAGTGTTTCGGTCAGCCTGCGGAAGTTCAGGAACAGAAGCAGGAAGATCACCGCCAGCGTGATCGGCACCACGATGGCGAGACGTGCCTTGGCGCGTTCTAGGTATTCGAACTGCCCGCTCCACCCTAGCGAATAGCCAGGTGGCAGGATGACTTCGCCCGCCACCGCTGCCTGCGCTTCGGCCACATAGCCGCCCAGATCGCGGCCCGCGATATCGACGAAGATATAGACCGCTAGTTGGCCGTTTTCGGTGCGGATGGACGTAGCACCTCGGGTGCGTTCCACCTTTGCCACCTCGCCCAAGGGCACCGTGCCGCCAACGGGCAGCGCCACTTGCACCTCGCGCGCGATGGCGTCGGGGTCTTGCCGCAGCGCCGCCGGATAGCGGAGTGCGACGTTGTAGCGCTCGCGCCCCTCGACGGTCTGGGTGATCGCCTCGGCCCCAAGTGCCATGGCAATCACCTCCTGCACGTCCTGAATCGACAGGCCATAGCGCGCCAGCCGGGCGCGGTCGGGCACGATGTCGAGATAATAGCCGCCGATCACCCGTTCGGCATAGGCGCTGGTGGTGCCAGGGACATTGCGCAGCACCGCCTCGACCTGCCGCGCGACGGCTTCCATCTCGGTCAGATCGGTGCCGAACACCTTCACCCCCACTGGCGTGCGGATGCCGGTCGCCAGCATGTCGATGCGGGCGCGGATCGGCTGGGTCCAGGCGTTCGACACGCCGGGGAATTGCAGGGCGGCGTCCATTTCCAGTCGCAGGCTTTCCATTGTCACGCCGGGGCGCCAGTCTTCTTTCGGCTTCAACTGGATGATCGTTTCGAACATCTCGGTCGGGGCGGGGTCGGTCGCGGTCAGCGCGCGGCCCGCCTTGCCGAACACCGTTTCAACCTCGGGGAAGGTGCGGATGATGCGGTCCTGCATCTGCATCAGTTCCGCCGCCTTGGTCACCGATAGGCCCGGAAGGGTGGTGGGCATATACATCATCGTCCCTTCGTCCAGTGCGGGCATGAACTCGGACCCCAACTGCCGCGCGGGCCAGATCGTGGCGACCAGTGCCACCAGCGCCAACCCGATGGTAAACACGCGCGCCCGCAGCACCCATTGGATGATGGGCCGGTAAATCGCGATCAGAGCGCGATTCACCGGGTTCTTGTGTTCTGGCACAATCCGCCCGCGCACGAAGATCACCATCAGCGCGGGCACCAGCGTCACCGACAAGAGCGCCGATGCCGCCATGGCGAAGGTCTTGGTTGCAGCCAAGGGGCCGAACAGGCGGCCTTCTTGCCCCTCCAGCGCAAAGATCGGTAAGAAGGACACGGTGATGATCAAGAGGCTGAAGAACAGCGCCGGGCCGACCTCGGACGCGGCGGCGATCAGCACCTCGACCCTCGGCTTGCCGGGTTCGGCCCGTTCCAGGTGCTTGTGCGCGTTCTCAATCATCACGATGGCGGCGTCGATCATGGCTCCGATAGCAATGGCGATGCCACCAAGGCTCATGATGTTGGCCCCGATACCGAGCGCGCGCATGGCGGTGAAGGCCATGAGCAGGCCAACGGGCAGCATGATGATGGCCACCAGCGATGAGCGGACATGCAGCAAGAACACGAACGTAACCAGCGCCACGACGATGCTTTCTTCCAGCAGCGTGGTGCGCAGGGTCTCGATGGCCGACAAGATCAGGCTGGACCGATCATAGACCGTCACGATCTCCACCCCCTCGGGCAGGCTCTGCGCGATGGCGTCGATCTCAGCCTTGGCATTGTCGATCACGTCCAGCGCATTGGCCCCTACCCGTTGCAGCACGATGCCGCTGGCCACTTCGCCCTCGCCATCTAGTTCCGCAATGCCCCGGCGTTCGTCCGGCACGATTTCCACCCGCGCGACGTCGCGCAGCAGAACCGGCACGCCGCCCTCGGCGCGGATCGGGACGATTTCCAGATCGGCAATGCCGTCCAGATAGCCACGCCCGCGCACCATGAATTCAAATTCTGACAGTTCGACCGTGCGCCCGCCGGTATCCATGTTGCTGGCCGCAACGGCCTCGCCGATCTCGGACAAAGTGATGCCAAGGGCGCGCATCCGTACCGGATCGACGGTGATCGAGTATTGCTTGACGAAACCGCCGACACTGGCGACCTCGGACACCCCATCAGCGCGGCTGATGGCAAAGCGCATCACCCAGTCCTGCAAGGACCGCAGCTCAGCAAGGCTGAGGTTTTCACCCTTCAGCGCGTATTGATAGACCCAGCCGACACCGGTCGCATCGGGTCCAAGCGCGGGTGTCACCCCTTCGGGCAGGCGCGCGGCGGCGGCGTTGAGGTATTCCAGCACACGGGACCGCGCCCAGTATGGGTCCACCCCGTCCTCGAAAATGATGTAGACAAACGAGATGCCGAAGAACGAAAACCCCCGCACCACGCGTGATTGCGGTACAGTCAACATGGCCGAGGTCAGGGGATAGGTCACCTGATCCTCGACCACCTGCGGCGCTTGCCCCGGGTATTCGGTCAGCACGATCACCTGCACATCCGACAAGTCAGGGATGGCGTCGATCGGCAGGGTGCGCAGTGACCACAGGCCCGCTGCCACGGTGAACACGGTGGCGAAGAGGACCAGAAGCACGTTGCGGGCCGACCAGGCGATGACATGGGCGATCATTGCTCAGCCTCCGGTGCTGCAAGGGCGGCAAGCGCCGCGTTCAGGTTGCTTTCGGCGTCGATCAGGAAGGTCGCAGTGCTGACCACCAAATCGCCCGCTGCCACGCCGCTGGTGATTTCGATCATGCCGCCGCCTCTGCGGCCCACCGTCACCGGTTCGGGCCGGAATCGGCCTTCGCCCAGATCGAGGATCACCACGCGCCGGTCGCCGGTGTCGATCACCGCCCCTTCGGGCACCTGCACCACGGGCGTCTGTTCCAGCATGATTTCCACATCGGCGAACATGTTGGGGCGCAGGCGGCCATCAAGGTTGGGAAGTTCAATGCGCAGCTTGGCCGTGCGCGCCATCATGTCGAGTTCAGGGTAGATCGTGTCGATCTTGCCGGTCATTGGTGCCCCAGCAAGGCCCTGAAAGCTGACCCGCACCTTGGCCCCGGTGGCGATGTCCATCAGCGCGGATTCCGGCACTTCGGCGATCACCCAGACGGTCGAGGTGTCAGCGATGCGGAACAGGGTCTCGCCCGCCTCGGACATCATGCCTTCGACCGCTATGCGTTCCAGCACCACGCCGCCGCGCGGGGCCATGATCGGGATGCTGACCGATGCCAGACCCTCAGCAGCAATCCAGTCGATCACTTCGCCGGGCACGCCGAGGTTTTTCAGCCTTTGCCGCGCGCCCTCCCGTTGCCTCCCCTCCGAACGCACATCGGTAATAAACTGGGCAAGTGCGGCGGCAATTTCGGGCGAGTAGAGCGTCACCAGCGGCGCGCCTTCGGCAATCAGGCTGCCTGTGGTCACATCCGCCACCGTTTCGATGAAGGCATCGGCGCGCAGCGAAATGATGCTGATCTTGCGCTCATCCAGCACCACAATCCCCGGCGCGCGCAGGGAAGCGGCCAGCGGTGCCAGCACTGCCTCACTGGTCCTCACACCGGTGCGTTGCAGCTTGCCCGGCGAGACGGTGACCGATCCATCGTCGCTGTCGCCGCCTTCATAGACGGCGATGTAGTCCATCCCCATCGAGTCCTTCTTCGGCACCGGCGAGGTGTCGGGCAGGCCCATCGGGTTGCGATAATAAAGGATGCTGCGCTCGGCATCGGCTGAGGGTGCGGGCTCGGTTGCAGGGTCCAGCGAGAGATCCTCGCTGGACCGCACGGGCAGAAACGCACTACCATCTGCCGTCACTGCCTCGAACAACGACCATTCCGGCAAGCCGTCCGGGTGCCGCCAATAGATGATCGGCCCGGTTGGCTTGACTTTTGGGGCATCAGCGCTCGGCGTGGCAGCAGCGTCATTGCCCATCAGGGCCGCAAGCTGCCTCTCGGCCATCCCCGACAGGCTGGCCACAGTGAGGCCCTTTTCGCCCGCGGTCAGCCCGACCCATGCGGCAGTGCCTGCGACAAGGACTGCGGCTGTCAGCTTGCCAAGCGCGCTCATTGCTCGGCCCGCAGTTCGATCTCAGCGGAAATGGTTTCCGCCTCGCCTTGTACCTTGGCGGCGACCGAAAATCGCCAGCCACCCGCCATCGTCAGGTCAGTGGCAAAGCGGTAAGTGCCCGGCACCTCGGCAGGCATTGCCGTGACGGGCGTGGTCATCGTCGCCATGCCGTCCGGTGCCATGTCCATGCGGGTGGCGTAAATCACGGCCCCCTCGACAGGCGTGCCAGTGCGCAGATCGATCAGGCGGACCTCCAATATCGCGCCCGATCCGACACGGTGTTCACTGGAAACAAGATCAAAGCGATAGTCCGTTGCGTCTGCCAAAGCACCCGAAACGAAAAGGGCAAGCGCCAGCGCGCTACCGCAGATGCGGGTATAGGTGGTTTTCATAGGATAGGACCCCATTAAATGAGTGAATACGCAGCCCGATTAACCAATTGGCACGGGTGCATGCGGCATCATCCGCGTGTCAGAACACGCGGCAGGGTCAGGTGCGGGGAGGTCGTTTGAAACCTTCTGGATGCCGTTCGTCCACGCGCCATGGCGGGTCTGCACCATGCGAAACGAGTGCTACTGAAAGGTGCAACGTCACTGGGGGCGAGGGCGGCACTAACCCCGCAGTTACGGGAGCACAGCGCATCATCGCCATGCAGGCCATGTCGCAGGACGGATCGTGCGGACAATCATCATCACAGCAAGGCATCGAAGCCATTGCTACTTCTGCCGTCAGGGCCGTCGCAGGCTGCGAAACAACGGTCGCAAAAAGTGCGACCGTGAGAAAAAGCGAAAAAAGTAGGCGTGCTGCTTTACCCATTAGGTCAAACTTGCTGAAATCCGCGGCTTCTGCAAATGGATTTGTCGTGAACGTCGTTTGCAACAGCGGTAGTTGGCCCTGAAAATGCCTTGGGCGTCATGTTGCAGTATTTTCCGGTGTGGCGCTAATGCGCAGATGTTAAGTCATACACATTCGTCCTACTCAGTTAACGCCACGCAATCGAAGCGCGCCAAGGGCCGTTTGCGCTATGTATTCAGCATGATTGTAGCCTGTGTACCCTGCCCGTATATCGGAAAGCACCTTTTCGCGGTGGAGCGGACCATTCGCGCAGCAATACGCACCATGATCTATTATCACATCGCCCTCCGCCGACCTCGCCGTGATCGCGGCGCTGTTTGGTCTTGGAGCCTGCAGGCCCGCGAACAAAGGTGAGGCGGGCACCTGAAAAGACATGTCTAGTCCGGGTGGTCGGTGTGCGGGTGGCGGTGGTCTGTTGCACACAGGGAATGGTCGCCCAGCACCTCGATCACCCGGCAATCGGCGATCCGCCCGCCCGCGCATTGCACGACCATGCGTTCGAGTTCCGCCTTCAGCGCGGATAGCCGCGCAAGACGGCTTTCGACCTCTGCCAATTGCGCCCTGGCGATGGCATCGGCGGCGGCGCAGGATTGGTCGGGATTGTCCGACAGGCTGAGAAGGTCGCGGATGGCCTCCAGCGTGAAGCCAAGATCGCGGGCGTGCCGGATGAAGGCCAGCCGTTCCAGCGCCTTGCGGCTGTAGAGCCGCTGGTTTCCGGCGCTGCGTTCGGCCTCGGGCAAGATGCCGATCTGCTCGTAATAGCGAATGGTCGGCACCTTTACCCCGGCCTGTGCCCCGAGTTTCCCTATGGTCAGCATGAGATTCCTCTTGAAGCTATAGTTGCTAGAGACATTAGATTGCTGATTCGATGAGGACAACTGCTCGTTTCCGGGCAGAGAGGTAGAAGATGACGGCTTCGAACGGCGAAACAGCGTGCGACTGGACTGTGTCCGGAATGGACTGCGGGTCCTGTGCGACCAAGATCAAGGACGCGGTGGGGCGTTTGCCGGGGGTCAGCGGCGTCGAGGTCGGCATCATGACGGAGCGCCTGCGCCTGACGCTGGATGAAGCTCAGACCGGGCGGGACAAGATCGAGAAAACCGTCCGCGCCCTTGGCTATGAGATCGCGCCGCGCGCGGCATCAGTGAAGAAAGAGTTCGTGCTGCCCGGCGAGGGTGCCGCGAAGGAACATGGCGAGCACGCCGACCACGATCATGCGAGTCGTGACCGCGCCACGCAGGCCGAGGCATCGCCAAAGCGCGAGGTCTCCGGTCACGGCAGCCCCGGTCATATCCATGACGATCCCGCCGACCGCGGCAAGCGCTGGTATCAAACCAGCAAGGGCAAGCTGGTTGTCTTTACCGCCGTGTTGTTGGGCGTTGCATGGATCATCGAGTATCTGGCGCCTGAGATCGGCAAGTGGCCCTTTGTTGCAGCTTGCGTGATCGGCGTGGCCCCGGTGGCGAAGCGCGCGTTCGCGGCGCTGCGGATGGGTCAGCCCTTCACCATCGAAAGCCTGATGACGGTGGCCGCGATCGGGGCGCTGTTCATCGACGCCGCCGCCGAGGCTGCAATTGTGGTGTTTCTGTTTGCCGTGGGCGAAGTACTGGAGGGCGTCGCAGCCGGCAAAGCGCGTGAAGGTATCCGGGCCCTGGCCAATCTGGCACCCAAAACCGCGCTGCTGGAAGTGAACGGCACGACAAAAGAGGTGGCCGCGGCCAGCCTGTCAGTCGGTCAAATGATCCTCGTTCGTCCCGGTGACCGTATTCCGGCGGATGGCGAGATTTCCGAAGGCACCTCCGGCGTCGATGAAAGCCCGGTCACCGGCGAAAGCGTGCCAAAGACACGCGGGCCGGGGGATTCGGTCTTTGCGGGCTCGATCAACACCGAAGCCGCCCTGTGGGTCAAGGTGACCAAGGGGCCAGAAGACAACACCATCGCCCGCATCATCCGTCTGGTGGAGGAAGCCGAGGAGGCCCGCGCGCCGACCGAACGGTTCATCGACCGGTTCAGCCGCTGGTACATGCCTGCCATCGTTGCGGTCGCGGCCCTTGTCGTGCTGGTGCCGCCGCTGGCCTTTGGTCAGCCTTGGGATACGTGGGTCTATCGCGGGTTGGCGTTGCTGCTGATCGGCTGCCCATGCGCGTTGGTAATTTCAGTCCCGGCCTCCATCGCCTCTGCCATGTCGACGGGCGCAAAACGCGGGCTGCTTATGAAGGGCGGGGCGGTGATCGAAGCTGCCGCCAAAGTGACACGCATCGCTTTTGACAAGACCGGAACGCTAACGCACGGGCGGCCGAAGGTCACCGACGTGGTCACCTTCGGCACCACCACCGAGGCCGAATTGCTGGCCGTTGCCGCAGGCGTCGAGTCCGGGTCGAGCCACCCTCTCGCCATCGCCGTCCTGAACAAGGCCAAGGACGCAGGGATCGAGGCGCTGCCATCGCGGGATGCCAAGGCGCTGATGGGCAAAGGCGTGGTCGCAACAGTTGGCGAAGCATCGGCGTGGGTCGCCTCGCCGCGCTACGCCATGGAGAATGGCGGGCTCGATGGCCTCGGTCTGCGTCAGGCCACGGTCTTTGAGGAGGATGGCAAGACTGCCGTAGCGGTGTTCCGCGAGAAGACCCCGCTCGGCCTAATCGCGATGCGGGATGAGCCGAGGGCCGATGCCAAGGACGCCGTGCGCCAGCTTACGGCGATGGGCGTGACCTCGGTGATCCTGACCGGAGACAACCCGCGCACAGCCGCTGCGATTGCGGGCGGGCTAGGCATGGAGTTTCAGGCCGACATGATGCCCGAGGACAAGCTCAAGGCCATCAAGGCGATGAGCGAGGCGGGCGGCGTGATGATGATCGGCGACGGCATCAACGACGCCCCCGCGCTGAAGCAGGCGAGCGTGGGCGTGGCGATGGGGTCGGGCACCGATGTGGCGCTGGAAACCGCTGATGCGGCGATCCTGCGCGACCGGGTCACCGACATTCCCGCCACGATCCGCCTGTCGCGCGCGGCGATGGCCAACATCCGGCAGAACGTCACCATCGCACTGGGTCTGAAGGCGGTGTTTCTGGTGACCTCGGTCTTTGGGCTGACCGGCCTTTGGATCGCGATCATGGCTGATACGGGGGCGACGGTGCTGGTCACCTTGAACGCGCTGCGGCTGTTGCGGTTCAACCCGGAACGCGAGGGCTGATCCGATGATGTCTGGTTTCGGCTGGGCCGCGCTGGCCCTTCTCTTCGCCTATCTGTCGCTGTTCTTCTGGGGCAGCGCTGTCGCCGCTCAGGCCGCAGGCAGACCCGTCTGGCTGTTCGGGCGGGCTACGGGGCGCGACCGTCTGGCAGCTTTCGGGTTCCGCGCGGCATTCGCGCTTGCCTTCTTCGGGCCACTGCTTTGGTTAGCCCTGCCCCTGCTGCACAAGGTCGATCCGTTCTGGACCGAAGGAAATGCTCTGACGCTCGGCATGATCGGCATCTTCATTGCGGGCCTTGGCGCGATGGTGGCCTTTGCCGCCCAAATGTCGATGGGGACTTCCTGGCGGGTCGGCGTGGTGAGCGGCCAGACCGGCAACCTCGTCTCAGGCGGCCTCTATCAATTCAGCCGCAACCCGACCTTTGTAGGACAGTTCGCCCTGCTCGCCGGGGTCGCTCTCGCGGTTCCTGCTGTTCCGACGATCCTTGCGGCAATCCTGTTCCTTTGGTCGGCCACCACGCAGGTCCGGTCGGAAGAGGCCGCCCTTCGTCAGTCCCTGGGGCCTGATTATGACCGTTATGCCGCCTCCGTTCCGCGCTGGATCGGTCTTCGCCGCAGGGAAATGCGATGAACACACGGCTGATTATCGTCCTGATCGCAGCCACGGCGCTGGCCGATCAACTGAGCAAGGCGGCGGCACTGTCCAAGCTGACACTTGGCCAAGAGGTTGCAGTTGTGCCCGGCTTCGACCTGACGCTCGGTTTCAACGAAGGATCAAGCTTCGGCATGCTGTCGGGTGTAATGGCAGGTAAACCCCTGCTGATGGCCGCCCTGACTGGGGCACTGACCCTGATGTTTGCCGTCATGGCGTTCCGCGCACGCCATCCGTTTGAACGCGCGGGCTTTGCACTTGTGGTCGGTGGGGCACTTGGCAACATCATCGACCGGCTGCGGCAAGGTGCGGTGACCGATTTCCTTGATCTCTACTGGCGCGACTGGCACTGGCCTACCTTTAATGTCGCGGATATTGCCATCACGCTTGGCGCGGTCTGCATCATCGCAGCCGCTCTGCCCTTTCGCCGCCGCAAGGAGCCTGTTCTTGACCAACGCTGAACATCAGACTCTGTCTCGCGATGAGCTGGCCGTCACGGCCGCGTTCCTGATCGCACTTGCTGCAACGCTTGGCGCGCTGTTCATTGGCGAGGTGCTCGGCCAGATGCCCTGCACCCTGTGCTGGTATCAGCGCATTGCGATGTTCCCGCTGGTGCCGATCCTTGGCCTGTCGCTTTGGCGTGGGGATGGCATGGCGCGCCTTTACGCCCTTCCGTTGGTGCTGGCGGGGCTGGCACTGGCGGGCTGGCACACCGGGCTCTATCTCGGGCTTGTCCCCGAGGCGGTCGTACCGTGCACCAAGGACGGTCCGTCCTGCTCGGGTCCGGCGCAGATCATCCTCGGCATGCCCATTCCCTATCTGTCACTGGCGGCATTCGCTGCCATCCTTGCATGTCTCATCTTTCCAAAAGGAACCCGCACATGAACCGCCGCACCTTGTTGATCGGGGCTTCGGCCCTTGGGCTTGTCGCTTTCGGCGGCGGTGCCTTTTTCCTGAACCGCCAGCGTCAGGCCGAGGCCGAGGCGGTCGCTGCTGCCACCCCGGCCGTGGATCCCTCGCTTCTGATCCGCCCCCACTCCCCCAGCTTTGGCCCCGCCGATGCGCCGGTCACACTGGTCGAATTCTTCGATCCTTCCTGCGAGGCCTGCCGCGCCTTTCACCCGACCGTGATGGAAATCAAAAAGCAGTTCCCTATGCAGGTCCGTGTCGTGCTGCGCTACACGGCGTTCCACCAAGGTTCGGACGAGGCAGTGCGCATCCTTGAGGTCGCGCGGATGCAGGACAAGTTTGAACAAGTTCTCGACGCCCTCCTTGAAAAGCAACCCACTTGGGCGCTGCATGACGGGCCGCAAATGGATGTGGCTTGGCGCGTGGCGGGCGCGGTTGGCCTTGATCTGAAAAAGGCCGAGAGCGACCGCCTGTTTCCGGGGATTACCGGAGTTCTAAACCAGGACATGGCTGACGTCGAAGCTGTTGGGATCCGTCAGACGCCGACCTTCTTTCTCGACGGCAAACGGCTGGAAAACGTGAGCCCAGAAAGCTTGATTGCCGAGGTCAAGGCCGCAGTGGAAAGTGTCTGAGCGTCCGCTCAGGCCCGATTGGCAAATCTTGCGACTACACGCGCGGCGTCAATCAAGCGGCTGGCAAAGCGGCCATGATGTCCCGTCAAGTCTGTGTGACTTTTGGCCAAGTGTGACGGTTTTCAATGCAGCACAGCGGCCGTTGAAAGATCGCTCAACCTGCCGCGCCATTCTGACCACGCCTTGATCTGCCACACGGCGTGCTGGGCGAATAAGCTGACCAGTCGAAAGTGGGTCGGCGGTGTTCCCGCCGACCCTGGGCATCCGCGTCTAGAGCGGGCACTTGGTTAAGATCTTCGTCACTGCGGTTATCACCGCAGTTCGGTGACTGTCAGCTTGCCGTTTACCCGATCAGCAATGAACTCAATCTCTTTACCGACCTCCAGTTGCGCCAGCATGGCTGGATCGCCAAGGACAAATACCATCGTCATTGCCGGCATTTCAAGATCAACCAGCTCTTCGTGAATCAAGGTCACTTTGCCCGCCTTCTCGTCGATCTTTTTGACCGTGGCCTTGGTGAAGGTCGCGGCAAAGGCAGTACCTGACAGGACGACCGTCATGATGGCGGCAGCGGCAAATGTAGTGAAGTTCTTCATTTTGTTTCTCCAGTTTGGGGGTTAATTGACGGCAACAGGGGTAAACATCCCGGCTTCGTAATGACCAGGAATCAGGCAGGCGAATTCAAACTCGCCTGAATTTGCAAAGGTCCAGATGATGGTTCCCTCTTTGCCCGGTTC
>Ga0078894_10001939_pt1 | contig 15527 bp, 9 predicted proteins | sample LauGreSu1BDMLBSD_2_FD_67506 | JGI IMG/M metagenome (GOLD analysis project Ga0078894, IMG submission 67506) | Freshwater lake microbial communities from Lake Michigan, USA - Su13.BD.MLB.SD (version 4) (version 4) | ecosystem: Environmental > Aquatic > Freshwater > Lake | place: Lake Michigan, USA... | reverse complement strand
TTAAAGGAGATGATTGAGAAATATTAATCATAGCTAATATTATATTTATTTTATAAACATTTCTTAAAGGCTCATCAAGATTTATATAAAAATTTTGTTTTGTATTATCAATATAAATAGATGAAGATGAATCAATTGTTATAATTTTATATTCACAATCAATAAAATGTTCACTCATTTTTATTTATTTCTATTTTTATAAATTATAATAATAGAAAATATAATGGCTCAAATACCTACAGCAGATGAAAATCTTAATATAGCCTCAAGAATTCAAGAAATTAAAGAACGTTCTGTTTTACATAAAAAAACTATGTCAGATTTTTTAGAAAGTTATGTTATTGTATCTACTAATAATTTTTCAATAAATGATTATTTAACTTATTATATTTGGCAAATGGAAAGTCCATTTTTATCATCTTTATCTTATACATATTGGGTTGCTGGTGGTTTATCTTGGAATAATTGGTTTAATAATGATGATGAATTTTTAATTGAAGAAAAAATTAGTATGACTACAGGAAATTTTGAAATTCATTATATTTATAATGATGATACTATATTTGATAAAATTAAAGCTTTATATTTTTTAACAATTAAATTAAAAGAAATATTGACATCAAAAGGAATTAATACTAAAATAATACTAACTAATTTTGATGTAATTATAGAAGAAGGAAAATCACCTATTTTTAATTTTATAAAAAATTATGATGTATTATTTAAAGAACTATTTTATAATATCAAATTAGTTTTAGATTTAAATTCAAAAGGTGGAGCTACAAAACCTATTATAAGTAATAAATCAAATAGTAAAAGACAATTTAAAATTAAACCACAACCAATATTATTTTTAAGAGAAATGGCTAAAATAATGTCATTAAAAAGAACTTTTACTGAAGAAGAAAAAAAAATCTTATTATCTAATATTGATGTATATAATGAAAAAACAATAGTTGAATTTCATTTAGATTTATTTGAAAAAGATGAAAAAAATTCTGAAATACCATTTGATATTAATGCTTTTAATAATGCTTATATATTAAAACCTAAAACATATATTGTTTTTAATCCACAAATTGATAATATTATGACAATGAGACTTAAATTAAATATTCTTAATGAATTAGGTTTAATTACATTTTCATATCTTTCAACATCAAATCGTTTTAGTGAAATGGGATTAAATATTGATTTATATCGTCAAAATATATTCATTAAAAAACAATTAGGAAATAATAGAGAATTAATTATTCCTTATTTTCAAAAAGTTTTAAATGTTTATACACAACTTTTTAAAAATAAAAAAAGTTATAATATTTTTTTTATAGAAAAAATTCAAGATATTATTAATTCATATTCTTCTTTCTATTTTACTGAATTTATAGATTTTATTGATAAATGGTTTATTTCTAAATTTAGACCTCCTATTAATTCTTTTATTAAAGAAATTAATGCCGATTTAGAAAAATTTAATGTTAAATTATTTATCGCTGGTGGTGATGCTATGCGTCGTTATGATACTAATATCTCATTTACTAAAGATATTGATACTAAATTATATATTGGTAATGCCTCATCTCCACAAGGAACAAATTTAACTCCAATAGAAATTAAACAAGCCATTATTGATATTATAATAACACATATTGTTAAATTAAGGAATTATTTACAACAAAATTTTCAATCATTATTTACTGAAAATTGTATTACAATGGATAAAAAAATAGTTTATAAAAGCGATAATAAGGTTTTTCAGTTATATTTATCAAATGATGATAATAAATATCATCAATTTAGAACAAGAGAAATTAAGAAAAATGAATTATTCCCTGTTGACCTTTATTCAATTGATTTTAATATTAAAATTGTTGAATATGATTTACTCACTAAAAAAGAATCTATTAAACTTCATACTATTTCATTATTAGATGTTGTTCTTCAAGATAATGATAATTTATATCCTGATTATTTTAAAGTTTTTGATGATATACCTGTAGCAAGTCTTAAATTTTTATTAGAAGATTTTATTAAAACTTATACTACACCAGATAAAGCTTTAGCACGTATCGCTTCTGGTAAAGTTCATAAAGATATTAAAAGATATGAACAAATATTTGATTTATATAATAGAGAGAAAAATGATAATTTACCACCTGCTAATCCTCCATTAGTTCTTACAGATGACGAAATTGATACAATTATTTCTAATATTATATCTATATTACCAGAAAAAACCCCTCATATTACAAATATTTTAAGTAAATTTAAAAATAGAAGTGAGTTTGATATATGTGATTTAATTATTATTATTGAAATGCTTAAAAATCAAACTATTATTAGTCATTTACATCCACAAATATTGACATTACTTAAAGACCTTGCCTATTTTAATAAAAATTTTTATTTTGAACAACTTAATAAAAGTGATCCAAATTATCATACCTATGATTATAAAAATACTAAAGATTATATTGCTAATATTTATTTAGATTTATTTAAAGCTATTTGTAATCTTAATGATGGTCAACAAAAACATTCTATTTCATATAATATTTATAAAATTAGAAAAAATTATTATGAACTTGTAAAAAAACAAAATCCTCCTAAAAAAACAACAACAACCAAAAAAGTTGATGAACAATTAACATCAAGACCTATTACTAGAAGTTTAGTTGCTAAAACATTAAAAACTAAAACTGATAAATCAAAAGCTAAATCAAAAACATTAATAATTAAAACTGATAAATCAAAACCTAAAACATTAAAAACTAAAACTGATAAATCAAAACCTAAAACTGATAATAAAAAACAAAATAAATTATTATCTATAATTGATGAAGATGATGATATATAAACATTAAATATTAAATAAAATAATAGTTATGGATGATATAACAATAGTAACAGCATTTTTTAAACTTGAAAAAAATAAATATAATTCTAATTATATTCAATGGATTTCAAATTTATTACAAAATTTAAATAAAAATGTTGTTATTTATACTTGTCCTGAATATCAAGATATTATTAAAGATTTTAGAAAAGATTTTCCTCATAAAACTAAAATTATTTTAATTTCATTTAAGGATTTTTATGTTTATAAATATCTTGATTATTTTAAAAATGACCTTGAAAGAGACCATGAAAAAAATATTCATAATATTTATCTTTATATGATTTGGAATGAAAAACTAAATTTTATTAAAAAAACTATCGAACTCAATCCATTTAATTCTAATTATTATTGTTGGTGTGATATTGGTTATCTTAGAAATCCTGCTTATATTTCTTTATATATGAAAGATTTTCCTAATATCCAAAAATTAACAGAAGATAAAATTTATATGCTTAATATTGATTATAATTTTAATCATCAAGATTTTCTTAATCCTTTTAATAATAATTATCGTTATGTTTCTAATATAATTGGTGGCGGTTTTATTATTGGTAAAAAAGAACTTATTCTTAATATGGCTGATATTTATTATAATCAAATATTACCTTATTATATTAATAATAATCTCTTTATTGGTAAAGACCAAACTCTTTATGTTAGTTTATATCTATCTAATCCAAATTTAATTAAACTTATTAAAGGTTATAATGATAGTTTTTATATTCCTCATTGTGAACTTAAATGGTTCTATTTTCTTAAATATTTAAGTTAATATTTGTATTATTTTTTATTATAATTTTAAAATAATGATTTTAAAATTATTATTAAATATTACCCAATAAAATGGAGTTGCCTTATACTATTGCCGCTATCTGTGAAAATGCTTGTAAAGATATTGAACATGCCAATCAAGTTCTTTCTGATCCTTATGCTCCGATGCATAAATGGCCAATTGATTTACAAGATAATGCTAATTCTATTTTAAAGAGTCATAATTTATCTTCTTATGTATTATCTGAAGCTTATTCAATTGAATTTCCGCGTTTGGCTATTTATATGAATAGGATTAAGATTAATGATGAGAAGAAGAGAAAGATGGAAGAAGAGAAGAGAAAGATGGAAGAAGAGAAGAGAAAGAAAGAGATGTCATTTGAATTTCAATTGGAACTCAGGGAAAGTGAAGTTAAAATGGTTGACAATGATATCACAAGTAATATTCGTGAAATCGCAAGACTTGAAGCTTTACTCCTTGTTGCCAAGGAAAAACAACAAAAATTGGCTGATTTATATTTAAATAAGTCAGTTGAACTTGCCGAATTCAAGAGAAATCCTTATTAAATCTTTTCTTAAAAAAAAGACATTTTTTGTCTTTTAATTTATTATACATCATATAGACTAAATGTTTTTTCAGGGTCGCAACTAATTATAGTTCTATCTTTAAGTGTTTTTTTATTATCTAATAAAAAATTGATTTAAATTATATTACTGATATAAGCAGTAATATTAATGAAATGGATTTAAACAAATTATCAAAAACAGAACTTTTAGTAAAGTGTGAAGAACTTGGAATTACAAAGTGTAAGTCTAAAAATAAATCAGAATTAATTATTTTAATTAATAAAAATAGTTCTGAAAACAAACCTATTCAAGAAAATATACTTAATAATATTTCACCATTACGATATCCTGGTGGAAAAACTCGTGCGTGTAAAATAATAGACGATGTAATTAAAGAACATTTTGATATAACACAATTTGATACATTATGTTCTCCATTCTTTGGTGGAGGTTCATTTGAATTTTATTTTCAAAATAAATATAATCACAAATTGATAGTAAATGATAAATTTACACCTTTATATAATTTTTGGAAACAAATAAAAACAAATAAAGATATATTATGTGATGAATTAAATAAAATAACATCTGTTTCAAAAGAACAATTTATTAATTATAAAAATACAATAATGAACTTAAATAATAATATGCTACAACAATCATTACAATATTTTATAATAAATAGATGTTCTTTTAGTGGTGCAACTTTATCAGGTGGATTTTCAGAAGAGGCAAGTTTAAAGAGATATACACCTTCATCAATAAATAAAATTAAATTATTAGATTTTACAAATATAGATGTATATAACTTTGATTTTGAATATTTTATTAATAGTTTTACAAATGAAAAAACCCTAATATTTATGGATCCTCCATATTACTTAGAAAAACAATCTAAATTATATGGTAATAATGGTGATATTCACGAAAATTTTAATCATAATTTATTATATGACTTAATAAAAACAAAAAAAAATTGGCTAATTACATATAATAATTGTGATTATATAAAAAATTTATATAAAGATTATTTAATTATAGACGTAAATTGGAGTTATGGGATGAATAAATCAAAAGCTTCATCAGAAATTATTATATTATCAAAATTAATCAATATACAATAAATTAATGGGTAATTTTGAACTATCATCTAAACTATAATTGCTTTTTACCAATTTTTTTGTAAATTGTTACCGATAATTTACAAAATCCATTTGTATTTTTGTTCTTATTCTTAATTGTTGCTCACATATAAATTCAGGAACATCAATATGTAAAAATAAAACAATGAAAATATGAGTAAAAACCTAAAATAAAGTCGGCGTTTAAAATGTCCAAAGGTGTAAAAAAATGATTTTTAAATTGATATAAATCATAATTAAATAAATTTAGTAATGGCAAATATTTCTGATAACTTTTGTTGGGATATTCTTGATAAATATTTCATTAAAGATAATTCTCCTGAAAGTATCAGTCCATTAATAAAACATCAACTTGATAGTTATAATAAATTCGTTAATACAACTTTACCTCAAATTATTGGTGGATTTAATCCAATTAAGATTAATACAAATACTAAAATTAATGAAACTGATAATAATATTCAAAAGATTTATATTAATGTACTTCAACCATCATTAACTAAACCTACTTATCAATTACCAGATGGAACTCAAACTATTATGACACCTCATATAGCAAGAATGAATAATTTAACTTATTCAAGTTCTCTTTTCGTGAATGTTCATATAATAATTGAAGCACTTGATGAAAATGGAAATATTTCTAAACTTGATAAATATGTTAATAATGTCTATATTGGTAAAATTCCTATTATGGTTCGTTCATCCGCTTGTGTTCTTAATCAAATACCAGCGATTGGAGATAATAATAATCACGAATGTCGTTATGATTTTGGTGGTTATTTTATTGTTAATGGAAATGAAAAGGTATTAATTATGCAGGATAGAATTAATGAAAATGATACATTAATTTTTACTCCAAATAATAATAATGATGGTATTTATGCGGAAATTCGTTCTATGAGCGATTTATCATATCTTCCACCTAAAACTACAAGTCTTAATATGATTGGTAAATTAAATCATATGGGACGTACAATTAAACTTAATACATCATTTATAAGAACTGAAATTCCTGTATTTATTATGTTTAGAGCATTAGGAATTATTAGTGATAAAGAAATTATTGAACATATTGTTTATGATTCATCAAATAATGATAATCAGAGAATTATTTCTCAATTAATGGCTTGTTGTGAAGATGCTTCTGATATTCATACACAAGAACAAGCTGAAGAATTTCTTATTAAAAATATGACTGGTATTAATAAAAATTCTACTAATGCTATTAAAATTCTTCGTGAAAATATTATAAATGATTTCTTAGCTCATACTGGTAAAAATTATAGACGTAAAGCTTTATATTTAGGTTATATGATTAATAAAATGATTAGAATTTATCTTAAATATGATTCTTATGATAATCGTGATTCATATATGAATAAAAGAATTGATACACCTGGTGTATTAATGAGTAATTTATTTCGTCAATGTTATGGAAAAATGACAAAAGAAATTAAAGCTCTTATTGAAAGAGAATTAAATCTTTGGAGAAATAGTCATAGTTCTATTACAACTGATATTATTAGTGATAATAATATTCATCGTTATTTTAAACATTCGTTATTAGATTCATGGCTTAAATATTCCTTATCTACTGGTAATTGGGGTATTAAAAGTATTGGAAGTTTTCAAAATATTCGTCAAGGTGTTTCACAAGTTCTTAATAGAATGTCTTATGCTTCAACATTATCACATTTAAGAAGAATTAGTACTGCTATGGAAAAAAATGGTAAACTTGTACAACCTAGAAAACTTGATAATTCTCAAATTAATATGATTTGTCCTGCTGAAACTCCTGAAGGTGCTTCTGTAGGTCTTGTTAAAAATATAGCATTAAGTACTAATATCTCAATCTCTATGAATAGTTCTCATATTAGAACTTTACTTATTGAATTAGGTGTTATTGTTTATGATGATAGTTATAGTTATATTATTGATAATACTAATGAATGGTATTTAGAAACTGATATAATTAAACAAATGAGAGATAAATCTAGTTCATTTCTTAAAGAACTTGGTAAATCTTCAAATGTATATGTTCAAATTAATGGTGATATTATTGGTTATCATAATAATCCAATAGAATTATATAAAACACTCAAACATTATAAAAGATGTGGTATTATTTATCCTATGACATCTATTATTTGGAATATTATGAAAAGAGGTATTATTATTAGTACCGAAGCAGGTCGTATGTATAGACCTTTACTTATAGTTGATTATGATGAAAATACACAACAATCTGAATTAAGAATTATTAAAATTTTAAGAGAACAAAATATTTCATGGAATGATTATCTTAAAAAAGTTAATACATTTAATTATCTTATTACACCTAATAATAATCAAGATGAAGAAGGTATTATCGAATATCTTGATTGTAATGAAATTAATCATGCTATGATTGCTATGAATTATAAACAACTTTATAAAAAACCTATTGGTAATAAAATGCCTATTCGTTATACTAATTGTGAAATTCATCCAAGTCTTATGAATGGTATTCTTGGTGTTAATATTCCATTCAGTGATCATAATCAATCACCAAGAAATTGTTATCAATGTCTTAATCAACTTGAAAAAGTTTTATTAAGTAATGGTAATTTTAAATTAATTAAAGATATTAAAATTAATGATGAAATTATATGTTTTAATCCTAATACTAAAGAAACTTCTATTTCTAAAGTAAAAGCTCATTATAATCGTAATACATCAAAAGCTGTTTATAATATTAAGATTTTATCAGGAAGAACTATTACAGCAACTTATGACCATAAATTTATGACTAATCAAGGTTGGATTATGGTTAAAGATTTTGATGAACAAACTAAATTAGGTATTAATATTCAATCTAATTATATATCAAATGAACAAATTAAAATTGTTAATGTATTACAAGAAATTGATATTAATATCTCAAATTTTCTTAAAGATATTAATTTATATCCCTTGAAAAATGATAATTATTATATGCCTATTATTGCCAGACTTGCTGGTTATTATATGAATAATCATTTCTTATTTATTAGCAATTTTGATAAAAATAAATTTAATGAAGATGTTATTACCATTGGTTTTAAAAATGGTTATATTGATACTAAATTTCAATTATTTATTAATATGATTATTAGTAATCTTAATAATTGGCTTAATTATTCTAGTTTACTTATTAAAAGAGAATTTATTGCCTCTTGTTTTAGTAATAAACAATTATTTATTGATAATCCTATTATTACTAAAATTCTTAATGATGATTTTAATTTAACTCCTAAATGGTTTGATGATAATAATCAAACTATTAATTTCTTCGCAAATATTGGTATTAACTATAATCATAATAAATTAATTGAATTAGCTTTAATTTATGAATATTCTAAATATAAACTTGAAATTTATAGAAATGATAATAAAATTATCACAAATTATTCATTTGATGATTTTAAGAAAATTATTGATATTAAAGGTAATCTTATGTTTATCCCTTTTCTATCTAAATTTATTAATAAAAATAATCTTATTAGCGATTTAACTATCGAAAATACTGATTTTCATAGTTTTATTGGTGGTTCCGGTTTCGCTGTTAGTAATTGTGCTATGGGTAAACAAGCACTTGGCATTTATATGAGTAATTTCAATAATAGAACTGATACTATGGGAAATATTATTAATTATCCACAAAAACCTATTGTTGCTACTCGTTTATCTAAATATACTTATAATAATGAACTTCCTTCAGGTGTTAATGCTATTGTTGCTATTATGACACATACCGGATTTAATCAAGAAGATAGTGTTATGATTAATAAATCAGCTCTTGATAGAGGTTTATTTACAAGCACTTATTATAAAATTATTAGAGACCAATGTACTAAAAATCATAGTTCTGGTGAAGAAGAAATTTTCACTAATCCTAAAAATTTAACCGATGTTAAACCATATTCTTATGATAAATTAGCTAATAATGGATTTGTACCAGTTAATACTTATGTTGAAAATGGTGATATTATTGTTGGTAAAGTAATGCCTAGAAAAACTAATGGCAAAATTAAATATCAAGATAATAGTATTTATATGAAAGCTAATGATGATGGTTATATTGATATGAATTATACTGGAACTAATAGTGATGGTTATAAATTCTGTAAAATTAAAATTCGTAAAAATAGAAAACCTGAGATTGGTGATAAAGTCGCCTCTCGTTCAGCTCAAAAAGGTAGTATTGGTATGATTTATGAACATAAAGATATGCCTTTTACTAAAGATGGTATTGTCCCTGATATTATTATTAATCCTCATGCTATTCCATCTCGTATGACTATGGCTCAATTAATGGAATGTATTATGGGTAAAGTTAGTTGTTTTATTGGAGCTTTCGGTGATTCTACTCCATTTACTGATTGTTCTGTTGAAAATATTGCTAATAATCTTGAAAAAACAGGTCTTGAAAGATTCGGTAATGAAATTATGTATAATGGACGTACCGGTGAACAAATGAAAACTGAAATTTTCATCGGACCCACTTATTATCAAAGACTTAAACATATGGTTACTGATAAAATTCATTGTTTAACTGATGATCATGATGTTCTTACTTATGATGGATGGAAACCTATTAATCAAATTAATTTAAATGATAAAGTCGCTACTTTAAATAATAATGGTAATTTAGTTTATAATTATCCTTTAGAAGTTCATCATTATCCTGATTATAATGGTATTATTTATGATTTACATTCTGCTAATGTTGAATTATCTGTTACTGATAAACATCGTATGTTTATTAAGAAAGATAGTTATTATGAATTATCTAATGTAGATGAAATTTCCAATCAAATTGTTAAATATAAGAAAAATGCTAATTGGATGAAGAATGATTATTATATTAATGATGATTACAAAAATAAAATGAACTCATTTATTATCATTATTGCTAAATGGTATAATTATGGTTCTATTGATTCAATTGATAATAATATCATTATTGATATTTCAAATGATATTGATTTTAATCTAATTAAAAACTCATTAAATCTTATGAATTATTCATTTGATATTGATAATAATAAATTTATTATTTATTCTAGAGAATTATATGAATATATTATCACTATCTCTAAAAATAATTTACCTATCTGGACATTTAGATTAAGTTCCACCCAATCTAAATTCTTCCTTAATCATCTTATGCGTAATAATAAAAGAATTTTCTGTAATAAATCTTCTTCTCTTATTGATGATATTATGAGACTTATTATTCATTCTGGTTATTCTGGTAATAAATCTATGATTACTATTAATAATATTAATATATATACTATCAATATTAATAATTCTTTTAAAGAACCTATTATCAATTATCATTCATATAATAAAAGAACTTTTAATGGTTCAGTATATTGTTTAAGTGTTCCTAATGAAGTATTTATGGTTCGTAAAAATGGTAAAGCTGTTTGGACTGGTAATTCTAGAGGTAGTAATGGCCCAATTGTTATGCTTACTAGACAATGTTCTGAAGGTAGAGCAAGAGGTGGAGGATTACGATTAGGTGAAATGGAACGAGATTGTTTCATTGGTCATGGTTCAGCACTATTTTTAAAAGAAAAGATGTTAGATTGTGCTGATAATTATCGTGTCTTTATTTGTAAAGATTGTGGTATGATTGCTAATGTTAATACTGATAAAAATATTTATAAATGTACACATTGTAAAAATGCTAGTGATATTGTTCAAGTTAGAATCCCATATGCCTTTAAATTATTAACACAAGAACTTCATACTATGAATGTTATTATGAGATATATTTGTGAATAAATATTTCTAAAATAAAAAAAATTTGATTTTTATTTTTATTTTTTATAATTAAATGTCTAGTAATATTGCTTATAATCTTATCTTTCTTATTAGAGATGTTTATCATAATCAAGGATTAACATTAAAATATTATGAAGATAATATTAATCATTCTACATTTGATAATATAATAGATTTAATTAAATTTAGAAATTCTAGTAATTTAAGAGAAATACAATCCTCAGTTTATTATTTCGAATTTATATTTAATAATAAACCTATTAATATTAAATATAAATTAAACTCTAATTCACAAAGTTTCTTCGAAATTAGTGAAGTTATTTAATTCTTACATCCTGATACTCCTTATAAATAAATTTTGGCATTATACTTCCTACCTGTGTATCCTCAAATGCCTTATCTAATTCTGATCCCTGAAATAATAATTTAGAATTTGTATATATTGGTGTTTCACTTGATTTTTGTCCTAATGAATTACATATTGGTGGTAAAAATTTACTATCACCTCTATAAGATGGTTGATTATATTTAATTGGATTATATATTCTTACATATACTTCACTATTTTCAGGTAAATCATCTGTTATTTTTTTAATCTCTTTTGTTTGTTCTTTCGGTTGTTCTTTCGGTTTTTCTTTCGGTTTTTCTTTTATTATCTCTTCTTTTAATTTAGTTGTTATCATTGTTGAAACATCTTGTATTGATGGTATATTCTCATATTTCTCCTTTATTATAGGTTGTGTTGTTGATATTATATGAGCATTTATTTGATTTATATTTGGTAAATTTTCAGCAGGTTTAATTTCATCCGTTTTTTTATCTACTACTATTTTATTTAATTCATCTTTTAATGTCGCATAATCAATATCCTCTTTTGATGTTGTTAAACCTCCTTTTGTTCTTTTTATTATATCTTCTGCTTTTATTTTAAGTTCAAGAAGATTATAATTCGCATTAAATATTTCTAATAAAATCTTCTTAGTTAATGTTATTGTAGTTAATACCTGTTTTTCAAATTCATTATAATTATCACTTTCTAAAAACGCAGTAAATAAATAAATATTACTTCTTAAATGAATATAACAATCTCTTAATGGATTTAACATTTCCTCTTTCGGTTCCTTCACATATTTCTTTTTATACATTATTATTATCTTTTTTATTAAATTTCTTTTTGCTACTGAACTTTCTATACCTGATATAGCCGTATTCTCTTGAACCTTTATCATCTTATCATATTCATTTGAATTATAAAGTTCCTCAATTAATTCTTCTTTTGATAAATATGTCTTCTGTTGTAATTCTTCTAATTTAGGTGAACGATCTAAAATCTTCTTATATATATCTATTATTTCATATTCAGTTAATTGTTCCTTTAAATATTGATTTTTAGGGACAAAAGATAATGGAATTAAATCTTCAATTGTATTTTGGTCATAACTACTATTTGTAAATTCTTCTACAAAATAATGAGAACTATTTAATATTAATATTGTGAATAAAATAATTATTAATATAACTATAATAGGTAATAATAATTTCATTCTAACTTCTATTTTTAAATAATTATAATTATTCTTTATAGATATTATAGATGATTAAAAATGATTATGAAGCTTTTTTAAATGATAATTTTAAAATTTCTCCTGTATTGCGATTTATTTATGGTAAAAGAGATAAAGAAACTTTATCACATTATGATAATTATTTAGATGATGAATATATTAATAAACAAAAGGAAATATTAGAAAAATATAAAAATACTAAACATATCGAATTAAAAATTGAAATTGAACAATATAATTTCTTATATAATAATTATTTTAATTTATTATTATTCTCATCATATAGAAATTTTATTATTGAATTTCAATATGATACTAATAATATATATCCTAAAAATGAAGTTTATAAAAATTTAAGACAAAAAGATTTTGATAAACTTATCTTATCTTGTATTGAAAAAGCTAAATTAGGACTTAAACATAAAATAACATTCCCTAAAATTACTATTAAAAAATTTCTTGATAAAATTAAAAAAATTGACCAATATTCACATCTATATAATTTTATTAAAAAAGATTATTATCCTTTTTGTAGAAATGATATAGGTCTTTGTTATATCAATAATGGTAAAGAAATTTATAGAAGACTTGTTAAAGAATATACTGGTAATTTAGATATTACACCTGAAGAAATTCATAAATTAGGTATGGATTATCCTAAAAAAAAAATTATTAGTATAGAAAAATTCTCATCAAGAGATGAAATGATGAATAATTGTATTGATTATGCTAATTATATATATGAAACAACAATTGATAAATATTTTGATTATAAACCTAAACAACGTTTTATTTTAGTTCCTATTCCTGATGAACTTGAAAAAAATTCCGCTCTTGGATATTATAATGATATTGAAGGTAAAATTTTTATTAATTTATCATATTTTAATGAAATTAGTAAAAAAGAAATTCATACTTTAATAATGCACGAATGTTTCCATTTCTATCATTTCCAATATATGAAACATCTTAATATACCTAAATATTCTTATTATGCTTATAGTAATATTGCTCTTGTTGAAGGATTCGCTCATTATATGGAAATTTATTGTGATGATTATGATGAATTAAATGATGTTAATACACTTGTTAGAAAATTAAGACTTGTTGTTGATACTGGTATTAATTATTATGGTTGGACTTATAAACAAGCTTTTAATTATATGAAAAAATATTTACCTGATAAAATTACAGATATTAAAAATGAAATTGATAGATATATTTGTATGCCTGGACAAGCTGTTTGTTATCTTGTTGGAAAACGACATATTATTAAATTAAGAGATGAATTTTTAAATAATGGTGGTAATATTAAAGATTTCCATTATAAATTACTCAAAAATGGTTTTGCTACTTTTACTACTATTCATAAAGAATTTGATAAATAATGATTTTCTTTTTAATTAATTTAATAATGATGTTAATACCTACTACTACTAGAAAAACATATTTATTTTCATCAATATTAATGGCTATTTTTTATAGTCAATATTCACATAATTTAATTATTAATAAAATGATTATTAATAATGATTTACATATTATTATTAATAAAATTATTAAAAATTATTATTATAAAACTTCAAAAGCTGAAAGATTTTATAAAATAATCTCACCTGAAATTTTATTACTTAAATTTCTTAAATATACTAATCCTAATAATTATAAAAATTTTGAAATTAATATTACTTATATTTCTGATATTTATAATATTATTAATATCCCTTTCCTTGAATTATTCAATTTTAATAATCAATTCGGATTTAAAGAAATTCCTAATAAAATTCCATATATTATTATTATTTATAATATTTTTGAAAATAATTTAAAACCTTTATCTAATTATGATTTTAATTATAAAAATAAATTATTTGATATCTCTCTAAATTCTATCAATATTAATGGTATTAATTATCAATTAGATTCTATTATTCATAAAAATTATGAAACACATATCACATTTAATAAATCCTTATATAATTATAGTCATAATATTGATAATAATGATAATGATAATGATAAATTAGCATTAATTTTCGTCATGATGATTATATAATAATAAATATACTGATGAATTATTTATCGGATTCGTTAAACTCTCTTTCCTTATTTTTGATACATTTATATCATCATATAAATAATATTCATTTTCTACATTACATATTGCTGTATAATGTCCTCCTGATAAACTTCCATAATGTAATGATATCCCTGATAATTCATATTTATAACTTCTATTATTACTCATTATTGAACCTGAATTAAAATTTAAACTATCATTTATATATATCTGTGATAAATTCTTTTTATTATAATCCTTAAATCTATTTAATGTTATAAAAAGAGTTTTTGGCATTTTCCATAATTTCTTTGTTTTTATATATGAACATTTTATATTACATTTATCACATTTCCAATCATCTTTTTCCCTATATTCTTCATTCATACTTGATATTAGTAAATCAGCTATTGAATTATTCTCAATTATATCTAATGTTATATTTATAAATGGTTCAAATGAATAACTTTTATTTGAACAATTTGAACATACTATTATATTAATATATGAACCTTGAACTAATGATGATATATTACTTATTTTATAATTATTATAAATAGCTATTTTATTATCATGTTCTTCATGAATATTTCTTATATTTTCATTCGATTTATTTATAATTATTGATGTTTCATCATTTATTTTACTATATATATAAAAAAGTAATTCATTTATATCAATTTGTTCAAATGGATTAAATATACCTT
>Ga0078894_10001938_pt1 | contig 15528 bp, 22 predicted proteins | sample LauGreSu1BDMLBSD_2_FD_67506 | JGI IMG/M metagenome (GOLD analysis project Ga0078894, IMG submission 67506) | Freshwater lake microbial communities from Lake Michigan, USA - Su13.BD.MLB.SD (version 4) (version 4) | ecosystem: Environmental > Aquatic > Freshwater > Lake | place: Lake Michigan... | reverse complement strand
AGTATAATTATACTGACAAAAGTTCTGAAATTCACAATTATTGTGAGAAGTATGAGAAATACCTAAACTTTGACAGAGAAACCCCAATAAAAATACTTGAAATTGGTGTATTATTCGGTTCTTCGGTGAAAACTTGGTCGGAGTTTTATACCAACGCCATTGTAGTTGGTATAGATATTAATCCTGAATGTAAATCATATGAGAATGATCGAATAAAAATAGAGATTGGTTCACAAAATGATATTAACTTCCTACAGAGTGTGGTTGATAAATATGGTGAGTTCGATATGATACTGGACGATGGATCTCATATGCAGGAACATGTACTCACATCATTCAACTTTCTTTTCAAATATTTAAAAAATGGTGGTACATACGTAGTAGAAGACTCTTGTTGTGCATATTGGCCTGCCTTTGGTGGTGGAATCTATACACCTGGTAGTTCTGTAGAGTACTTCAAAAAACTAGTCGACGATGTCAACTTCAATGGTTATTTATGTGATAACTTTGAACCAAATCACGCTAGGAGAGAAGACATACTTGAAAACTCACAATACGTTAAAGAATCCGGTATAAGAACGGACATAGAATCTATAAACTTTCTGAATTCAATAATTTTAATAAATAAAAGATAAAAATATGCACGATACATCAGAAAAAAATGCACATCGATTCATAATCAATTATGTGAAAAACGAAGAAGGGAAGACAATCGTAGACATCGGATCACAGGTAATTGGTGGACAGTTCTCAATGAGAAACATTGTACCACCTAACGTTAAGTATATAGGACTTGATTTTCAAACAGGAAATAATGTGGACATCGTATTAGAGGACGCATACGTATATCCATTTGAAGACAATTCGGTAGATTATGTAATAAGTTCGTCCTGTTTTGAACACTCTGAATTCTTCTGGTTATCGTTTCTTGAAATTATGCGAATACTCAAACCTGGTGGACTTTTTTACCTGAACGCACCATCAAATGGTGCATTTCATAGATATCCAGTAGATTGTTGGAGATTCTATCCAGATAGTGCACTTGCACTATCGAAATGGGCAAAGAGAAACGGACATGACTGTACGGTAATAGAACAATTCACATCGTTAAAAGAACAAGACATTTGGTTCGATTATGTGGCAGTTTTCGTAAAAGGTGAAGAACATATTAAAGACTATCCAAAAAGAATAATGGATGAATTTGATCATTATGTAAATGGTTCTAAATACCCAGAAATAGAAAAATTTCAAAACGATTTCATGATGATAAACATATCACCCAATCCATTCTAAAAATTTTTCATTTCATAATAAAAGACCACCAATTGGTGGTCTTTCTTTTTAAATATATACCCTATGAGATATTTAAAATTGTTTGAAGAGTTCTCCGAAATTGAGCAGGTGATTATGGCTATGTTCGAAGACACTGATATTATACCAGAACGTATAAATATTCCTAGCAATGAGTTGATGTATGTCTATGATTATAGAACTGTGGTGGAGACGAAGATTGATAAGGTCAGGTTCGGGTCGTTACTTAAAGATCTCGGTTGGAGTCTGCATGTCGACTACTTTTCGGTAGGACGAGAGATACATGAGTATTTTTTAATCTACAATAATAGTGTCATGGATAGGATACTGGTAGATGATACACTGGATGGTGCGGTGTATGTGATACAGACCGAGATTGGTATAGATGATGGGGGTAATGCCGGCATTTTCTTCTCTGATGAGGATGATGATAGGTGGGAGTCTTACGACAATGATGAGAAGTTGGATATTTTGTTGGAGTACATAGTCTACGAGATAAACTGCGTGAGAGAAAATTTATGAGAATAAAGAGAATAAATGAGAATTGGTCACAAGACTTCGTGACGGATTTCACCGACAACGGCTTCGATGTTGATGTGAATGGTTATGCTATAAATGGACAGTATAAGGGTAAGTTCGTGGTTACACAGGTTTCCAGATGGTTCGACGATATGTTGGGTAAGATAGATACCGAATACAATATAATGAGAACAAAGACTTTCTTTAATTCGATTACAGGGAATGCCAACTTCGAGGTTGTGGTTGCACCTCCTACGAGTGGAAACTCGATTGAGTTTATGTTGGATGGTGTCAAGCACGAGTTCTATATAAAATATGTCAGGTGTTTCGGTACCTATGATAAAACACGCTCTGAAATGGGTTATTACCTTTCTTTTTTGGGTAACCGTGGTGACGGAGATTCTGGAACGATTTACATCAGTGTAGTTGAGAGTCCTGTGAGGAAGACGAAGAAGATTCGTTTTGGTTACAACAACCGTACCAAAAACGTTTTTGTGTCGATGGATGAAGTGGGTAAGTTACTGGATTTAATCACATCAGATAAATTGGAGATAAATTATAATTATGGTGAGAGAAAATATAAGTATAGTGAACTGCCTAATGATTCTGAAAAGCAGAAGTTCGATCAGCATATGGGTGCGATAAAGAGTATGGTTAAATAGAGAAATTAGAAACAATTACTTCGGATGTTTCGTTTTCATATGATACTGAACCAACAGCTGCTGCCCAAGCATTATACTTCTTATCTATATACTTAACTGTATATTTTTCACACCACTCCACCAATCTTTGATTTTTCACACCTCTGTGTGATAATGTGTTGGATAATATGAATTTGTAACCCATTTCATTTAGTTGATTAATCCAATCTAATAGTTTGATTTCATCGGGTTCATTCCAGCCACCATATGTGAATTTAGATGCTAAATATGGTGGATCTAAATAAATTATGTCATTTTCTTTGTTGACATTTTCTAATGGTAAATCCGAATAAGTTCCGTTTATGAAACTCATATCTATATTTTTAGAAATTTCTTGATGTTTTCTTATTCTTTCTATGTCTGCTTCTTTTCTACCGAATGGTACGTTATATCCGTTTCTACTAAATCTTAGTAACGAATTGAAACTCAATTGTATTAGAAGATGTAACATATGTGCATTCTCATTTGTTGTTCCATTATTTTTCCAATCTTCATTGAAATCTTTTCTGAGTTTTAGGTATGCTTCTTCATTACGACCATTTGGAAAGTATTCTAAAAAACAATCATTTACAGAATCTGCTAATCCTTCTAATTTTAGTGAGTTGTGTAGTACAATAACGTTTACATCGGTGTCTATACCAATCCCACCTTTATTTGAGTTATAAAGACAAACACCGGAACCTAAAAATGGTTCGTGTATTTTATCATATTTTGAGATTACATCATAAAGATGTGCTTTCATTATTTTATACTTGTTCCCAGAATATGAGAAAGGTCCTTTTATTTCCATGTCTTTTATATTTTATGATTTGGTGATTGTTCTTTATTTGCAACATTTCATAGTTTGAAAAATATATTATAATATATAGTTTATGAAATACTTAAAGAAATTTAACGAAGAGCTTAGTCCAGGTGTGTATAATAGAGCAGCCGATGGTAAAGAGAAAATACATGGTGACGTAGATGCAGCGAAAAGACTACGTGATTGGGCAAAAACATCTGAAAAGGGTGGAAAGGGCTACGACATAGCTTATAATTGTATTAATCCTGATAAGAATGAAATTACATACAAAGGAATAAGCTACACCGCACAAATGGTCAAGCCAACGGTACGTTGTGTTTTCTTCGGTTCTGCATTATCACGTAAATCTTATGACGAACTAGCAAGTAACACTATGGAATCGGTAATCGATGATTGGATGGGTGGTAATGGGTCACTATCAGTTAGTATGGTCGTTGATTTTGAAGCTACTGAGACGGTAGACAAGACTTGGACGTACGAAATAGTAATTTCTGGTAGAAAGATTGGAGAGAGTGAGGACCTGTTTCAGACCGTCACTATTGATGCATCGGATGAAGGTGATGCACGTAGGAAACTATCACAGATGATAAAATCATCGTATTCTAAAATTATCGGTAACCCGTTGGAGAGTGACGTTGTTAAGTACAAACTCGTAAAAGGTCCTTCGTTGGGTGTGGATCCTAAGAATAGTGAACTTATGCATAGGGCTAACGGTGTTGGTTGGGGTTATAGTAAATTCAACAGGTTTAACAAAACTCTATCAACTTTCATAATCGAAGTACGTCTCTCGGTGGAGATGCACGGATTGGCGGATAGGTATTCTTGTAACGCGTGCGGTGGTGCTGTCACAATGGATTGCTACGAGTGTGATGGTGAGGGTGCTGTCTGGAGCGACGAAGCGGACGATGAAGTCCCGTGTGCAATTTGTAACGGAACCGGTACATATACATGTGGTGAGTGTAATGGTGAGGATACGACAAAGGATATCACGAAGTCTAAATTCTTAGTTGATACATTCAACCCGGTGGTCACAATGAGACCAATACCTGGTAGAACGGTAGGATATAACCAATCAGAGGTGTACTCTAAGTGTCCGTGGATTGGAATGTTCAGAACACGTGATGATGCCAAAAGGTTTTTGGATAATGAGTGGCAGAGGCTCATAAACGAGGATCCAAGAACAAGATGGTCCAAGAATGGTGGAGTTAGTGGATCGTTATATGAAGCGGTTACTGACCTAGTTAAGGAAGTGATGGACGTAAACAACACGAATACGGTGGATTATATGGAGGACGCAATAAGTGTAATAGAGAATATAAGTGTGAGTGCTATGGTTGATAACGGTGGTACGTTAGCACTCGCGTCACTAAATAATATTCCGAGGAACATATCCACATTCAAACCAAATGAAAAGTAGAATATGAGATACCTAAGAAGATACAACGAAGAACTTGAGCCAAGTACCTACAGAAAGGCGGCGAATGAACTCATAAAAAAGGGCAGATACCACCGAGAAAGAGGTGAGAATATGGTGGAATATGCATCTCTCGTCGATTGGAAAAGACTCAGGGACAGATGCAAGCGTGCCGGAATACTGACACTTAGACTCGAAACGTCGGTCAGTCCACCCAACACGCCGAAGGTGCCGGACTACGTTGGAGAGTTCCACCCTGTTGTGGATCTTGGACTTGATATGTTTTCGGATGTGATTGGTTCGGAGATTGCCGAGGGTAACACCGACTTCACAGTCACGTTAAATTGGTTCATAAATGCGGTTCCGACCACGGAAGAGGGCTACGAGAAGGCACACGCTGCTGCAAAACAGAGGTATGAATGGCAATCCTATAGAAAATATGTTAAGGATTATGGTTTCCCGGTGGCGTTCTTTCACTTCGACATCATCTTCTCGGGTGGTGGCTACGAATTCGGTGCACCTCAGTTTTACTCCCGTGACGACATGCAAGTGGATGCACACCTGGCGGACAGGTCTGGATCCGGAAAGATCCGGTCAGAAATAATGTGGCAACTGGATGAGAAGTGTGATGAGTCATATAGTATTCACATTGGTGGTGAGAAACATAATTTCTCGAATCCACTTGAAGCGTTTAATGGTTTACTTCAGTACTATGGTCTGTCGTCAGATTATGGATTAGAATCAAAGGCGGTCTATGAATATGTGAGGAAGATACCGGGTAGTTTTTTCACATGTTAAAATGAGAGGCCAAATGGCCTCTTTTCTTTTGTTTAAATTTACTACATTAGCATAACGATATATAGAACATGAAAAAGAAGATAATGAGTTACGGTGTTTTTTTGGAGAAAAAATCCACGGAAATGCCATTACCACAAGACGTTCTCGATATAGCAACGGCATATACTGCTGCAGGAAAAGAGATATACGTTGTTGGTGGTGCGGTTCGAGACTTTCGAAAGGGTGTTGAGCCAAAAGACTACGATTTGGTAACCAATGCACTACCAGAGGAGTCCAAACAGATACTAAAAGGTTTCCGTGTTTCTGATGAACAGGGTAAGAATTTTGGTGTACTTAGAGTATATACTGAATCGGAGCCAGAAGGTTACGAGATTGCTTCTTTTAGAAGAGATATCGCCAAAGGAAGAGACACAAAAGGTGAAGAACAAAAGGTTGAGATGGGTCCTGATGTTACCATTGAAGATGATGTTATGAGACGTGATTTAACTATGAATGCACTATTCTATGATATTGCCAAGAAAGAAATCGTTGACTTAGTTGGTGGTATGGATGATATAAGTGGTAACCAGATTAGAGCAGTTGGTGACGCATCACAGAGGTTCGTTGAGGATAGATTGAGGATAATGAGAGTATTCAGGTTCGCTGCTAGAACGAATGGTATTATTGAAGAAAAAACCGCGGATGCCATTAGAAAAGATAACAGACTAAGAGACGTAGGGCCAACTGATGATGTATCTCAGGAAAGAATCTGGGAAGAGATGATGAAGGCTTGGAAACAAGCCAAAGATTACACACAATACCTTTCTTACTTCAAAGAGTTTGATATGTGGAGTCAAATATTTCCAGGTGTGAAGGTTTCTGATCCGGTGAATAGTGCTGACTTTTCGGTAGTTATAGCATCTCTTCTAAGAGATAACCCTTCTGATTATCTTGATAAGAAACTCGTTCAGGATTTCAGGATTGATACATCATTGGCAAAAAAGATTGTTTTTCTTGTTTCACTTAGAGATTTTGATGCTGAGAAGGTACTTGACTACTGGAAGAAAAGACAATCATCGGGTATATCGGATCAAACAATATTAGAATGGCTCACAAAGACCGCGGTTGAACGTGAAGATGTTATTAGATTTGTTGATTGGAAACCAACTGTGAAGTCTGAAGAACTTATTCAAAGAGGTTTCAATGGTAAAGCACTTGGTGATGAGATAAAACGATTAGAAATTGAAAAATTCAAATCTGTATAATGGGAATAAAAAGATATGATAGATTTAGAGAATCCGTAGATTACACATTTGCATTAATTAATGCGGAAGCAGATACTGATAGATATCAAACGCCTCAACTAAACACTATATCAAATGATTATAACGAGGAATTTACAAAGTACCTTTGGGAAATTGCAGAAATACGCAGAATAGATTCAATTGGTGGTACCGAAGCAAAGCCCGGTATGAGAAGATATTCTATTGATGAACTTGTAGAATTTGAAGACATAATACATATGGCATCAACTGGTATTGTGTGTGGTATAAAAGTTTGTAAATATCCGATGGGTTCTTTTATGGAGTATCAGACATGGTCGGGTGGATATATAGAAGGATTCATTAGAATGGATAGTGATGATGAACGGTTTGGTGAGTATTTCATCTGGACATATATAAGAATGGAAAAACTTAGAGGTATACTTGAAAAGTTTGATGGTAAAATAAAACTATTATAAATGTTGAATAAAATTGAACACATAAAGGATGTAAATGGTCAGAACTATTTGGCTATAAAAATTGATAATACTGAATTGACACCTTTTATGGATAAACTAAAATTATTACTTGGTAATGATATGTTTAATCTATATACGGGTAATCAAAAGACGAGGGATAAAGGTGAACACCACATTACAGTTATCAATGTGATGGATTATGGAAGACTTACTAAAGAGATGGGTATAGATAAGTTCGTTGATGCGTTACAACCTGTTTTAGAGTATGATATAGACGATATAGATATGATTGGAATTGGTAAGGCAGAGGCCAAAGGAAACACTGCATATTTTGTTGTCTGTGAATCTGATAAATTAGATGCTGTTAGAACCAGGTTTAATCTATCTAAACAAGACTTTCATGTAACAATTGGTTTCGATAAAAAGGACGTTTTTGGTGTAAGTAAAGACAGAAGTTCTTTGATAGATTAAAAAATGGTTTTTATACTGCGATATATAATCAAAAAAATATAGACACGAATGAGGCTTTACACTTATTATAGCATCGACGAGTGCAACAATACCAAAAGATTGAAGAAAGAACTCAATATATATGACCATCAGGGAAAGATTGAGTATGACTTTGATCGTGTTAATTCAATATTAAAGATTGAGGATTTGGATCTCGAAGATAATGATATAGAATATCTAATAGAATTATTTGAAGAACTTGAGGTATATCCAAATTTGGATATGGATAGTGATGGTGACGATGATGATGACGATTTTGGATACTATGACGATGATGATGATTATTAAATAAAAAAGAAGGCTATTTGCCTTCTTTTTTTAGTGGTTTATAATTTCAAAAAGTTGATCTTTTAGTTTCAATCTTTTCTTTCTAAGAAGTGTAAGTTCATCATCCGTATAAATCTCATTTGATTCTAATCTGTGGATGTCTTTATCAACCTTATGGTAATCATCGAACAATCTTCTGAAGTGATTATCACTAATCTTTAGATCGTGTATACGTTGGTCGTGTTTCTCAAATTCGTGGTGTAAATCGTGCTTTTCCATAATTAGTTCCTTATTTTTGTATATAAGTTATATCATTTCGGTATTATTTGGTTTTTCATTAAATAAATATATAAGTCAATGAAAAAGTTAATATTCGTCATATTTATGTTTTTTAGTTTTTCTGTATTATCACAGAAGAGTAAGAAACCTATTGTTAGAGATAGTATAGTTGAGATTATTTACACTGATGGAACTCACAGAAAGATGGTTTGGGTGAATGATAGTACGGTTATGTTAGTTATTAGTGATTCTAAGAATAGACATTTTTCTAAGGCTTACATCGACCCGGAATTTGCCACTAATGAAAAAAGAATTTATTTTATAATAAAATTCGAAGAGTAGTTTGGTGGTTTGTAACAAATCGCTATATTTGTAGAGAAGAAACAATAACAAATCTAAAAACGAGATATTATGAGTAACTTATTTGCCAAAGCGAAAAAAACAGCACCTGCTAAGACTAGTAAGGCTAAGGAGATGAAGGTTAGAATTCCGGTGGAGGAGCCGGACTTCTTCGAGAAGGTTTCTAAGTTGGAGGAGTTGAATGATACTATGAAGTCCGCTAAGGCGAAGGCCGACCTTATCTCCGAAGAGTTGAAGGGTATTGCCAAAGACAAATGGGTTGAGTTGTACCAGGATACGAAAAAGAACCCTGAGTCTGTGATGATTGTACAAGAGAACGCAGTTGGCGACACTGCACAGTTTATGTTCGTGCCTACTGATCGTTATATCACAATCAACGAGGAACGTGCAGAAGAGCTAAAAGATGCATATGGTGATGATATCGTAGATGAAAAGACAACATTCTCTTTTGATGATACTATGATTGAAAAATATGGTGAGATTCTTTCAGAATTGATTGAGAATTGCGATCAAATTCCAGATAAGGATAAAGAAAAGATTATCAAGGCACAAACTACATATAGTGTTGCAAAGGGAACCATTGATAAGTTCTTAGTATATGGTGAGGCAGCAGAGTTGATGGAGACGGTTAGACCTGTGGTTGCAATCAAAAATGTAGAAGTAATCAAAGGGTAATCAACTAGGTTGGCAATCTGCTGTAAAAACATTTGTTTACCCTATCTATATAAATGGTGCCTGGTAAAGCCTCTTACTTTAGGGTAACGTAACCAGCGGGAGTAGCCCAGTAACGTACTGGGCGACGCCTCCTGACTAAAAAAAATTAGAATATGGACTACGTAATAGATTCAAAAATGAAAGAGACAATAGTTAGTTTAGTAAAGTCTCTTCCGAACGACCAGGACCTCGGAAAACGTTTCAGGAGTGAGCAGAGATTTCATGGTATAAGCCTGGAATTCCCAAATGACCAAGAATTGGGTAGAGAATTGAGAAAGATCTATTTTCACGCCAAGAAAAAATAAAATATTTTTTCATAAAATGGTTTTAGAATAGAAAAAGAGTTATATTTGTAGAGATAAAAACATAAACTAAAAAACAAAGATATGAGTAACGATTTAGTAGCAAAGAATATGGAAAACACAAAAGTAGGTAGTATGCCACAATGGATGCTTGAGAAGCTCCACTTATTGACAGAAAAAGAAAACGAGTATTTGTCATTGATGTGGCCAAAGTATGGGGTTTTGTTCATCACGGCTAAGCCTGGTGTTGCGAAATCTGCAATTGGATTGTCAATTGCTAAGAAGTTAGGAATGAGATATATCGATATGCGTTTATCGATGTCTGATGAGGGCGACTTCAAATACCCATACTTGGAAGATTTAGAGTATGATGGTAAGACTTATAAAGTCTCTGGTTATGCAGTGCCTAGATGGGCTTTCGATGCCAACCAGACTCCAACAATCATTCACTTTGAAGAGTTGAACCGTGCACCACAATTCGTAAGAAATGCTGCGTTACAAATCTTATTAGAGCGTGAGATTGGTGATTTCAAATTCAATGATAACGTTCTTATGATGGCATCAGGTAACTTAGGTGATGAAGATGCTACTGACGTTGAAGAATTTGACGCGGCTTTGAATAACCGTTTGATTCACATCGACCACGTGTTGGCAGTGAATGAGTGGATTGAAGACTTCGCAAATGATAAATGTCACCGTTTGATTGTTAGCTACATCAAAACTCACCCAGAGCAATTGTATAAGACATCAGACAATGCGAAAGGTTATGCGACACCACGTTCTTGGACTATGATGTCTAAATTCATCACCGAAAACTTCGGAATGGATGCTGACCCAAGAGACTTCTTACCTCGTTTGAGAAGAGTGGCACACGGCTACGTAGGAAACTCTGCGCACAAATTCCTTCAATACTGCGAGGATATGATGAACATCAACATCCAGGATGTCCTAAACAACTTCGATGCAATCAAGAAGGATTTGGCAAAATACAACCGAGATAAAAACTCAGAGTTGATTCAGTCCCTAAAAGAGTTGAACATCTCTGACTTCACAGAGAAACAACTTGGTAACATTGTGAAGTTCTTGAGTGGTGTTGGTGATGATGAGAAAACTGCATACTTGTTGTGGATTCTCGACAACGTGCCAAACATCGGAGAGCCTAAAATCAAGAAGTTCTTGTTGAAGTTCGAAGATTTGTTGAGAACTATCAAAAAAATCAACAAACCTGGTTCGACTAAATAAAAAAGGGCGCGTAAGCGCCTTTTCTTTTAAACATAATCGAACTTTGTGAATATACAGATTATGGAAGGACTTAAACAGACTATTGATAGAGTTATATCAGGAATGGATATGGACGGTAAGAGCATCATAAAGATTGAGTGTTCGGAGTATCACAGGACTGAGGCGGAGAATATTCTCGAATACCACGGTTGTCGGATTGAGATAAGTAACAATCTTGTTGATAAACAGGTTTCGGTCACAACATACACAGACAATTTTAGATACAAACCACAATGACAGATAAAATAGACTTCCGTGATAAATTCAAAAAATTTGGAGGAGATTTCATTCCTGATATAGTTGAATACCTAAAATCTTATATAAATCAGGATCCAGGTGTAACAGTAACTGTTGGTTGTGATTCGATTCAACTTAGACGTAAGACTGTTTATGCTATGACTATTATGTTGTATAACACGGACGTTAGAAGAGGTGCACACGTTGTATTTTTCCGTTTATCATGTGCTAAGATTAGAGAGAATCAGGAAAGACTTTATAAAGAAGCACAATACTTACATGATCTTGCAGTTTTTCTAAATGATGGTTTAGAACCGTTTTATAACAGAAAGGATCTTAATGATATAGAAAAAAAGAAATACAAATATCATTTAGCTAAATGTGCTGGTGAATATTCACACGTACCACCACATCAGGAAGATGGTGTTATAAAAAACTTAACACTAACACCTGCGGATCTTATGGAACCTAAATTGGTTGATATACATGTGGATTTTAATCCATATGAGGGTGTAAATGGACAAAACAAATCACATATTGCGTATAAAAGTTTTGTTCCCTGGTTACGTGGATTGGGTTTCAGAGTTTGGGGTAAGCCGCTTGCTCACGCCAGTACGACTGCTGCAGATTTACTATTAAAAGGATAAGATATGAAAGATAAAAATAATAAGATGGTGACTTTTGGCCTATCTAAAGAGATTGATAACGTTGATTCTGTTATAAATACTATATCGGATAAATTAAATGGATATGGTCTTGTGATAAATAAAGATCAGGAACGTTCGGATAATGATATGAATTATTTCAAAATAGAAGTACTAAAATGAAAAGAAAGCAATTAAAAGTGATGGGACTATCTTATAGTCAATCACAAATAGGATCTTATGTAGTCGTATTGGGTGAAAAGAAGGGTAATAAAAAACTTCCGGTTATAATAAAACCAAATGATGCACAGAACATCGCTGTTAAACTAGAACACATAAAAACTGCTAGGCCATTGACACATGACCTTATTAAGTCTGTTACTGATAGCTTCCAGATTGATGTTTATGAAATATTCATATATGGATTGATTGAAGGTATGTTTTACGCGAAGGCAATGGCATCTAATGGATTAGAGGATGTAGAAGTAGAATGTGGTATAGGAGATGCAATTGCACTTTCATTGGTTTATAAATGTCCTATCTGGATAAATGTTGATATATTAGATCAGGCAGGAATCAATTTGAATGATGATGGTAGTGATAAATCATTTGAAGTTGAATTTGACGATGAGGTTGTAGAAGAGGAAGATGAAGATGATATCGACTCAAAAACTTCAATTGATGACCTTGTGAAACTTATGCAAGGTGCAATAGCAAATGAGGAGTATGAGATTGCTGCTGAAATAAGAGATAGAATAAGTAGACTAAACGGAGAGGGTCAGGAGTAAAGATATCGTTGATATTTAGACTCATCACTCAAATCTATATCCATAAGTACTTCTTTTAGAGGTGTTGTGAAAGAAACACCAACGTGATATATGTGTTCCGTCTTTTTATCATCTAATATCTCATCTAGTAAAAGGTCACGAATTAGATCTTTATCTGACCACTCTTCAACGGTCTCTATTCTTAGGTTGACCTTCCAGGGTAGTCTTTTTTTCACATATGCATAAACGGATTGTCTATATACGTTTGGTTGTCGAAATTGTCTTTTGTATAAAAATAGTCCAAATATTACAATTCGTGTTATGTAGTTGTGATATACCTCGTTAACATCAAGTTTCATAGTTTATGTATTAAACAACCATTGTTCCGATATATAAACATAACATAGAAAAATTCATATAATAAAGTATGAAACAACTAAAAGTAATATCATTGTTCTCTGGGTACGGTACCCAAGAACTAGCATTAGACTATTGTGGAATTAATTATGTGGCGGTTGCAAACTGTGACATACTGAAAACTGCAAACTTAGTATATGATGCACTACATAAAACAGAATTAGGTAATCTCGGAGACGTATCAAAAGTAGACGAGAATACTTTTCCAGATTGTGACTTTCTAACCTACTCGTTCCCGTGTCAGGATATTTCCATATCTGGCGTTCAAAGAGGAATAAAAAAAGGAACTCGTTCTGGTTTGCTATTCGAAGTTGAAAGGATTGTAGAACAAAACAAACCTAAATACCTTCTTATGGAGAATGTGAAGAACCTGGTTTCTGAAAAACATATGGGTTCTTTCCAAGAGTTTATTGATAAATTAGAATCAATTGGATATGGTAATTCGTGGATTGTTCTAAATGGTGCTGATTTTGGATGTCCACAAAACCGTGAAAGAGTTTTTATGATGTCTGTATTAGGTGAGACAAGTGAATCTGTAAGAGAGAAATTATACTCTGTTGAAAAGATTCCGATGGTTAGTGGAAATACTAATCCTATGAGACCTCATTTAGAAGATAATGTTAATGAATCTTTTTTCATCAATCCACCATATACAGTGAATACACCTAAAGCGAGTAGTGTTTGTAGACTTGTTGCTAGGAGAGATGATATCAAATATGATCAAACTAGAAGAATTTATTCAATTGATGGTGCGTCACCATGTTTAACGACTTCTGGATCTCCTCAAATTATGTTAGATGATAAACGAATTCGTACACTAACTGCAAGAGAAGGTTATAGATTTATGGGTGTTCGTGATGCGGATATTGATAGAATATTAGCGAATACAAATTTAAGTGATAGGTCACATATTTCATTAGCAGGTAACTCTATTTGTGTTCCGGTTATGCAGGCAATCTTTAACAAATTCTTCACTGAATATAAAAATGATGGATCGTCAACAGAGACTTTAACAGCGATGATTGGTGAGTATTCAGAGACGGTAACTATTCAATCTACAAATAACATTTCTCAGGAAGTTGAGTCTGATGATGATTTCTGGAAAATTTAGTAACCGGGGTTACCGTAACCGATAATATGATATAAATTTTTATAAAGTCACCATCTGGTGGCTTTTTTTGTTTATATTTGTAGAAAATAAGAGATATGGCAGAGTATAGTAGAGAAAGTTTGTTCGAAAAATTAGACCAATTGAAAATTAGTAGAATTTATAATACGGTAATTACTGAGTGGAGAAATAGAGTAATCTGTTCTACTGAAGTTTCGGATAAATATGAGATATTTGATATTGTAAAGTATTTCAAAGATAAAATTGATGAAATTGAAAAGTCTTTCAAAATTGAAAAATACTTTCTTAATATTAAAGGTGGTAAACAGAGTTTAGATTTAATATCCGAAGAAGTTGAAATTGCTGGTAAACGATTTCAAAAGACCTTCCATATGCAAAACTCCACTGATAGATCTCGTAGATTAGGTTTCAACACAGGTCTATATAGTGTGGATGATAAATACATACTAATCAGTGCAGTGAATCAGGTTTCTTTATATAAGGCACATATAAAGGGTGTTACACAGGCGGCAGAGGATGCAAGTGCTGGTATTTCAAATGAAACTTTCGATGAACAAATCAGTGCATTGAAAGATTTAGTGGGTCACCGTGTGGCTTTCTCTAAAATAAGAGGTGTTATATTAGGTGATGATGAGAAAGTGCCCCAGATTGCACATAAACGTTTCGATAACTTCGTATCTTCTCTGAAGTCTGCAAGTCGCTATGGTATTACAAAAGAGGACTATACAAAGTATAATATACCGAGACAAAAATCAGAGTATATTAAAGAGATAAAATTCAATGATGATTTCTTTATTGATGCATTTGACGTAATTATGTGTTACCTTAGAGCATTCGGAGGACAAGAAACACACATCATTAAGAATGAATCTGAAAGGATTATGAAGATTACACAATGGTCGGTTAGAAATGATATGTTGGCAATGTTAGGAATCTAAACAAAACAATCTCTCATAGGTATAAAAATTTATGAGAGATTATCTTTTAAAGAGGCTTGAGTGCTTCAACGACCCGGATTTCATATTCGACCCAGGATTACATAGGTATACTTACCATGGTGACGTTTTTCAATCAGTAACAACATTGGTTGGTACGTTCCACAAACCTTTCGAAACTGAAAAAATGTCTAAAAAGAAGGCAGATGAAACTGGATTTGACCAAGAGTGGATAAAGAAGGAGTGGGCCGAAACCAATCGATATGCAAATGAGGTTGGAACTGCCACACATGAATGGATTGAGAATTATTTTTCTGAAATTTGGCAACCATTGCCAACCAATCCAGAAATCATACACAGAATAAACAAATTCAACAAAATTTTCGCAAAACAATTGTATAAGTTGGAACCTTTGGCTTTC
>Ga0078894_10001937_pt1 | contig 15532 bp, 15 predicted proteins | sample LauGreSu1BDMLBSD_2_FD_67506 | JGI IMG/M metagenome (GOLD analysis project Ga0078894, IMG submission 67506) | Freshwater lake microbial communities from Lake Michigan, USA - Su13.BD.MLB.SD (version 4) (version 4) | ecosystem: Environmental > Aquatic > Freshwater > Lake | place: Lake Michigan... | reverse complement strand
AGGTGTGGGAGTAGGACTTGGTGTTGGTGTTGGTGTCGGGGTGGGAGTTGGTACAATTTGTCCTACCGGTGGTAAAACATTTTCTTTAAACCGACCAATATAATTACCTGGTGGAGATGAATTAAATACAATATCCACACTACTGGTATTATTATCCAATGATATGCCTATTCCATAATTGGTACTGGCTACCCAAACCAAACAGGTAAAATGACCGGTGGCTTGTGAAAACCCCGGATTATTAAAATCGTACAATTTATATTCATTATACCAACCATCTACCGCTTTTTTTAATAATGTCATTACATTGGTTCCATAACCTTGGTAATATGCCAAGTTCTCACCATAAGACTGATTCCCGCTATGTTTAAATAAATTATTGGTTACCAAATAACTGGACCAATCTTGGGCTACTTTATAAATTGCACTATCCCATACTAAGGGCGGTGCTTGATGTTTGCTTCTATATGAATTAATATAATTCGTTATTTCGGTAATTTGTTCGGGAGTTAATACTGGTTGTACGATAGACATACTTATAACAACTATGTATATATTATTTTCTAAATAATATATATTTTGCACTGCATAATACATCATAATTGTAACCACTGTAATTACAATTTGTAACTTATTATAATTACAAATATCCGAATATTCTTCAAAAACCATATAAAAGTAATCATGTAAAAATATATAATGGACGTCAAACAACAATATGTGGTATCATGTCAATTAATGGGTGGGTTAGGAAATCAATTATTTCAGATTTTTGCCACTATTTCATATGGAATAAGAAATAAAAGAAAATTTATATTTCCTTACTCGGAAACATTGAATACAGGTATCTCGCGTAATACATATTGGGATAATTTTTTAAGTATGTTAAAACCGATTACCACATTCAATGAAAAACATGGATTTACAAATAATGATATTGCGCGGTTTCAACGGTTAAGAGAATTTGCATTTCATTATCATTTTATTCCCAATATACAAGAAAACTTACTGTTATTAAGTGGATATTTCCAAAGTTATAAATATTTTGAAAATGAGAAAAATACTATTTTTTCTATGATACGTTTAACCCAACAACAAGAATCTATAAAAAATGAAATAGATATTTTGCGTGACGACGACCATAAGGTTAGTATGCATTTTCGCCTGGGCGATTATAAAAATATACAACATATGCATCCATTAATGAAATACGAATATTATGAACAGGCGATTGAACGTATATTGGAAAGTAGAGGCGATAAACAAATAAAAATATTGTATTTTTGTGAAAAAATAGATAATGAGGAAGTAAACGAGCATATTTTGAAATTACAAGAAAAATTCCCCTCTCTTTTGTTTATTAAAATAGATGATGAATTACCAGATTGGAAACAAATGTTAATTATGAGTTGTTGCCATGATAATATTATAGCCAATAGTACATTCAGTTGGTGGGGAGCATATTTTAATCAACATAGTGATAAAATGGTATGTTTTCCAAGCGTATGGTTTGGACCAGCCGCTACTCATGATGTGAGTGATTTATTCCCATTCACCTGGATAAAAATTGATACAAAATAAAAATTATAAAAAATTGAAATCATTATGTCTTTACTATTTTATGATAAACAATAACATAGTATCTATATAATAACTAAACAATATGGCATCCTCCAAAGAACAACAATACAAACAGTATTATGATATGATTATGTCATTACCTTTTGTAAAATCTTTATTGAAAAAGAATAAGAAATTAGAAAAAAAATACAAAAAAGAAAAAATCAAGAACAAAGCCTTACAAACGATCTTATATGATTTATCTTATGTAAAATCCCCTGCCAATAAAATACGAAAAATCGGTAAATTACGCAAGGATAAATTTGATTTATTAAATAATAATATTGTAGTGAAAAAGGAATTTGTCGACGATGACGAAATTTCAGTAACCGATGTTATATTTATTGGCGAAAATATGAATAAAAAAGAAAATATAGTTTACGATTTAGTAGATGACGAAGATGGTGAAAATGAATTAAATGAAGGTTTTGATGAAGATGATGAAAAAGCAATAGAAGTTATTACCAGTTTAAAGAATGAATTAAAAACAAACGAACCAACAACTAACAGAAACCAAGTCGAAAAAGAAACAGACGAAAGGGAGGGAGCGTCCGAGGGAACCGTAGGTTCCCTGGAAGAAGAAGAAGAAGAAGAAGAGGAAGTAGAAGAGGAGGAGGAGGAAGTAGAAGAAGAGGAGGAGGAGGAAGTAGAAGAAGAGGAGGAGGAGGAAGTAGAAGAAGAGGAGGAGGAGGAAGTAGAAGAAGAGGAGGAGGAGGAAGTAGAAGAAGAGGAAGCAGAAGAAGAGGAAGCTGAAGAAGAGGAAGCAGAAGAAGAGGAAGCTGAAGAAGAGGAAGTAGAAGAGGAGGAAGCAGAAGAAGAGGAAGCAGAAGAAGAGGAAGTAGAAGAGGAGGTAGAAGAGGAGGAAGTAGAAGAAGAGGAAGTAGAAGAAGAGGAAGTAGAAGAAGAGGAAGAAGAGGAGGGAGCGTCCGAGGGAACCTTAGGTTCCCTGGAACCGGAAGAGGAGATGGAGGTAGAAGAAGTCATTGTAAATGGAAAAAAATATTATACAACAAATGTCAAAAACGGTATTATATATGAAGTTCTACCCGATGATGATATTGGACCAGAAATCGGCGCATTTAAAGATGGAAAAGCAAAATTCTATAAAAAATAAATAATCAAAAATAAATAATAATATAATTTTGTAAATGATACGCACAAAATTATATATTTTTTCTTGTCTTCTTATGATTTTCAAATTTATGTTGTAATTTACTAGACGTTCTTATTTTCTTACCTCCAACCCGCGCATTATATGGTTGTTTATTATTATTTTCTCCTTTATTTGGTTGTTCTATTGTTTTATTATCATTAATTGAATATAATTTACGATTATTAAATTTATTATTTTTAAAAAAAACTTCGTCAAATGCATCATCGTCAAATTTATTCAATTTATATTCTATTAAATCGCCTAATTTATTGGAATTATAATTACATTTTATTTTATTGAAATTTTCATTTGTTATTTCGCCCTTTATACAATCCATTAATACATTTATTTCATAACCATTCTTAGATAATGATTTGAAACCTATTATATTTTCTTTTTTTTTATATAATTCATCCATATAGTTATAAAAATTTGCAACTTGTTTTGGATCAATATACTTACTTATGACGCCATCTAATTTATCTTTAATATCTGTATTTAAAATATTTCTTAATTGAGACTTCTGTTTAATCATTGTATAAAAATCATTATAATTCATATATTCATCTTTATTATAATTCGTAGAAGTATCATTAAATGGATTTTTCGGATTATTGATTGTTTTATAACCATAATTCTTGTTAAAATCTGAATAGTTTGTATCAAATGTATTTGATGTTATGGCTTTTTGTATATCTGTATTTTGGGTATCAATCCAATTCTTTAATTTTCTATAATCTCTCAAAAACTCTTTAAATATAGGATTTGTTTTTGTATCATTCAACCATATAACTCTTGTTATAGTATATTTTTCACCCATATCCAAACACGTATAATTCAAATTTTTAAACAAACTAAATAAATATTTATACATGTCTTTCATATTCATTTTATTTTTCATACTATTAAATAATGTAGACCCCACTGGATTACTTGTTGAATTTTTTTCATATGCGTTTATATATCCTTCCGATACTTTTGAATGTAAAGGAAATAATGCCTGTAATAAAATATTAATATTATGTTCTAGCACTGGTTCTTTCTCTTTGTCATTTTTAGGATCAGTATATTTTTTAAATTTGCCATACAGATTTCCTCTTAATTTATTGACAAATATTTTTTTATTAAAAAAAAAGGCATAAATATCATTATAATTATAACTAATTATATCTGTCTTAAATTCATAATCTGTAGTTATAAACGGATAATTATTTAAATATATCACAGTATCTTTTATTAACGATGGGTTATATAAAATATCTCTGGTAAATTCAACATTTTCCTTTCCTGGTATATTTGTCTTTAATTTTATGATTAATTGTTTAATATCTATCATTTCTCTTTTTTTACTTCCTGCATTTTCTACTTCATTCGGTATTGACATTTTATATATTATATGATTTTTATAATATACAAAGACTTTATTTACGACAAATAATTTTTATAATTTTCAACATTGGTTATTGTATATTCCTTCAATTCGGAATCTTTGTTTTTCTTTTTCGCTTTTTCTAAAACTTCTTTGGCTTTGACAATTTCTTCGTCTGTTACATCCGCATTTTCCATTAATTCTATATGATATTCCTTAAATGAATTTGGTAAACAACAAAACGCACTATCTTCATTGAATAAATATTCAACACATAGCGTAAATAATAATGTAATAAATAAGGCCACATATATCTCACGTGTTCCCATCCAGGCGATCGCAAATACTAATATTTGTTTACTAAATGTATGTTTTAAATATGATTCCATGGATTTACTTAATTTGATATTGACAAATCGGGAAGAAATATTTAAAATGATTATCATTAACCCTGCAAATATTTTACTATTATTCAGCACATGTACTTGATTATGTAAATAACTAAATATATTGTCTGGTTCTCTCTTTGGCATATAATTATATTGTTATGATATTTTATTTTTATCATAAATATTCTTATTTATGGAAGTGTACTAATGGGTTTCATTTTTTCCTCCATATGTAACTTATTCGCAATGATGGAAAAATCACAGGTTGCCGAGCATGGATTACATTTGCCCGCCTTAAATTGTATTTCAGGAAATACATGTTGGACCATTTCGGAACGAATCGCGACATCTTTATATTTTAAAACATCACGGTCACAATAACGATCGGTAAATTGTTTTTTTAATATTGAATTCGCATCAATTTGTGGAGCGGGTTTAGCACATTCGGTTTTGTATAAACTACTATAATCCGCATATCTGACCGGTGATGTTTCTAAAACCTTTGGGAGTTGCTCTTTATTTTCTTCAAAACTTGCAAAAGAGAAATTTTCAAAATACTCTTTCTTATCATCAAATGTATAGAGTTGGTAATATAATACGATCAACATACATGACAATAACCCTAAATATTTATTGATAGAACTATAAAAAAGTATGATGGCTACTGCTATAAACCGCCCAATACTCATATTACTAAATTGTATAATAACGTCTGGATTTGACAAAATTAAAAATAATAATATGATTGGAATAAATTGGGAAAAAGTATATTTCATTGTACTAAAATAGTATTAGACTTTAATTTCGTATTTTTAGTAAATTGAATTGTTTAGCGTATTTTTATACATTTTTACAATATGATATAAAAATTATTATCTATTCATTTTTTAAGTATTATAAATAAAAAAAATATGTCATTAGTAACAACCGCATCTTTATGGACGAATGACGATAACCAAAAAAAAAGGACACCTACTATGAGACGAACTATAAAATTAAAACCTACGATTCCAACTATAGGCGAACCTGACGACTATGTTTCGCAAAGCGAAAATTACCAGAATTTAGAAAATAATTCTAATTTAGATGAAACTGTGAAAACTATGGATAACCGTAATAGTCGGGTAAATGAATTATTGAATAAAATTACGGCTGCTGATAGTGAAAACGATAAAATGGGTTCATTTGTTCCCTTACCGAATCCGAATATCAATATTAAAAAGGATATGACGGACAATACCGATACTAAAATTTATGTTCCTCCAAAGGTCAGTTATTCCGCTGCGTCAAATGCGATGAAAGAATCGCCATATACTGCAAATGGAAACGCTAGTGCGGTGTATAGTAGTTATGCGAATAGTTATCAACCACCCAGTGGGGTCGTTAGTCAACCTTATTATGCCAAAATGGGGTTAGGTATGGGTGATGATAAAATCATGGAAAAAATCAATTATATGGTGCATTTGTTGGAAGAACAACAGAACGAGAAAACGAATAATATTACCGAGGAATTTATTTTATATACATTTTTAGGCGTTTTTATTATTTTTGTGGTGGATTCATTTTCTCGCTCGGGAAAATATAGTAGATAATATATATATATAGAAGAATGGGAAAGAGAAGTAGAGTAATGAAAGCTGGTGATGGCGTGTATAGGCAGAATGGCGTTACATATGAAGGTACAATTCATAATATTGAACCAAGACAACCTACTTTTATTGATAATATTTGGGGGGTCGGTGACACCATTGGTAAAGGATTTTATAATGCAGCAGCAACAACAGTAGATGGCGTTAAAAATGTAGCTACTAACATAGGGACAGGCGTTACGAATACCGTTGGGGTTATAATTCCACAATCTTATAAGGTTGGAGACAAAGTTCAAGCCCAATACATTAACTCTTATGGTAAACCTACTGGTAAATGGTATAGCGCAGAAATTACTTATGTATACAATGATGGTACATATGGAGTAAAATACTCTTACGATAATATGAACGCCATATTAGACAAACAATATATAAAACGTGGCGGCAAATCCCGCAAACAAAGAAAATCGCAAAAGAACAACAAATCACGTAAAAATCGTAAATCACGCAAAGACCGCAAATAAATATATATAAGTATATTTCAATAATATACTTATATGAGAGAACACACTAAAAAAATTTGGGAATATACTTGAAATACAATATCGTCTTATGAAAAAAGCTCGGTATATTTTTACTTATCTTATACAATGTCGTTTTTGGGTGTTGCGTCACACTATTGGGCGATGTTTCAAAATAACGAAAATGGTTCTCATTATCCACATAACATTGATAATATATATAGTTGTAATCTTTTATATCCGGATTATCATTAAAATCATCCAAATCACAACTCTCATTATACTCGTCTTGTTTATGTGAGTGTTTATACACATTCAATAAATGGCAATTATTCATGATACAATATTTATAGTATACAAATATTTTATATTTTTTCCAATATATAAATATATTGGTTCTCATCATCTATATTTTTTTTCATATCTATTTTGGATTTTAACGAGAACCTACATTCCCTCGCCATTTGTAATATAACATCTATCGTTTCAAAATATAATATTTGTTCGTTCTCGCGAACATGTTTCGTTTCTTTATCCTGGAATTTTTCAACAAATGATACAATGTTCTCGTTTTGTTTATTGAATTGATAAGATGATTTATATTCAAAACCTCCAAAATCCACAATTGTATCCGTAATACGAGAACTTATATATCGGTTAGGGTTCACTGGTAATGTCGTTTTTCCAACAGGTGTAATTGTATCAAATTTATTACGGTCGGCTAAATGTATGATTAAATAACCATTTGGCATCAACCAGTGATTACAATTTGTAAACAAGGTTCTCTTATCTTTGATTTGGTAAATTGTAAAATAATTACAAATGATATGGGTAAAAGTAGAATGTTCGAATGCCATTGGTTCCGTAGCATCACCACATTTACAACTAATTTCAGGGAATTTTTTTTCGGCGACATCAACCATGGCTTGTGATTTGTCTATACCATATGCTTGATAACCGGCTTCTTGTAATTCATTCACTGTATTACCCGTTCCACTACCAATATCTAAAAATACACTATTTTGGGTAGTAGGTTCGGTCATATTAATGATGTATTCTAATTCAAAATCGGTTCTCAATGATGGTTTATGTATATCATCATAGATTACCGAATAAAAATCGTCATATACATCATCATCGCGTTTGAATACAAATGGTTCTAATTGAGTAAATCCTTCTTGATTATCTGGTTTATCTCCAAATTTTTGTAATAATAAAAAGAGTAAACAAATAATGCCAATGATAATTAACCATTTGAAAGCGAGAACATTTATATTATTTGATTTTATGATGGTGAAGATATAATTTATCATATTATATATTTTATTATATAATATAATATGATTTTATGCTAAATTATTTCGTAATTGGGTTCTCGTATGATTAAAAAAATTATCTTTACCAATATTATTTGCCATTACATTTGGATGTGGTCTATTGGCAAATTGTGGTCTTTCAAATAAAAGTGGATATAGTTGTTCACTGGGTCTGGAAACCACAGATACATTATATAAATCACTTTTTGAAGTAGGAATATATACCCCTTGGTCTGCTCCATGTTGTAATGCGATTGTTTGATTTCTTAAGATTGTTTCTACATCTACATTTTGTTGGAAACCTTTTGCATTGGAGCGAGAACCAGATGGGTTAAAATTATTATATAAATTATGATGTACGTATTCGTTTAATGGTTCTCTTACAGGTGTTCTACGGTTGACGATTGGGAAGTGGGAATATTTGGTTGGCACTGGTCTACAACTATAATTTGGTTCTAATGCCATATCTGGAAAATGTCTTTCTGCTATACGATCATTCAGTTCATCTACTCGTTCATTTTGACCGTATTGTACTCCTTGTACTGCTCCGGCTATTAAATAATCTTGATTTATATTCATTTTTTATTACTAAATTATATATAATATCCTTATAGAAAAAAACAATGCCGATTCTATTTATTTGTCGTAAAAAATTGATTCATTATTATCTTACATACGATATTCAACAAATCATACTGATATAATTTATAATAAAAAATGGTGAAAATATGCGATAATGAATATCCTGCGGAGAATGAAGAGAAGTATAAAGAATATTTCCGGTTATTTCATTACCAATTAAGTGCGTTTCAAAAATATTCTATTGAAGCCATTGTGGAGGGTAACCATTGTCTAGTGACAGCACATACAGGGTCAGGAAAAACCTTACCGGCTGAATTTGCTATACAACATTTTGTAGGAAAAGGAAAAAAAGTGATTTATTGTTCGCCGATTAAAGCGCTAAGTAATCAGAAAAAATATGAATTTACACAAAAATATCCACATATATCATTTGGATTATATACAGGTGATATTAAAACCAATCCAGAAGCAGATGTCTTGATAATGACGACGGAAATATTGATGAATTATTTATTTATTCAAACCAGCCAACAACAATCATCCACCACCTCACCGACCTCCCCCACTCCAATAAACCCAAACGAAGAAAGGGAGGGTTCGTCCAAGGGAACCGTAGGTTCCCTGGAAAAGGGGGCGTCCGGGGGAACCTACGGTTCCCCGGATTCGCTGGAGTTTAATATCAATATAGAAACCGAATTAGCAGCCGTTGTATTTGACGAAGTCCATTATATCAATGATCGTGAAAGAGGACAGGTCTGGGAAAAAACCATGATGTTATTACCACCCAAAGTCCAACTAGTCATGCTTTCTGCAACGATTGATAATCCAGAAGGATTTGCCGATTGGGTTGAAACCAAACGATTAGGTCTATCTCGTGTAACAAATAATGATAAAACTGTATATTTATCTTCTACTACGATGAGGGTTGTTCCGCTCACCGAATATTGCTTTCTAACCACCACCGAAGCCATTTTCAAAGGTCTGAAAGATAAAGCATTGGAAAAAGAAATTCGCGATAATACAAATACATTATTAACTCTACAACATAGTAACGGTAAATTTGAAGAAAAAACGGTCCAAACCGTATCTAAAATGTTGAAAACGTTTGAAACACGACATGTTTATATGAAACGCCCGAATGTTTTGAATAATTTAGCCCAACATTTAGTAGAGAGAGAAATGTTGCCGGCCATCGCTTTCGTATTTTCCCGAAAACAAGTGGAAGTATGTGCGAAAGAAATAACCACCAATTTATTAGAATTTGATAGTAAAATTCCGTATACTGTACGCAAAGAATGCGAACAAATTGTGCGTAAATTACCAAATCATAAAGAATATTTTGAATTACCTGAATATTGCCAATTGGTTTCTTTATTAGAAAAAGGCATCGGTATTCATCATAGTGGCATGATACCGGTTTTGCGTGAGATCGTCGAATTAATGATTTCCAAAAAATATATTAAATTATTATTCGCTACCGAAAGTTTCGCCATCGGGTTAGATTGTCCGATTCGAACTGCCATCTTTACCAGTCTTACCAAATTTGATGGGAATGGTGAACGCTATTTATACGCACATGAATATTCACAGATGAAAGGACGAGCAGGACGTAGAGGGATTGATACAGTCGGACATGTCATTCATTTAAATAATTTATTCAAATTACCAGTGATGTCTGAATATAAAGCGATTCTATCGGGAAAACCACAGCAATTGATTTCTAAATTTCATATCTCATATGCTCTCATTTTAAATTTACTAAAAAACGGACAAAAAACAAATTTCCATACATTCAGTGAAAAATCTATGATATATACTGAATTAATCAAATCCATAAATATACAAGAAAAATATATAACCGAACTGACTGAAAAAGCCAACGCCAAAAGGGTCTTCATCGATCAATTAAAAACACCATATGCAACATGTGTGAAAGTAATATCTATTGAAGGTCAATTAAAAACACTTGCGAATAAAAAGAAAAAGGATGCCGAACGAGAATTACGGGCAATACAAGATGAATACCGTACATTAAACGAAGATTTAAAACAAGCCAAAGATTTTATGAAAATAAATGGTGACTTGGATAATGAAACGGTAAATTTACAATATATGCGTAGTTTTGTTACCGATCAAACCAATACTGTATGTCAAGTATTATTAGATGATGGATTTATAGCCATAGATAATGCAGGTAAGCACGAATACAATACTACTGCCTATGAATTAACATCTATGGGAATAATTGCCTCAAACATAGCAGAAATACACCCATTGATTATGAGTAAAATGCTGATAAAATACGATTATTTTAGTGAATTAAGTGTAAAACAATTGATTGGCGTATTCTCCTGTTTCACGGATATAAAAGTACCACAGGATATAAAGGCCAGTGTTCCACATACGGATGATGATACCGTCAAACGATATGTCAAAGAAATAAATGAATATTCCCTATATTTTGAAAAACGCGAAATGGAAAATGACATGCGCACTGGAATTCATTATGATGATTTATTGAACTATGATATGATAGATTTTGCGATGGAATGGTGTGATTGTGAGAATGAATATGATTGTAAATATTTTATACAGAATAAAGTGGCGGAAAAATCAATATCCGTGGGTGATTTTAATAAAGCCTTATTGAAAATTGTTACGATTGCGAAAGAATTAACCAATGTTTGCGAAATCATAGGTCAAATAGAATTAAAATATAAATTATCACAAATCGAAGGATTCGTATTGAAATATGTTACCACATCACAAAGCTTATACCTATAGTTCCAGGGAACCGTAGGTTCCCTTGGACGAACCCTTCCTTTTATCCAGCGAAACCTATGGGTAGGGATTCTACCCCTACGACCCCTTCCTTTTATCCAGCGAAACCGTAGGGAAATAATATCTATAACATATATATATACTTTCAAATGTCTAAAAAATTTTCAAATAATAACGAAATAATACAACCAACTATGTTGAGTGTATTTTTTCGTTCGTTTAACAATGTATTTTTTATTGCCATCCTCCTTTTGATCGGTATTTATTATTTCTATCTAAGAAAACATCCGTCAAAAAAAACATGGATTACAATATTAAGTAACTTATTTAGAGAAAATAATACATTTATAATAGTCATCGCGGCATTTTTATTTTTATCCTTTTTGTATTCTCGCATTACTTATTTTGAAAAAGAAATAACTGTAAAAGAAATAAATAATACATTTTATGGAAAATATGGTTCGAATATAATTGTTGATACGGATGACAATATTTATTCGGTATCAAACACCATATATTATTTACAATTCAGTAGTATGGAATTGTATGCAAAAATAGATTCTGGCAAAAAATATAAAATTAGAGGTTATGGAAAACGAATCCCATTCTTAGGGTTATCGCCAATTATTATTGATGCTAAACCAGTCGCTTAATAATTATTATTGTCAAAAACGATATAAAGAACATTCGGAATATTATGATGTAATACGTTGGATACGTATTTCGTCGCCCTTTTAGCTTAGTGGTAGAGCACCAGTCTTGTAAACTGGAGGTCATGAGTTCAATTCTCATAGAGGGCTTTTTTATTTACATATGGGTAAATATGTAAATAAATGTATTTGCGAATTACAATACGAATTTTAATTGGGCGTCGTAATAATCCTTGTTTTTTTCATATTCGCATTTCATAGTATAGTTTTCATTTATTAATTTCATTATTTTATTGGCAATCTCAATGCTCCTCGGTTTATCATGATAATAAGATGACATATAATAATAAAACAAAACGGCAAAATAAATAGATTCATTCATCTCGATTTCATAATTCTCATAAGATTTTAATACTTTTTCACAACAATCACAACATTCTCGGTAATAACCAAAGGATAAATAATTTTTGATAATACAATTCAATATATATTCTATATTTTGGTTGATATGCACAAAATTATTAATAATATCACTATAATCACCGTATGATCTCACTATATCATGATAATATTTATCTAAGATTTCTAAATAAAACATTTCTTCACCATGTCCGTACCCTAATCGAGTCGTGTTGATAAATACATTATTCAAATCATTCATTATTTTTATACCTATATCCTTACCGACTGTAAAGAACGAGCCACATACTACCCATCTATATTGGTTATAATATTCACGCAAATGTGAAGATTTTATATATTTTTTATCTACCACATTTAATATTTGGATATGCATTTTGTCAGTAGCATTTGTCAATGCATGTAATAAAATATTTGATTTGTAATTCGTACATATTTTGGAAAAATTCTTCCCGACATTCGAATCTATCCACCCAAATTTACTGGTATGAAATGGATTTTTTTGAATCGTATGTAAAACAAAATCAAATTTGCTACAACATATTAAATGACTTTCCGCGCATGTTCGTTCATCCTTCGTTGGATGATATTTTGCTCGGTTTGATTTTACCACATCCACATATTTATATACCTCCAATTCCTTAAAATCTTGTATTAGATATCGGGTCAAATGTGATAATTTACAACTATCACGTATACTGTATATAACATTATATAAATAATCATCCGTAAAAATCACGAGATAACAAGGTGTTTCTAATAAACTTCTCATATTTTCTATTGCGACGAATTTATTACGACAATTATTATTATATCTTGTTAAATCATAACATGCGGTTACCAACGTACAATCTGGTATCATATTTATTGTTTGATATAATTATTATATAGTTATAATAATTATTCGTTTTTATGTATTTTATCATAATTATATTTTCGCATTATATTCGCAATGTAATGAGTGTTGTAAATATACTTTATGATCGTCGCCGTTCGTTTCTTTTAATGAATATTGATCGGCACAACTTTCATCTTCACAATTTGTCATACTACATGTTTTTAGCGCACCATTCTCATTTTCAAAAATTTCTCCACAGGAATGTATATAATCCAATCCTGACATGGGTGGAACATGAGGTACTATATCCTTATTATGGGTAAATCTCCAATAATTTGACAATTTGGTATTTACAAATGCTGCATATTTATTATCACCTATTCGGGGTTGACCGAAATTATATACTTGACATGATAAACCTAAGTTGACGAGTTCCATTCCGATGATTTGGGCTACCGCCGCTCCATATGAATGTCCGGTTACAATGATTGTATCATATTTCAACATTTTTTTCAATTTCGTTACACTATATACTACCTCATCTTTGACTGCTAATGCCGAATTATAAAACCCTTTATGAATTTCGCAATTACAACTGGAAAATGTTGCATATGGTACTTTTGTTATCTCTAAATCCTCTATCCAATTCAATGTGGACGACGAACCACGAAAAACCACATATATTGCTTTTCGGCTTGTGATATAACCAACAAACCCTTGTAAATCGGTAGTTACATCATATAAGATCGAATCCATTTGAAAATCATTGGCTGGTTCATAAATTTTCATTGTATTATAATTTTCTTTGCCACAATAAGCGGCACCGCTTAAATGTAGAGTAACATTTGCCTCGTTTAAATTATAGGAAGCTAACGAAGTTACGAATTGTGAAATAGTGAAGAATAGATAAAATATGTTCATTCTTATATATGTTATTCTTATATATTTTTGTTCATTACAAATAATGTATCATGTGGACTATTATTGTTTTCTCGCATATCATATATTTTTATATATTTATTTAACATAGGAACGGTTTCTATTAGGGCATTACACCAATTTATATCTTTTATTCCTTCTATTATCAAAATACCAATATCAGATAGTAATGGTGTATATTTATTCAATATATCAATGTTTTGTTCTAATGTATTTTTGCATTCATGTATCATTAAATCAAATTTTATATTATTGTCTTTAAATGTATTTTTAATAAATGCGTCGTCATAGCCATCTTTATTTTCAAATAGTCTAATGTTATGGTCGTTTTTTATTTGGCTGTTTTTGAAATTCAATTTATATGATTCTACACCATAAATGTATGCATTTGGTATAAAATCTCTCAATAATTTCATATTTCCTTCATATATTTTTCCTATTTCTAACACATTTTTTGCAGATTTTCGAATTGATGAAAATAAAGTATCATATAATTTAAAATAAATATTATTAGTTGATTTATATATGAATTTATTGGATTGATACTTAGACATATGGTTTTTATATTTATTCATAATTATTACATCAAATATTTTGGTGTCTTTGAAACTTAACAATTCGAAATCTTTATTATAATTCAATAAATGCATTAAGATATTTGCAGCAACCTCATCATATACTTGATTATAACAAATAAGTGGACTATATGTTTTTATAAAATTTTTATGAGCATAATGATTTCCTAACCACATTTCCCATGTAAATCTTTCATGTTTTATATATTCTTCTGTTGATTCTGGTTTACTACAATATTTGGCAACAAAACTTGACCTGGCCCAAAAAAAATTATAATATCCAAAACCATGTATACAAGGTATTATAGAAGATGTATCAATATCTTTATTTTTTTCCATTTCTTCTAAAATAATTTTATAATTTTTGATTGTATATTCAAATAATATATGTCTGGTTGAATGTTGGTTTGATGTCATACCTTTTGAATGAAAATATAAAATATATTCATCCTCATTCATTGATGATAATTCATACACTGTTTTTATTCCGGGATATTCGTATACATTTTCTGAAAAAATATTAATAAGTTTGATTTTGTTATATTTATTCATTAATATATTCTGTAATTTTTGTAATTCAGTTTGATTCATAGTAGTATCAATAACACTCATATAAATTTCAGCTTTTTCGTATAATGATGTTACATTATATAACATTTCCAACTGTTCTAATACAATACTCTCCCATTTATTGGGAAGCAAATATGAAAAATAAACAATTTTTATTTTCATAAATATAATATTTATTATATATTATATTTATCTATTTTTATTTTTATAAATATAATAT
>Ga0078894_10001935_pt1 | contig 15539 bp, 25 predicted proteins | sample LauGreSu1BDMLBSD_2_FD_67506 | JGI IMG/M metagenome (GOLD analysis project Ga0078894, IMG submission 67506) | Freshwater lake microbial communities from Lake Michigan, USA - Su13.BD.MLB.SD (version 4) (version 4) | ecosystem: Environmental > Aquatic > Freshwater > Lake | place: Lake Michigan... | reverse complement strand
CGGAGAGTATATTGGTGGGCATGACGATCTTGTGAAACACTTTACATCAAAAGGTTTATTATGAAACAGTTAGATCTTTTTTATGATGGAAATCCTCAATACAAGATGAACCTAACACCAAAAATCTTCGAAAGTCCAGATAGAGGGCAAACTATATACGAAAGAGAGTTCGGTTCTACTGAGCGTAGAGTTATTAAAACTTCTGTTCAGCAACAATGGACCATAACATACAAAGGAAAGCCTGTAGATGTCTAAGAAGAAAATATTGTTTCATGCAGATCAATTGAACTATCGTGGAACAACTAATTCTATTTTAGACTACGCAAGATACAATCAAGAGATTTTAGGTCATGAGAGCGCAATTCTATATTCTGCTCATGATCCAGATGGAACTGATGTTGGCACAGAACAATCAGTTGTAGATCAAGTCAAGGAATCATTTGCTGTACACCAATACTCCTCATTCGAGGAAGCAAACGAGATTGCATCTCGTTTCGATCTCTGCTATAGCCAACGTTCTGGTCTCAAGGCAGATTTTAGAACACAAGAACCCCAGTTGATGATTGATACCACAAAGTTTGGCGTTCATTGCGTCTTTCAGTGGTATGACCCACATGGTGATCGATATGCCTACATCTCCGAGTGGCTTGCAAAGAAGATTGCTCGAGATCACGCAGCACCTGAACAACAGTTTGTTCCATACATCGTTCATCTTCCAAATCCAAACTTTGACACTAGAGAATATCTTGGTATCTCAAAAGATAAGTTTGTGATCGGCAGAAGTGGTGGATATGCGACTTTCGATATTCCATTCGTAAAAGAAACTGTCAAAAAAGTTTTGGAAAACAATCCAAACATCGTTTTTCTTTTTGCAAATACTGAGAAGTTTGTCGACCATGAGCGAGCAATCTTTCTTGGACCATTCTTCGGGCAGCAACAAAAAGTCAACTTCATTCATGCATGTGATGCGATGCTACATGGCAGAACACTAGGTGAGTCATTTGGACTCTCAATTTGCGAATTCTTGTTCTGTAACAAACCTGTGCTTGCATGGGAAGGTGGATTCGATCGTAATCATATTGAGTTGCTCCAGAGTCATGATCTCATCTATTCGAACGAGAATGATCTATACAAGAGAATCTTGAGTTTGCCAGACTATTGCGGAAAGAACTATCGTAGAATTGTTGATCAGTTCAATCCGTACAACGTTATCAAGAAATTCGAGACTGTCTATCTTCTCTAGTCGATCTGAGCCGTTTTCGACCCTATCCCCTACCCTCGGGAACCCCCAGACCCTCGCCGCTCCTCGGGCTTCTCCCTCGGCGAGAGGCAATCCGTAAGTTGTTGATTCTATTCAGGTTTTTTATCATAAAACCCTGTGTTTTTGCGCATTCGTAAGTTATTGATTTTATTCGACTTTTTACTATTGTTCTTGGCACCCTTCTATGGTATAATGATTGTATAGGGTGAGGAATTGGTCCCCCCGAGATAGGAAGGAATAGAAAAAATGTCATACGAAAAGACAGTCGGTTTAACGCTAAAAAATCGCCGAGCCCAGATCAGCATCGAGCGAGACGTTATCAAGAATCTCCTCGACGACCAGCGTAAGATTCGCGCTGCGATCAAACAAGCACGTCTGAACATCAAGATGCATCAAGAAGTGCTCGTCGACGAGCGCAAGTGGGTGCGAATCGTAAAGCAAGAAGAGCGCACTCTGCGTCTTGCGAAACGCAACGAAAAGCGATTCGCCAAGATCGCCGCGATGGAAGCCAAACTCGCCGCTCTGAAGGCGGCTGCGTAAGTCGTTGATTTGGCAAGAGTTTTTTCTTGTTGACTTATTTCTTGCGATATAGGATAATAATTGTATGATGAATAGTAATCAAAGCCAAGCCGCGCTGGTGAATGCTCGGTCGGAACTCAAGGACACTCTTGAGCGTGTAAAGGAACTCCGCGTAAAGGTGAAGAATCTTCGACTCGACGCTGCTGCTGAACGTGCGTTGAATCGTTCCGAACGTGCGGCTGCTCGTGAGCAGAAGCGTGCTGCGAAAATTGCTGCGATAGAGCAGCGTCTTGCTGATCTGCGTCTGAAAGCGAATGCCCCGAAGCAGATTCGAAAGAACTATCGTAAGGCAAGCAAGGGTGTGGTTTACTCACCCGAGCAGATTGCTGAATTGAATAAGACTCTTGGTCTGGTGGAGGTCTAATGACTACTGTGAATCTCACGCTGGCAAGCGTCAGCGATATCAAAACTCTCGTCTCGACTGGTGTGGTCGCTCATACTGATGCGATTGCTCGAGTTGATGGTGTGCTCTCTCGCAAGGTTCTGACCGATGGCAAGAAAGCACGATGGACTCGTCTGCGCGAGTGGCTTGTGCGAGAGCAGGCTCAACTTGATTGTGTCAATTCTTGAGAGGTAATTTGTTATGCGTAATTTGATTGAGAAGATTGTAGTAGAAGAAATTCGTTCTGAGGTTCGTGGAGCAGTGAAGTCATATTTCGCTTCCTTCGCGGAGTTGCAGAAAGGTCCAGTCTTTCAAACTCATGCAGCGATGACGCGAAATGGTTTGACGAAGTCTGTTCGCAAGACCAAGCGCAGTCAGTTGGCTGATATGGAGGTTGGTGAAGAATATTTTTTCAAGACACCGAAGGGTGTTGATGTTCGAACTTGGACGAATCGCTGGGCGAAGTCTGCGTATTCTATGCAGGTGAAGACTGGCTATCGATGGTCTACTCATCGAGATCGTGAGCAAGGTGGTGCAGTGATTGTTCGAACTCGCTAATTCTTGCTGGTTTACTTTTGCTTTGATTTGTACTATACTATTGTTGTCCGTTATTAATTTGGAGATTTTTTATTATGGCTAATCCGACTCGTAAGATGATTGAAGTGTATGAGATGTTGAAGGACGGCAAGCCGTTCAAGTTCGATACTCTCGTTTCTCGTTTGGGCTGCAAGCCTGTGACTGCGATGGTTCTGATTTGTGCGCTGAAGCGTGACTGCGGTGCAAAGATCGAGACCATTCGTGATGGTCGCAAGGTTGAGTCCTACAAACTCCACAATGCTGAGGCTATTGCCAGCAAGATGGTTGGTAAGACCAAGGCAGTGAAGGCACCGAAGGTTGCGAAGGTTGCGGTCTTGAAGACCAAGACTACCGTGAGCCGCAAGCCGAAGGCTGTCGCAGTTGATGATGGTTCAATCGCGACTCTTGATGTTCAGGAAATCGACAGTGATGCCGAACTGGAATCGCTGAAGGCTGAACTCGGTCTGAGTGAGTCTTATTCGGAGTAAGGCTCGATCGGAAAGGGGGACTTCGGTCCCCCTTTTTCTTTACAGGTGACAAGTGAATATTTTCTATCTACATTATGATACAAAGATCTGCGCGCAGGAACATCTTGACAAACATGTCGTCAAGATGATTGTTGAGTATGCGCAGTTGATGTCGACCGCGCATCGTTTGCTTGACGGAAATCAGTATTTCGACAAAAGCAAAACTGGTCGAAAGATTCATCGTTGGAAGTTGGGAGACTATCGAGAAGACAAACTGTATCATGCAGTGAGTTGGAATCATCCCTCTGCAATCTGGGTACGCCAGTCTAACTTACATTACGACTGGCTCTGGCATCTGTATAAGAATCTTTGCGAAGAGTATCGCTATCGTTACGGTGGCTCTACAGATAAGCAGCACAAGACTTCGCTGCTTCTGTCGGATTTAAGTTTTCTTCCCTATAACATTCCTCGAACGGTAGAGTTCCAAGAGCCACCTCAAGCGATGCCAGAGGATGTAAAGGTTCCTGGGAATTCAATTCAAGCATACAAGAACTATTATCTGAAATACAAGAAAGGGTTTGCGAACTGGAAAATAAGAGGCACACCTTCTTGGTATAAATAAATGGATGAAGAAATTCTCTGAATTTAAATCCGATGCTCGCGGGAATCTATCCGTCTGGGATATCGACGAAACTCTTTTTCAGACCAAGGCGATGGTCCATGTGATGAAAGATGGAAAGAGAATCAAGTCTCTTTCAAATCGCGAATTCAATACATATAAACTCAAGAAAGGCGAGTCCTTCGACTTCACTGAGTTTAGAGATGCAAAACTCTTCAACAAGACTTCCGTTCCAATTCAACGAGCATTGGACAAAGCAGCAAAGACTCTAGAAGCCTATTCCAAACTTCCGAATAGCAAAGTCATTGTTCTGACTGCACGTTCTGATTTCGACGACAAAGATACTTTTCTTTCCACTTTCGAGAAGCATGGATTGAATATGAGAAACGTTCATGTTCATCGTGCAGGAAATTTGGGAATCTCTTCACCACAAGCAAAGAAGATTTTCATTCAGCAGTATCTAAATAGTGGTATGTTCAAAACAGTTTCACTGTTTGATGATGACCCGAAGAATCTGGAAGTGTTCTTGACATTGAAAAAAGAATTTCCAGATGTGAAATTTACTGCGTATCTCGCCAATCACGGATACTTTAGGAAATATTGATTTATGCCAACATATGAGTTCGTGAATACAAAAACTGGTAAAGTCGAAGAACATATAATCTCTATCTCTGCCTATGACTCTTTCAAGGCAGATAATCCGCATCTAGAAAGATATTACAGCGAAGCACCATTGTTTAGTTACAGTGGTGGTGGCGACTTCTCAGGTAAGAAAACAGACAACACTTGGAAAGAAGTCATGCATAAAATTGCTGAACAGAATCCAAGAAGCCCACTCGCTGATAATGTTCTTCGCAAAGATACGAAACGAGTCAAGACCGATCAAGTTTTAGAAAAGCATCGTAAAAAGCAAGCCGCCCAAGCAAGGGGGAAGTGAGGAGTTTTGAGTAAGAAGAAAAATGGAAACACAAACACCTTCATTCAACTAACTTCTGATCAACCATTGGAGAAAAAGCCAGCCAGAATCAAAGCAACAGAACTCAAAGTATTTGAACCACTCACAGAGAATCAAGCAAAGTTCTTTGAGTGCTACAAACGTGGTGACTACTTTACTATGCTTTGTGGTTCTGCTGGTACTGGTAAATCATTCATTGCTTGCTACAAAGCAATTGAAGAAGTCTTAGATAAGACATCATCTTTTCATAGAGTTGTCATTGTACGCTCTGCTGTTCAATCTCGCGATCTTGGATTCACTCCAGGTTCCGTTGAAGACAAAATGAGTTTGTATGAACAACCATACATGCAAATTTATCATACATTGTTTGGTCGTCGTGATTCATATGATGCGTTAAAAGAATGTGGTCGTATTGAATTCATCTCAACCAGTTTCATTCGTGGTATGAGTTTCGATGATGCGATTATTATCGTCGATGAATGTCAGAACATGACATTCGAGGAACTATCAACGATCATGACTCGTGTTGGATATCGTTCCAAGATTATCTTCTGTGGCGACTATAAGCAAACTGATCTGTATCGCAATAACAAGGACAAGTCTGGCATGAAGAAGTTCCACGAAATTGCCAAGATGATGCCATCGTTTACCAACATCGAGTTTACCACTGACGACATCGTTCGCAGTAGTCTTGTCAAGGACTTCTTGATCGCAGTCGAGAAATACGAGAAGCAAGAAAATAGTTGACTTTGGCTTGACTTTGCTATAGAATAGACTATGTCGGTTTTGATAGAGATACTTTATAATGTTTAATCATATACACCATGACTTCCCCAAACTCTTGCAAGAGAATGTCGACGGCACTCGGCACTACGTCACACCGACTGGTGAGAGGTATCCATCTGTAACTACTGTTCTTTCCGATTATGGGAAGGAAGGTATTCTAGAATGGCGCAAGAAGGTTGGTGAAGCCAAAGCCAACGAGATCTCTCGCAAAGCGACGACTCGTGGCACTTCTGTTCACAAAGCATTGGAAATGTATCTCAAGAATGAAGATGTTTCTTCTCTCGAGATGTTACCGAACGTCAAGTCTCTGTTCGTTCGAATGAAGCAAGAAATAGATTCAAAGGTGAATAACATTCACTGTCTCGAAGATAAACTTTTCTCGCATAAACTTGGTCTTGCTGGAACAGTCGACTGTATTGCTGAGTATAATGGTGTTCTGTCAGTGATTGACTTCAAGACTTCTATTCGTCTCAAGAAGAAAGAGAACATCGGCAATTACTTTATGCAGGGTGCTGCGTATGCCTCAATGTTCAGCGAGATGACTGGATTGAAAATTGATCAAGTTGTGATTCTGATTGGAGTTGACACAGCGAACTTTTGCCAAACTCTTGTGGTCAAAGAGAACGAATTGGAAGAACACAGGCTCGAACTGATGAAGTATATTTTAGATTACAAAAGCAAGAATAACTTGTCTTTGGTCTGAGATTGTAGTATAATATATCTGTTCGTTACGTTGGAGAAGCAAATGAAATGGTCCGTTTTAGTTGTTACGTCTGCAACCCTCCTGCTTGGATCACAAAGCATCAAGGCTCAGAACAGCGAAGATATCGACGTTTTGCTGGGTGCCGCTGCTGGAGCCGCAATTGGTTCAACCATCGGAGATGGTGACGGTCGCAAGATTGCTACTGTTCTTGGTGGATTGGTCGGAGCAAACATGGCGAGAAATCGCAGTGACTATCGTTACGTTGGAAAGCGTTTCGAATCTTATTGCAAGGATAAGGTTCCTAGTCAATATCGAAACAACCTTGGAGTTGCTCGTTCTTGGGTAGAAGGTTGTGTTGCTCGTCTTGAGCAACGTCAGGCTGAACTTGAACAACAAGCATTTGAGGAGGCTCTCAATGGACCTGCCAATTAATGATTATGAACTCAAAGTTATCATTGAAGAACTCGAACGTGCTGGTCGTTGGGAACTGCGTGATCGTCTCTTACTCGTCTATGAGTTGATGGCTGACGGCAAGCCATACAAGAAAATTCTCCGCGAAGAATATAACATCGTCGCCTAATAGCCTCTATCAATCATTTCGATAAAATAAAATTATCGCTTGATGAGCGAAAAGAGGCTCATGCACGCATATATACTTGCTCGTATAGGTTTCGTATAGGTTTTTGTTTTACAGGAGTTATAATATGAAGACAGTTGGCAATAAGTTAGAAAGTTTCGTTGTTACTGGTGTGAAGCCTGGAGCATTGACACCTGAAAATGCATTTGAAGATATTACAGATCTTTCCTTCGAAGGTAAGTGGAAGATTATCGTATTCTATCCAAAAGATTTTACTTTTGTTTGCCCAACAGAAATCCTTGCTTATGATAAGTTGAACAAGGACTTCGCTGATCGTGATGCAGTTCTTCTTGTTGGTTCAACAGATAACGAATTCTGTAAGTTGGGTTGGAAGAATGCACATGAAGGTCTAAAGAACACCACTACATGGTTCTTCGCTGATACGCAGCGTGAATATGACAGTTGGGAAAACACATCAAAGAGCCTCGTTGAACAACTTGGTGTGTTCTTTGCTCCTGCTGGCGCTGCTCTTCGCGCAACATTTATTGTTGACCCATCAAATACAATTCAGCATGTGACTGTGAATAATCTGAACGTTGGTCGTAATGCAGATGAGACACTTCGTGTTCTTGATGCGCTTCAGACGGGTGAACTTTGCCAGTGCAATCGCCAGGTTGGTGAGGCGACACTCAACGCTGCCTGATGGAAACGGAATCCAAACCTCCATTCAGAGAAATACTTTGGCATTTCATTTGCTCAAAGTGTAAACTCTGGTGGAGTTTTGGAACGAATGATGAATGGAAACCAAAAGGTTGGTACTGCCCTCATTGTGGGCATAGGAATGAAGAATGATTGAGTGTCTAATTCTTGGTGATAGTATTGCTGCTGGCACTGCTCAGGCTCGCCCCGAGTGTGTGGCTTATGCTACGAGTGGAATCAATACCACACAATTCAACAAAAAGTATCCGCAAAAATTTGCTGGTAGGATTGTTGTAATCAGTCTTGGTAGTAATGATCACATGTATATTAAGACTGAGAAGGAACTATTCAATTTGCGTGAAAGAGTGCAGGCAGAAAAAGTTTATTGGATTCTTCCTGCTGGTAATGCAAAGACTAGCGAAATCCCTGTCGTCAGAATTCAAGAGTATGTAGAAAGTATTGCGGAGATGTATGGTGATTGGATTATTAGGATTCCATCCCTATCAAAAGATGGCATACATCCCACTGGTAACGGTTATAAGAAAATTGGAGAAATCACAAAATGAAGAAGTTTATTCTAGCACTCGCTCTCGTATCAACACCAGCATTGGCTGTTGATCGTGTTGCACAATATGACTTTGATCAAGACGGCAAAGTTTCATTCGAAGATGTCAATCGTTTTTGCACAGTGCCAGCAAGTTTGTTTGCTCGTGCTGACAAGAACAGTGATGGCTTTTTGACAAATGGTGAAATGCGTACAGCAAAAGAATATCTTTTCTCTCGCTGCGCATCAACACCAAAGAACGCTTAATATATGAAAGTAAAAGTCTGTGAAGTTTGTGGATATGTTTTTGAACAAGATGTATATGGCAAATTTGAAGATCTAGAATACGATTGGGCTTGCCCACATTGTGGATCTGAAACAGACATGTTTGAAGAAAAAGAAATAGATGAGGACGAACTATGAATTGGATCAATATGATCAAAGAAGGTTTACCAGAATACGCAAAGGACACAAAGTTGAACCTTGATGCGGTTCTTCTTCGTAGTTCCCTTGACCCATTGGTAGCACAGGGATGTGCGCTTGCTGCAGCATTTGCTGCAGGTAACGGCAGACTTACAACAGCAATCGACGCAGAGATCGAGGACCGAAAGGAAGCCGATGCTGCGTTGACTGCTGCTACCATCATGGCTCAGAATAATGTTTGGTATCCATATGTTGAGATGGCAGGTGATCCTGCACTCAAAGGATTGCCAGCAGGATTGCGTATGAATGGTATTATGAATCATGGTGGAACAACAAAGAAGAACTTCGAAGCATACTCTCTCACCGCTTCAATCGTTGGGAAATGCCACTTCTGCGTCAAGGCTCATTATGACACTCTTCTCAAAGAAGGAATGACTGTTGAGAATCTTCGCGATATTGGTCGTATCGCTGCAGTTATCAACTCAGTTGCAAAAGTTCTAAACGGCTAAATAATACTTTCCTTTTGCTGAAATAAGGAGTATAATAATGGTATCTGAAGTGAAACAAGTAAAGTGTGGCTGTGGTCGTAGTCCAACTGGCTACTGCATTGGTCTACACTCAATGTCAAATGAGCAATACAAGGCTCATGTTGAACAGCAACAAAAGTCTTTGAACGAGCAAACAAAGCAACAATTTCTAGTTGACTAATAATGGTTGTAAACTGACGACTAAAGGTGTCTTGGACTCGGGTTCGACCCCCGACATCTCCACCACTACGGGGATGAATTTGGCTTCGACAGGGCAAGTAATAAACCGACAGCAACCCGAAAGGTGACGAACGTAATTCGCACGAAAAACGTAAATGCAAACGATGATTCATTTACACCTATGGCTCTTGCTGCTTAATAAGCACACTGAGTACAAAGAGTTGACCGCTCGGTAACAGAAAGGTCTGGGGTGGTGGTGCGAACCACCACCCTTTTCTTTCCACTGCAATAATGGAGACCTAAACATGAATGCAGTAGATATACTTTGTAATGTTGAAAAATATTTTGATCGCAATCACAATTTGTTCTGTAGATGGGGTGGGCTTTTCGCATTGATATTCTTTACTCTATACGTTCCATTCAGTATGGTAGATCGTATGCAGAGTAAGTTAGATGCCCAACAAATCGCAAATGGACTTTTGACTACAGAACTCACGACTCTCAATCATAAAGTCGAATTTCTAAATCTTTCTTATGAAAAGAAACAAGCCGTGTTGCGAGAAGTTGAATGTCTCGCTCGCAACATCTACTTCGAAGCAGGTGGTGAACCACGTGCGGGCAAGATTGCTGTTGCTGAAGTAACCATGAATCGTGTCAAGAGTAAACAGTTCCCAAGAACTGTTTGTGCTGTTGTTCACCAAAAGACAAAGGGGACCTGTCAGTTCTCTTGGGTTTGTGAAGGCAAGAAAAGTGTCTATCGCAATAGTGATGCATGGAGAGACTCAATCAAGATTGCTGAAAACATCTTGATTTCTAAGAAGGAATATGGTATAATTGGATCTGCAAAGTATTTCCACGCAACTTATGTTGATCCAGAGTGGGCTGAACGCAAGAGAGTTATCAAGAAAATTGGTCAGCATATTTTTTATCATTGAGGTCTTATGAGAATTGTTGAAGATGTGAAACTTGATTACAAAGATGTTTTGATTACACCTAAACGGTCGACTCTCTCGTCAAGAAGCCAAGTAAGACTTAAACGAGAATTTACATTTCGTAGTGGTAATAGTTGGTCTGGTGTACCAATCATTGCTGCAAACATGGATGGTGTTGGTACTTTTGAGATGGATGCAGAATTCAGCAGACATGATTGTCTTGTTGCTGTGACAAAGCATTATGATAATAATATATTGGGTGAACACTTCAAGCAAAAATTGAGCAGCAGCATATATTCTTTGGGTATTTCAGATACAGACTTGCAGAAGTTTCAGTTTGTATACAGCGTTGCGCAGAATCCATACATGAGAGTTTGCATTGACGTTGCGAATGGATACACACAAAGTTTCGTAGATTTTATAAAACGATTTCGCGACAAGTATCCGAATATCGTTTTGATGGCAGGTAATGTTGTCACACCAGAAATGACTGAGGAATTGATTCTCGCAGGTGTTGACATCGTGAAGGTTGGTATTGGTCCTGGTTCAGTCTGCACTACTCGCAAGATGACAGGCATCGGCTACCCGCAGTTGAGTGCAGTTATAGAGTGCGCGGATGCGGCTCATGGTCTACAGGGTCATATCATAGCGGATGGAGGGTGTTCCGTTCCTGGAGACGTTGTGAAAGCATTTGCTGCGGGAGCCGATTTTGTGATGCTTGGTGGAATGTTGGCTGGACATAAAGAAGGTGGTGCTTCTGCGATTGGTGGAAATCAGTTCTATGGCATGAGTTCAGAAACCGCCATGGATCTACATAATGGTGGTGTGGCAAACTATCGAGCCAGTGAAGGTAAGACAGTTGAGATTCCATATCGTGGTGATGTGAGCAGAACATTACAAGACATTCTTGGTGGTCTGCGTTCGGCATGTACTTATGTTGGAGCAAGTGAATTGAAAGAGTTGAGTAAACGTACAACGTTTGTTCGTGTGACTCAGCAACTAAACAATTCCTTGAATGCTTATGAGATCAAGTAAAATGGCAACTCGCGAAGAAAAGAATAATTTTTCCATGATGATTATGCAAATGGCAATTGTAGAAAAGATTGATCATATGGATGCAGTTACAACTTACTGTGAACGAAACAATCTTGAAATTGAAATGGCTGCAAGTCTGATCAATGATTCATTGAAAAGTATCATTGAAGGCGAAGCAATGGAATTGAGATTTATCCCAAGAGGTGGCAGACTTCCGTTATGAACGGTTACGATCTGTATTGCACTTATCAAGCCATCAAGTTACATTTCACGTCAGAGAGTTATAACTTCTTTCACTATGATGGCAAGACTCGAGTCTCAATAGATGCATTTCAGAAACGCCGTGACAAATTTCTATTCCACCGTCTTGCGCGCAAGTATCGCGACGATGAGATGGTTCCATTTCTGGTTGCTAATTTTGTACACAGTGACGATAATTGGACCAAAAGTTTGCTTGAAGACGAGGCTGAAGAAACTTACAAAGACTGGAAACGAACCACGGATTCGATGAGCAAGATTTATGTCGAGGATCTACAAAAGATTGCGACAAAAGAAACGTTTAATGATTTATTTAAAGTCGAAGATGGGCAGTTTCCAAAACTGTTAGTGGCGTTTCTCCAAAAAGATGTTACAATTGAGACTATGGTTATTCTCAATAACATCTTCGATTTTATTCGAATTTGGGACAAGAAGATCAGCGATGATATCATCTATCCCAAAGTGTCAAGAAAGATTCGCAAATATGGAGCCTTTCTTGCAGTGAATGTCGACAAGTACAAGATCTTGACAAAAGAAACTTTACTTTGCGACTGAAATACTATATAATGGTATTGTGATGATGAAAAAGTGGACAAGTCGATATACATTTAATACAACGCTATACGGAGAATACAAATGAGTCTATCAAGTCTTAAGAACAAGAGTTCATCTCTTGATAAGTTGAAGAAGGCAGTTGAGCAATCTTCAGCAGGTAATGGTGGTGGCAAGAACGTTGATGATCGTTTTTGGCAACCAGAAGTTGATGCCGCTGGCAATGGATACGCAGTAATTCGTTTCCTTGACACTCCAGCCGTCGACGGTGAAGATGGTCTTCCTTGGGTTCAAATCTGGTCTCACGGATTCCAAGGTCCAGGTGGTTGGTATATTGAGAATTCTCTCACAACTCTTGGCAAAACTGACCCTGTTTCTGAATACAATACAGTTCTTTGGAATTCTGGCGTTGAAGCCAACAAGGAAATTGCTCGTAAGCAGAAGCGCAAGTTGACCTACATCGCAAACGTTCTTGTGATCTCTGACGCAAAGCGTCCGCAAAATGAAGGCAAGGTTTTCCTTTACAAGTTCGGAAAGAAGATTTTCGACAAGATCAAGGAGCAACTTGAGCCGCAGTTTGCTGATGAGACTCCAATGAATCCGTTTGATTTCTGGAAGGGTGCAAACTTCAAGGTCAAGATTCGCAACGTCGAAGGCTATCGCAACTATGATAAGTCGGAGTTTGAGACTCCTGCTGCATTGTTCAATGGCGAAGATGCGAAGATTGAACAGGTCTGGAAGTCGGCTCACTCTCTGAAAGATTTCCTCAAGCCAGACAACTTCAAGTCCTATGATGAACTCAAGGCGAAGTTGGACAAGGTGCTTGGGGCAGGTGGAGTTCCTGCTGCTACAGCAAAGCGAATCGATGATGAAGAAGCGAGTGCTCCAGTCATTAGATCTGCTGCTGCGAAGAAAACTGTTACTGCAGAAAATGTCACTGTCGAAGATGATGACATGGCGTTCTTCGAGAAACTGGCGGCTGAGTAATTTTCTTTAGAAAACCGTAGATGTTTTCAGGGGGACTTCGGTCCCCCTTTTTTATATCAGCGTGACAGTTGTAAATGCTGTTGGGTGAGAAAAGTCTCTAGCCAATGCTCGAGTGAATGAACTATCTGCAGTTCTTGCGTTCGCTTTTGGTATATTTTGTTTTGGTGCAGCCGATGGATTCGCAGATGTCTGTGTAGTGTTATTCACAACAACTGGCGCTTGAGGCGCTTGAGCAGTCATTTGATTTGATGCCAATTGACTGCTTTGTTGCTGCACAGAAGCACCAAGATCACTTTGAATTGGTGTAATTGTTGATGCAGGCGCGCTGCTGTTTGCATATGAACTGCTTGTTTCCGTAGAAGTTGATTGTGTTGGTTCTGCAGAAGATGCAACCATTGAAGAACCAGAACTTTGTGCCGCACTCTGTGGTGCCACACTTGCTGGTGGTTTCGATCCAGTTTCTGGTGAAGCAACTTTACCATTATTCGCCACTGCAACAGGAGCACCTGGTTTGTATGGATTATCTGGTGTTGGTCCACGTTTTGCAGATTCAATTGGCTCAACATGCCACGTCTCTCCACGAACTGGACGAACAAATCCATACTTTGCCATCAATCCAAGTTCAATTGCTTTATTTGCATCAGTTGAATTGATGTCAATTGCTAATCCACTCTCATGACGACTTCTTCCTGGAGGTGCGGCATTAGGTGGACCAATTTTAGCATATAGAGCTGCTTGTTCTTCTGGACTACGATATCCTGAGTTTACTTGAATCTTTTGTCCTGTCTTTTCATTATATTCTTTTGCAAGTGCTGCAAATCTTTCTTTGAGTTGAGGATTTAGCCCATTCAAATTTACACTGCTGTCTTTCAATCTAACATACTTTGCCAGATCATTTCCTGATGGTCCGCCACCAAAGAAACTTTTAGCACTTGCAATAGCACCTGAAATCGCAGATCCAACATTGATTGATGCACTTTCAAATAATGATGGTGTTGCTGGTGCCTTCGGAGCAGCCCCAACTTGACCAGAAGCTGCAGGTGTTGTTGGAGTTTTTGCTGCTGTCGCTGAACTTTGTTGTTCTGCTTGCTTCATAACTTTATCATCATAGAGCTCTTTCTCTGCATCACTCAATGCTGAAAATTCATTCCATAATTGATAGAGATCCCATGCCAGCCAAACACTACCAACAACAGTTACAGCTGCGCTCACCCAACCTAAAATTGGAACAGTTGCAAGACCACCAGCAAGGGCAAGTCGTGCTCCAATTTTAGCAAATAGAGATGGTGATTTTTTTGCAACAAACTTTACAAAAAGATCCCAGACTTTTGATTTTGTTGCTTTCACAACAGCAGTTTGTGCTATCTTCTTCACTGCAACAGCACCACCAACTGCTCCAGCAACACCAGCTGCACTGGCTCCTGCTTGGAGTTTTATATCTGTCTTTTGTGCTGTAATCTGATTTTGAATTGCTGATGTAGCACCAGAATCTCCACCCTCACGAGCCATGATCGCCTGTTCTTTTAGAAAATCTGGATTATACTGTTCTAGATTCGGATCTCTAAATGAATCAACAGCAGAGTATGCCAAGTAACCACCTGCAGCACCAGCAAGTAGTCCACCCATTCCAAGACCACGCATACCGCCACCACGACCCATGCCACCACGACGACCCATGCCACCACGACGACCACCACGACGACCTCTTCTTCCGCGACGACCACCGCCTCCACCCAAGAGATCAAGCCAACTACTATCGTCAGCAGCTTCGATATCATCCTCCAGTTCATCAAGTCGTTCATGAACAGTTTTCTGTGCTTTGGTTGATGGTCCAAGACTCTTCCAAATAGAATCAACTGTATCTGCAAGACGAATCATTGGATCTTCATCAGCCATAATAGCCTTTGTTAGATTCTCAGTTCTGCCTTTGAGTGCAACATCTTTGCTTACGATTTTATTTGTTTCGCGATCTTTATATCTTCCACCACCAGCCATTCTCTCATCGAAATAATACTGAGCGGATTTTACATCTGGTGAAGACTTTCCAGTCATAGCCTTTCGAATCGTTTGAATATCTTTTTGTATGCCTACTACAATCTTCTTTATAGATTTGAAATCTTTTGAAACTCTTTCATTCTTTTTAGCAGAAACTTTTTCTTGTTTCTCGCCAGATTTCTTGAACTTATCGAAAAAGTCACGAGCCTTCTTCACTTCTTCGTCGCTTGCTCTTGCGTATTTGAGAGAAAGTGCTCTGCCAGCCTTTTCCCCAACAAAGCCTTCTAGAAACCCACTCAAAAATCCTGTGGTCTTTTCAGTTGCAATTTGCCACTGCTCTTGAATCTCTCTTTGTTTTCTTAGAGTTGAAACAAGACCAAGTCCTTCAGTCTCAGAACGAATTGCTTCCTCTAGAAGATTCGCATTCTTCTGAGAAGTCTTTCCTTCGAGTTCTCGTAATTGTTCTCGAAGTTTTTTTATGTCTTTGTCTGAGATATTACTT
>Ga0078894_10001934_pt1 | contig 15540 bp, 17 predicted proteins | sample LauGreSu1BDMLBSD_2_FD_67506 | JGI IMG/M metagenome (GOLD analysis project Ga0078894, IMG submission 67506) | Freshwater lake microbial communities from Lake Michigan, USA - Su13.BD.MLB.SD (version 4) (version 4) | ecosystem: Environmental > Aquatic > Freshwater > Lake | place: Lake Michigan... | reverse complement strand
TACGACTCGATCAAGATCAACTCCAACCAGGAGCTTGATCCGAGCATCTTTACACAGCGTGCAAAAACAGACAATGTGACGACGAAAGAACTTGCAATGCTGGGAACAATGTTTAGTGGTACACCTTTTGGAGATGTGTTTATCTACTCAGTCAAGAGGAGGTCGTGATGGGTTTCTTCGAGAGCTGCGTTGAAACTTTTGAGTCCATGGATGAATCTACTAAGAAAATCTGCGACTCTGTCTGGAAAGACGTTAGTTTTAGCACGCAAGATCAGAAGTTGACTTCAAGCGGTATATTCGATCCCGTCAAGAGACAACAGATTCTCACAGACCTTCAGCAGAGGCCTTCTTTTCTTGCACATGTCGCAAAGAAATTGGCTATTCTAGGCATTCAAATGAAGACTTTTGCCGAGGTAGGTACTGCTCAAGGCCTGCAGTCGCTGATATTCGCCAAATCTTTTCCTGACGCAACAGTCTTTACTTGCGATGTAAAAGATGTCAGAGACAAAAATTTCCATGAAATTACAAATGCAAGATTTGTTCTTGGCAACTCTCAGGTTCTTTCGAAAGAAGTCAAGTCTAACAAGAAGACTATCGATTTCTGTTGGATTGATGGTGCACATGACAGTCATGATGTCATAGACGACTTCTTATCTCTTCTTCCACAAACAGAGAAACATACAGTTTGGGCATTTGATGACTATGATAGTAGGTTTGGATGTTTTAGAGATCTCAACGTTCTAATCAAACATTTTGAAGAACACATAATCTTGGACCTGGGTCTGACTGCGAGCGGTAATCCAAATAGAATTGTACTGGCTAGAGGTTTTCAATGATCATAGACAATTTGATATTTTCAAATTTCACATACAATGAAAGGCGTGAAACTGTCACTTCAGTAGATTCAACGGGCAAGTACCTGATAAAGGTGCAGCTTGTTGCAAATCCTAGAAAGTCACACGACATACTGGGAGAGTACGAAGTGATGAAGCAGTTGAACATCAAAGACTGTAAGTCTTGTCCAACTGCCTATGAGTCAGGAAAAGTCACATCGACTTACCTGAGAGAGAGGGGAGTGGAGACTCCTGCGTCAGACAATACTTTCGGATACATAATTCAAGACTACGCGAAGAATGAAGGAAACTATAGCGTAGCAGACCTACTTCTTTCTGTCATAGAGCAAAAGAAGTTAGGCTTCTATCAAGGAGACATTAAGCCCAGCAACGTGAGGTTTAATCCAGACACCGGTGTGTGTATTTTAATTGACTATGATCAGTCTTTACGACTTACACAAGAGCAGAAGGAAATGAATAACAGAGAGTTTCTAGCTTTTTGTGATAGTTTCGACAAAGAGAAGTACGGTTTTGGAAATTGGTTAAGGCATTACCCGGGCGTCACTAGTAAAGATCTTGAGCCGTTCTTTGTAAATGGCTCCCTAAACTTAGCAAATACATCTTTATTCAGGATGCAAAAGACGACTAACAGTCAGAGTGGAATCTATCATACGATTGATTCAAATGACGTTTTCGCTAAAGGTTCGAGAGGGCTCGAGAAAAGAGCAGAGATTTTAAGTCAAGTTCAATTCTCTTCGGGGGAGAGAGTTCTTGATGTAGGCTGCAATGCAGGTCTCCTATGTGAATATCTCCACGACAGAGGCTGTAAGGTCACAGGCGTAGATAACGATCCTCACATTGTAGTTGCTGCAAAGATACTCTCCAACATCCTTGGGAGATCTATCAACTATGGATGTATGGATTTAGACTATGTCGATGACGTTGGAGACTTCGATACGATTATGTTGTTCTCTGTGTTTCATCACACAAGAAATCCAGAGAAAAATGCAAAGAAGATCACAAAAGCATGCAAGCGGATAATCATCGAGACAAGATTGGTAGAAAACGGAAAGCAACCTATTGATGGATCCTGGGTTGATACGACACGCTGGTCCTTTCAGGAACTCAATGAACTTACAAGTTACCTCGAAAGAATATTCTCAGGTTTCAAGTACACACGAAACCTAGGATTTGCCGACAAGGGTCGTTACATTTTGGAGCTCGTTAAACAATGAGAGATGTTGCAATCAAGGAAATAGTCAGGCGTCTCTCTGAAAATAACATTGACCTGACTTCAATGAAGGCACTAGATTTCTTTGCAAGAGAAGGTGACTGGCAGACTTCTTACTATGCAAACATTGTCTCTGAGGTTCATGCATGGGAAATAGAACCTTCGTTCGAATCAGCTCTTCGTTCCAACTTGCCTTCAAATGCTAATATTGTGATAGGCGACTCACATGCTCTCGCCGCAGTCTGTGACACCAAGTTTAACCTCATAGTTCTCGATAATCCTCAAGGCTGTTATGGAAACGGTTACTGCGAACACTTTGAGGCTCTTGATGCGATCGTGCCTCTACTCACCGACTCTTCAGTGTTGGTCTTCAATGTAAAAACAAAGCCTTTCAACTATGAAGACAAGAAAGAATGGAAGAGAAGGCGAGACTCATATTACGGAAGAGAAGCCTCTGAGCTAAGTGAAGATTTTGTGAAATCTTTTTATGAAGCTCTCTTACATAGAAAAGGATTTGACACAAACTTTAGCTTCATGGTGAAACGACCACAAGAGGAAGGTCTAGTAGCTTATACAATGAAACTCACGAAAGTTAGTCAATGAGACTGATAGAAAATATCTCTCCAAAAAACGTACCTGTCACTAGAAGGGCTGCGATGTATTACAAGACTGAGCCTTTCTATACAGACATTAGTCGCTACACTCACACCAATAACTGGGAGATAGTTCGCGCTATTGAAATTCTCAATAGCAAAGGTTTCTCAGTCGACTTGATCGATCGGGACAATCACAACTGGACGCCTGATAAAGAGTACGACTTATTTCTCGGTCTAGGTGTAGGAAACAGCGGCAAGAACTATGCACGATACGCGAGAGCATCTAAAGCGAGAGTCAAAGTGCTTCTCTCAATGGGACCACAGCCAGACATCTCAAACGGCCTGGTGGTTGAAAGGTACGACGCATTCAATAAAAGAACGGGAATGAAAGCCCCGGCAATGAGGACCGTCACTGACGTAATAGGTGAAAAATTCATTGAGATTATGTCAGAGACAGACTTCATATTCAACATAGGAGAGAAGGGAAACCAAAGCTACAACAGCTACGCAAAATACGGAAAGCCAGTCCTTCATTTCTATCCTGCGGTCAGTCCTGTAGTGTCTTACAATTCTTCTTGGGAAACATCAAGAAACAGAAAGAGCTATTTGTGTTTTGCTGGTAACGGTCTCATCTGCAAAGGTGTAGACGTTGTAACAGAAGCCTTCTTGAATGATCCTGAAAAGAGTCTTCACATATGTGGCCCGACAGAGGCTGCATACTTTGAGTACTACGGAGAAAAAATCAAAGCTTCTAAGAACGTCAAGTATCATGGATTCGTAGAACCCGGCGGTGATAAGTTCAAGAGTCTTGCAAGTGAATGCTCTTTTGTGATATTTCATTCTTCTGCCGAAGGATGTTGTACATCAGTCGCTACAGCCATGAAGGCAGGGTTGGTGCCTGTGACTAACCCGTGGACAGGAATACTAGTGAACGATTGTGGGATTAGTATGCCAGAAGGTGGAGATGTCATACAGACAGTCAAATACACTATTGATAAAGCTTCTTCTATGAAAGATCAAGAATACAATCGACTTGTTCAAAGTACATTGAAAAAGTCTGAGATATTTTCTCAAGAAGCCTACACAGAAAGTTACATGGCGGCAATCGAAGAGGTCGTCAAGAGTCTATAAAATGAAGATTGATTTCGTAACAACACAACCTGAAGCAGCTTGTTCAATGTTTTATTCGAATGCATTGAAGATGATGCCGGAAGTGACGTTATATGACTCGAATGTATCAAGCTACGATGTAATCTTGGTGATGACCTACGACCATCATTTGGTACAGCAGATTAAAGAAGTCAGTCCCAATTCAAAAATAGGTCTAATAGATCCTAGGAACCATACTGTCTACGATAGTACTCTTCTCTGCGACTTTTTAGTAGTAGACTCAATTGAAATGGAAGACTACTGGGCTAGGTCAAAGAAACCAATATTTCGGTATGCTGAATACCCGGATATTCCGATTGTGAAGAAGAAACACGTCGATTCTGACGTTCTGAGAGTAGGCTACCACGGAAATCAAATTCATCTTGATTGTATGCAAGACGCTGTCACTCCTGCACTGAGTAATCTCTCAGAAAGATTCAAGATAGAACTTGTAGTAATGTATAACGGCGCTCCTCCTGAAGGGAATGAACCCTGGGTTCCCAAGGGTGTGTCTGTCAAGCACATACAATGGGATATGGATCGTTATACTTCACACTTAGCCCAGTGCGATATCGGCCTTGTACCAAACAACATACTCCACGATACATCAGAAAAATCTTCTAATTCTCTAAACAGGAAATACAACTACAGTTCCGATGATTATTCTTTGAGATTCAAGATGCCCTCAAATCCTGGCAGATTCATCGTCTTTGGCAAGCTAGGAATACCAGTTGTTGCAGATTTCTACCCATCAGCACTGCAATATCTGAGAGAAGACCTCAACACAGGAATGGTTGCCTGTAATCCTTCGGGTTGGGAGCGGTGTCTTGAGAAGCTCATGCAATCATCGCTGCTCAGACAAAAAATGGGCGATGGCCTACAGAAATTAGTAGAAACAGACTTTAGCTTTGTTCATCAGAACTCTAAATTTTTGAACTTTTTGAATTCACTGTGAGTAATAAAAACATGTCGACAGTATTAGTAACAGGTGCAGCAGGATTCTTAGGTAAAAGACTGGCAGAGACACTCTTGCAGAGAGGACACTCTGTTGTAGGAACTGCTCATTCTGAACTGAGTATTAGAGAGTTTGAGAGAACAGTTCCTGGTAGCGAAAATGTCCCATTGTATGCAATGGATGTTTCAGACTGCTACTATCCTATCAAGAGGATCATTAAAGACCACAAGATTGATTATGTTGTGCACAGTGCTGCTCTCAAGCACGTAGGAATTTGTGAGAAGAATCCAACACGCGCGGTCGATGTCAATGTGATTGGTTCAAGACATATCATGATGGCTGCACTTGAGTCAGGCGTAAAAAATGTGGTAGGAATAAGCACAGATAAGTCGATCAATCCTGCTTGTGTCTATGGAATGACAAAGAAGCTCATGGAGGATATGCTTCTAGAGAATAGTTGTGGTGCATTTCAAGGAGTCAATTTCCTCTTTTCGACAGGAAGCGTCCTCGATATTTGGGACAAGCTAATGAAAGAGAACAAGCCGTTACTTGTCAACAATAAAGCAACTCGTTACTTCTGTCTCATAGATGATGTATGCAACAAGATCGTCGACAACCTCGACGCAAAGGGACGTTTCACGGTAGACAGTTGCTATCTAATCAGCATACAATCGTTGCAGAAAGCTTTTTCCAAGTATCACGACTATCAGAACGTGAACGTGTACACTCCGTTAGATGTCGAAAAACACGACGAAGAGCTGCCGCTCGGCAGCATAAAGATAGTAGAACCAGACGACGATTTTGTTATTGAACTCCTGAAAGATCACTACAGACGGTATAAATTGACATGAAGATACTTGCAATTGGCGCACATGCAGACGATATTGAGCTAGGTGTCGGAGGTACTATCTCAAGACATGCTGCTGAAGGTCATAGTGTATCAATTTTACTTGTGACTCATAGTGCATACAGCAACTTTGAAGGAAGAGTCATTAGAAGCAGAGAGACTGCCTTGTCTGAGGCGAAATCTGCAGCAAAGATAATGGGAACAGACGATGTCATCTGTTTAGATTACGAGACAAAATGTGTGTCATATGACGTCAAGCTCATTGAAGACATTAATCGTCATATTGATAAAATGAAACCTGATGTGATCTATACACACTGGGACGGTGACATCAACCAAGATCATAGTGCAATATCACAAGCAACAATAGTTGCAGGTCGAAATGTACCGAGAATCCTGATGTATAGAAGCAATTGGTACAAATCGTACAAGCATTTCGAGAATAACTTCTATGTAGATATTTCTGACTACATCGAGACAAAAGTGAAAGCGATTAGAGCACATGAGTCAGAGATGAGTCGAAGGGGAGAAGACTGGATCGACTTCTTCAAGAACCAGTGCAGGAACAATGGTCAAGAAGTTGGAGTGAGATATGCCGAGTCCTTTCAGACGATAAAATGGCTAGCATGATAGTCACGATACACCAGCCAGAACACTTTCCTTACGACGGCTTCTTTCAGAAGATGCGCCAGGCAGACTTGTTTGTAGTGCTAGACAACGTGAAGTTTAGGAAGAACTATTTCCAGAATCGAAACAAGATAAAGACGAGGGCAGGAGATGACGCCTGGTTCACTGTTCCTGTTGAAAAGTCTGCAGATTCCAAGAACATTCGAGATGTACTGACATCTTCCGACCCAAATTGGCGCAAGAAGGTTGTTAGAACCTTACAAGAAAATCTAGACATCGACCTCAAGTCACTGTACGACCAAGAAAAGTTGATCGACATCAACATGTCTTCAATCACTTGGTGCATGGACAAGATGGGAATAAAGAAGCAGATGATCATGGCAAGTAGTCTCGATGTGTCAGGTTCTAAATCTGAGCTTCTTGCAAATATCTTGAGAAAAATAGGCGCAACTAAGTATGTCAGCGGACCTTCTGGCAGAGACTATCTCGACTTGTCTATGTTCGAAGGAATTGATGTAGAGTTTTTCGACCCTCAAGTGAACAATTACTATTCGAGTCTATATAACATAGTCAAGGGTTAGAATGAAAAAGATAGCACTTGTGACAGGAGTCACAGGACAAGATGGGTCTTATCTTGCTGAGCTTCTCTTACAGAAAGGCTACAGAGTAGTCGGGGTAAAGAGAAGAACATCAATAATCAACACAGTCAATGTGGACCATCTTTACAACAACGCAGATTTCAAGCTTGTCTACGGCAACATGAATGATGTCGGGTCAATGTATCGTCTCCTGTCAAGCTATAAGCCCGATGAAGTCTATAACTTGGCAGCTCAGAGTCACGTAAAGACGTCCTTCGAAGTGCCAGAAGAGACAGTTGATGCAGTCGCCATGGGAACAATGAGATTTTTAGAAGCGTGTAGAACTGTTGTTCCCGAATGTAGGTTCTATCAGGCGTCATCATCAGAAATGTTTGGTGATAATCTTGAGACACCTAAGAACGAGTCTACGAGAATGTCGCCTGCATCTCCATATGCAGCTGCGAAACTATTTGCGCACAACCTAGTAAGAAACTACAGGATAGGCTACGGTATGCATGCCTCAAGTGGAATTCTTTTTAATCATGAGTCTCCTCGAAGAGGTGAGACGTTTGTTACGAGAAAGATTACACGTGCAGCAGCTCGAATAAAACTTGGAAAGCAGGACAAACTATACCTTGGTAACCTCAATGCCGTGAGAGACTGGGGTTTTGCCGGAGACTATGTCGAAGCAATGTGGCTGATGCTACAGCAGGACAAACCTGACGACTATGTTATCTCCACAGGAGAATGTCACTCAGTGAGAGAGTTTGTTGATCTTACATTCCATCTTGCAGGACTTGACCCAGATCAACACGTAGTAGTTGACGAACGATACTATAGACCGCAAGAAGTACCACACTTGCAAGGTGACGCTTCTAAAGCAAAATCGGTCTTAGGGTGGAAGCCAAGACATACATTTGAACAACTGGTAAAGATGATGTATTTGTCAGATTTAGCGAGAGAGTCTAAATGAATCTAAATTCAATTGCAGTTATTGGCCAAGGTTTTGTGGGAGGTTCTCTCACCACAGTGTTCACAGAACGAGGATTCAACGTATACGCATATGATAAGTCAGGAAAATATGCGAGCGGTGCATTGCCAAGTCACGGTGACCCTGCTGCAGGCTATCCCAACTCAATAGCGGAATTGATTGGAGATAACGAAGGCGGAGCAACTCCAAATTTCTCAGGAGTATATTTCGTCTGTGTGCCAACTCCAATGTATGAGGACGGATCAGCAGACCTAAGCATAGTAGAGAGCGTCTTGGATGAGCTATCAATCCAAGCAGGCGAAAGAATTGCTGTTGTGAAGTCCACAGTCCCACCAGGATCAAATGAAAGATGGAATCGTAGGTACGAAGCTACAGGCCTCCGTGTAGTCTTTAATCCAGAGTTCCTCACAGAAGCCAATGCGCTGGAAGATATGAGAAACCAGACTCGCATAGTTCTTGGCGGTCCTCTGACATCGATCAATACTGTAGAGCATGTATTTCAGCAGGCATTCCCTGATGTGCCGATCATTAAGACATCATCGACGACCGCAGAGATGGTGAAGTATCTCACCAACAACTTCCTTACCGTCAAGGTGGCCTTCGCGAACGAGATTACACAGGTCTGTGAAGCCCTAGACAATTTAGGTCTAAATGTCGATTATGATAAGGTAGTCGAATACTCGAAGTATGACAGACGTCTCGGAGACAGTCACTGGGCAGTACCGGGACCGGATGGATATAGAGGCTTCGGAGGTCACTGTATTGTTCGGGGAACAGTGGTTTCAAAGCCTGAAGGAAGTATTCTCGTTCAGGAAATTGAACCGGGACACAGGGTCACGAGTGCTTCTCATCTTTTGAATGATCTAGACGTTAAGATCGTGAATGAAACTCACGCTCGACTGTATGATGGAGAAGTGATCACGTTCGTGGTGAATGTGGATGGTTTCGAAAGAAAAGTTACTTGTACACCTTGTCACATCCTACCGGTTCGTCGCGACGGCCAAACGGTACTCCTTCAAGCCAAGGACATCTTAGCGTCTGATGAACTTTTTGTAGAATAGAAATCAGGGGCAGAACCGTCAATGCTTACTTGCATGTCAAACATCGATCTCGTCTGAAAACAGTGCAAAAAAAGACGTTCACACGGTCCTCTACAAGAATAGAAATAGGAAATTTTGCTCTCGTGATTGCGTCAACAAGTACCAGTCTGGGAAAAATAATCCGTCGTTTGGGAAGACATAGGGAAAGAGGCATTCTATGAAGACAGTGAAGATTGAGAGAATTGAAAATTCAAAATACACGGGAACAGTTCATAATCTAGAGTTGCAATCCGATGACAAAGAACACGATGATCTATTCTGGGTGTGCAATGGAATAGTTGTCCACAATTGCTTTCCAAAAGACATCAATGCGATGATCAAGGTGGCAGACGGTCTCGGTGTGGACACACCGGTCCTCGATGCTGCGTGGAAGAAGAATAATGAGGTACGACCAGAGAGAGACTGGGAAAAAATGATTGGAAGAGCTGTTTCAAAGAAAACAGAAAAATGAACTTACAGACTCCTTAGTAGTATGTTGCTCTAGTGAGCATAGAACACAACTTTGAGGATCTGCCAACAGGTAAGAAGCATGTAAGCTTTTCAGAAGTAAAGCTTTGGAAAGAATGTTCTTATCGACATAGTCTCATACATGTCAAGAAAATTGACTTTTCTAAACCATCTCCTGTTCTGGAGTTTGGTACAGCAGTTCATGCTGCATGCGAAAAGTATCTCCTGACGAGAGAGATGAATAACAATATCTGTGTAGATCTCTTAGAGAATGCGTGGAGGAAGCATTCTTCTAACCCGGAACTCAAAGATTTTACAGCAGACTCTTTGCAGAGAGCTAAAGACGAAGCCTCAATCATCCTCGCTGAGGTACCGTCATTTCTTGACAGGGAGTTTCCGGGTTGGGAAGTTGTTGATGCTGAACATCAACTATATGAGGCAGTGGAGAATCATCCACATGCATTCAAGGGATTCATCGACGGGGTTATTAAGACCAAGGGGAAGAAGGGTGAAGACCTCTACTGGATCCTCGACTGGAAGACATCCAATAGAGGCTGGTTTAAAGACAAACGTTCTGATGAAATGGTCAAAGCACAACTAGGCTTATATAAGAATTTTTGGCATCAGAAACACCCAAATATACCTTTCAAGAACATTCGTTGTGGCTTCGTTATTCTAAAGAAGCAAGCGAAGCTTGGTGAGCATTGTGAGCTATTTTCTGTGTCCTTGGGGGATGTTCCTATCAAGCGTTCTCTCAAGGTAGTTAGCAACATGATTACTTCAGTCAAGAGAGGAATTTCGGTCAAGAATAGAGACTCTTGCACTTACTGTGAGTTCAAAGGTACAGAACTCTGTACCTGATTTTTTGTTACAACTTTTGAGATTTGGGTAATATAACGTCAATGCAGAAAAAGACCATATTGCTTCTTTCGGACCATCCGCTTTCTACATCAGGTGTAGGCACCCAATCGCGTTGGTTGGTATCTGGTTTGACTGGTACTGGTAAGTACGCTTTCCGATGTTTCGGAGGAGCAGTCAGGCATGATAACTACGAGACAGTCGTAGTAAACCCCGACTTCGTAATCAAGCCTACTAATGGGTTCGGCGACAAGGCTTTGCTGAGAAAAACTTTAGCACAGCTTCGTCCGGATGCTTTGATGCTGTTCACAGACCCAAGGTTCTTCATTTGGGTGTGGGAGATGGAAGATGAGATTCATCAGATATGTCCTATCGTCTATTGGCATCTTTGGGATAATCCGCCATGGCCAGACTTCAACAGACCTTTCTATGAGTCGACTGATCTAATTAACTGTATCAACTATCCGACTTATGAGATGGTCAAGGAAAGATTTCCAGAGAAGACCAACTATATTCCTCACGCAGTACCGTCAGATCTGTACGGACCAATCTCTAAAGAGGAAGCAAAAAAGTTCAAAGTAGCACTTCTGGGCAAGGAAAGAGAAGATCATTTCACTTGTCTCTATGTCTCTAGGAATGCAAGGAGAAAGATGACAAGTGATATCCTCTTTTCTTGGAAGATGTTCTTAGAAGATCTTCAAGTAAAAACTGGTGAGAAGAAGGCAACACTCGTACTTCATACGGACCCACTAGATCCTGAAGGAACAAACTTGTTTCAAGTCATCGATATGCTGGGAATTAAGGACAATATCATCTTCTCTAAGGAACGAATTGGTTTTCACGAGATGAAAGCCCTATACAACATGTGTGACACAATCGTCAACAGAAGTTGCAATGAAGGATTCGGACTCCCAACGCTTGAGATGATGATGTGCGGAAAGCCTATTATTGCTTTGAAAACTGGGGGCTTAACGAGACAGGTCGAAGATCCTGAAACAGGAGAGCAGTTTGGTATAGGGTTGGATCCTGAGGTCAGAACCATGATTGGCAACCACATGGTTCCTTATATCTACGAAGATTTTGTTTCACATGAGACAGTGTCCAAGGCATTCATGAAAATGTTTGACATGGGACCAGAGGAAAGAGAAAGACTCGGCACACGTGCAATGGAACGAGCAAAGAAAGAATACAGTATGGATCGAGTGATCAAAGACTGGGATAGGACTTTGACTGAAACGATTGATAACTGGAAGTCCACACCAAACAAGACATGGACGGTGAAGTCGCTATGATGATAGTCAACCCATACAACAAGAAGAAGGTCCTTCTCAGGGGTCCTGTACTGACTCAGTCAGGCTACGGTGTTCATGCTCGTCAAGTTGCAAAATGGTTGATGTCTAATACTGACATAGACCTAGAAGTTCAGGCTTTGCCGTGGGGAGATACACCTTGGCTGATTGATAGAAATTTAGAGAACGGTCTCGTGGGTGAGTTGATGGAGAAGACTGTAGATCCATCGGGTAGGGTCTATGATGTTTCAGTACAACTGCAGCTACCTAACGAATGGGATCCAAAGCTAGCAAAAACAAACATCGGAATTACAGCTGCAATAGAAACAGACAAGTGTAACCCTAGCTGGATCAGTGCATGTAACACCATGTCGATGGTAATTGTTCCATCGAAACATGCTGAAAATTCTCTGACTGCTTCGGGAAAGGTAAATGTACCTCTTCATGTAGTACCAGAGTCGTATTGCGAAGACATATCAAGAGATGATCTTAAGCCGTTGAACCTAGACAATGTTTCTACGACATTCAACTTCTTGATTTTCGGTCAGATTACAGGCACAAACCCCGAAAATGATAGAAAGAATATCTTCTATACAGTCAAGTGGTTGTGTGAAAACTTCTCAAATGATGAAGATGTAGGTATTATCATCAAGACAAATGCTGGTCGGAACACAAGTGTCGACCGTAGGTTGATCGAGAATACTTTCTCCCGTCTTCTATCAGAGGTTAGAAAAGGACCTTTCCCAAAGGTCCACATACTTCATGGAAGCATGTCGAACGAAGAAGTCTCATCTTTATATCGACACCCAAAGGTAAAAGCACTTGTATCTTTGACTCGAGGGGAGGGTTATGGCCTGCCTATTTTGGAGGCAGCCGCATCAGGACTTCCTGTTATAGCTACAAATTGGTCAGGTCATCTAGACTTCTTGTCCCATGGTAAATTCATAGAAGTCGACTACAATTTGTCCCCTATCCATCCTTCCAGGATTGACGAAAAGCTTTTTATGCAAGGAAGCAGGTGGGCCAATCCCAAGGAAGAAGACTTCAAGCGTAAGGTGACTAAGTTTAGAAACGCAAGCTCTGCACCAAAGGAATGGGCAGAGACGCTTCAAAAGAAGATACTGCAGGAATATTCGATTAAATCAGTCATTGGGAAATATAACGAAATTACGAAAGGAATTCTGTGATAGCAACTGTGCTTCTCGGCATTGTCTTCTTGGCTTTGATTTCGGGCCTCTATGTGAGCCTGAAGAAGAACTTAGAGCTAATGGATAGACTTGAAGTCGTAGAAGAAAATGTCGATATAGCGCTGAAAGCATTGGACGAGCAATATCAGAAAATTGACGCAAAGTCTAAGATAGAAGTTTTCTCTGACGAGCCTATAGTCAGAGACTTACTTCTTGACATCTCTGATGCAAAAAAGTCCGTCCATAAAATTGCTATGCTGCTAGACTCTTCCTTGTCGACAGAACAGCTTGAAGATACAGAAATGTCGAGCTATGACGAAAAGAATCAGAACGAAGAATAAGTCAGCAGTCAAAGATAAAATTTCAATTGACGTAGAAGGTGCAACTGAAAAGAAAAGCCCCATCGATGTCCTTGATGAAAAATCGAAGACTCAGATACCCCTGAAGCTTTACTTCAATTCTGGGACACAAGATGCAATCGTAAAGTTCCAGAAAGAGACGTCGAAAAAAGATAGGGATAAGCTCTATGTCGAAGAAATACTTCCTGCTTTTCTAAAGCTTGTCGAAAATCTAATCAATATTCATAAGTTCACTGGGATACATGACACTTATGAAGAGCTAAAGAACGACTGTGTGAACTTTCTATTCGAGACTATCCACAAGTTTGACCCTGCTAGAGGAACAAATGCCTTCTCTTACTTCAACGTCGTAGCTAAGAATTGGTTGATCATAAGAACAAAGCAGAAGGCACAGAGAGTCAAGCGGAGTCTGAGCCTAGACGACCCGAGCAGTCTAACTGATCATGAGACAGTGATTGTTGAAGAGTTCAACATGATACCGTCACAAGATGTTATTGTCGATGCAGTGGATGCAGTCGAGAACACTGTGAGACATCTCTACGAAATTAGAGCTAGGGTCAAGACAGAGAACGAGTTGACTTGCATCAATGCCATCATCACAATATTTGAGAACATTGATGAAATAGACTTGCTCAACAAGAGTGCAGTTTTGTTGTATATGAGAGAACTGTCTGGACTTTCTCCGAAACAGCTGACAACTGCAATGCAGTCCATCAAGAGATATTACAAAAAAACCAAAATAGACCCACTTAGAGAGTTCTAGATAACAGGTCATGGCAAAATCAAGCGACATATCAATCGAAGAAAAGATTCAGGATTTCTCTGAGCTCCTCTCTCAAATCGACGGTGTTTCCGACAAGAAGAAGAAACTCTGGAAGGAGATATACGAGAACGCGGTAACTGATCGACAGAACGCATACGCTCTTTTCATGTCTCTTGTAGATATTGTTCAGGACAAGAGCACAGAACATGCAGTTCATGGCAAAGCTTTAGCAACTTACATAGAAAAAATGAGCAAAGCCAACGATCAGATCATTAGACTTGCTGAGCTAGTCTCTAAGTCAGAGACCAAAGAAGACCAAGAGATAGATCCCGAAGAGATGTTTAAGAAATTGGGTAACTAATGGCAAAGCAAGCTAGCCCGATACCGAGTTCATTTCAGAACTTAATCGACCTCGCAGAAGGTAAGTTCAACATTGACGACGTGAGGTTTTTCAAGCCTCAGTCACCTACATTTGTAAAGATGATAGTTCTCGAAGTTGTCTCTGATCCAAGCACAGACAACTCCGAAGCTATGAGAAGCAAATGGGAGAAACTCAGCGTCTCGAACATCGATCTAGCAGGTGTCCTTCCTAGGAACACAGTAGTTGCTAAACGTGTGGGAGAGAATACTTTCCCGATGTTTCTCTTTCCATTTTTTCCTTCTCACCTATCTTTACCTTGCAAACCAGGCGAATGTGTTTGGGTAATGTTCGATGATCCTGAGTCAAATCGTCAGGAGATAGGCTACTGGTTCTGTCGAGTCGTTGATCTTCACACGTCTGACGATGTCAATCATTCGCATCCCGGTCGTGCAGTCGAGACCTCGATGTATCCTTCTACAAAACAGGTCGCTGAGGCTGAACAAGAAGGAACAGCGGAGTCAGGGGAAAATGTTTGGCATGAGTTGAGAAATGGTCCTGTGATTAATTTTGCGGATGACAGACACACAGCCCAGACCAACAATATTTTGCGGGATGTCCCTGAAGACATATTTGAAAGACTTATTACTGAGACAGCAGCAGCAAGTCTAAGCATATACGAGACAGTTCCTCGTTTTAGAAAAAGACCTGGCGACGTTGTTTTAGAAGGATCTAACAATACACTTCTTGTACTCGGTGCTGATAGAGAAGGCTCTCCTCTCTTAGGCTCTTTTACAAATGAAGCAGGCGCTGTCGATATAGTTGCAGGTAGAGGCTACACACCTGAGACGCTAGGGATAGAAGCTGACACTACATCCATAAAAGACGCTAAAGGAAAAACAAAAGGAACACCTTTAAAGAAGGAACTGAATAAGTCGCCAAGTGTTCTTTCACCGATAGAAGGTGACCCAGACTTTAGAAACGACAGGAGTAGAATCCTAATATCACAAAGGACAAACGTAGACGGTAAATTTGGCCTAGCTGAGTACAACACGGCAGCCGATTTTTCTTCTGACACTACAGGCGGGGATGCAGCGATAGTAATCAAATCAGATAAAGTGAGGTTGATAGCTAGGTCTGATCTAGAAATGGTTGTAACGAATTACACAGTAGAAGAAATACCAGACCGCCTTGTGAGAAAAGACGAAGAGGCCAATTTGGATTCATGGGCATCCATTGTGATAAAGTCTACAGGAGACATCATCTTCAAACCTTCTAAGCTAGGCTATATCAAGCTAGGTGGAGAAGACGCTGACAAAGGTATAGTGTGTTCAGACGCAGCTGTGAGTGCAGTCGACGGCAATGTATCGGG
>Ga0078894_10001933_pt1 | contig 15540 bp, 10 predicted proteins | sample LauGreSu1BDMLBSD_2_FD_67506 | JGI IMG/M metagenome (GOLD analysis project Ga0078894, IMG submission 67506) | Freshwater lake microbial communities from Lake Michigan, USA - Su13.BD.MLB.SD (version 4) (version 4) | ecosystem: Environmental > Aquatic > Freshwater > Lake | place: Lake Michigan... | reverse complement strand
TATGATTATTTCTGGACAAAACACAATAGGAATAGTATAGATAATGCTGGGTTTTTACTTAAGAGTTATATACATTATAGTACAAATTTTACGAATGCCTATTGGGATGGATCACGCATGACCTATGGAGATGGAGCAGCCCCATATACTCCGCTCGTAGCGATGGATATAGCAGGGCATGAAATTGCACACGGGTTGACTTCAAATACATCTAACTTGATTTATAGCTATGAGTCTGGAGCGCTGAATGAATCATTCAGTGATATTTTCGGAGTGGCTATAGATTTCTATTCGCGACCTACTCTGGCCAATTATTTAATGGGCGACGGAATCGGAGGTACGCCATTTCGAAACATGGCCAACCCAAATCAGTATGGAGATCCTGATACTTATTTAGGAACCTTATGGCATACAGCTGCTTCTGATAATGGTGGCGTACACATAAACAGTGGTGTGCAGAATTATTGGTTTTATTTATTGATAAACGGAGGAAAAGGGAAAAATGATAAAAACGATTCTTTCTGGGTAAATCGATTGGGGATAGATACAGCTGGAAAAATCGCCTTTAGAAATAACACGTATTATTTAACTCCAACTTCACAATACGCTGATGCTAGGTTTTATGGAATTCAGTCTGCAATTGATCTTTATGGTCCTTGTTCGAAAGCGGTAATTTCTACTACAAATGCATGGCATGCCGTAGGGGTAGGTGCTCGATTTGACTCCGCTGTTATTGCTAGTTTTGTTGCCAATACTACAGTTGCTTGCTCAGCGCCGCAGACTATTCGATTTATAAATTTGTCCAATAATGGATATACGTTCAAATGGAAGTTTGGAACTGGAGATTCTAGTTCTAGCATTAACCCTTCATACAAGTATTTGAGCGATGGCAAATACACTGTGACTTTAATAGCAGATGGTGGCGCTTGTGGCATTGATACGCTAATTCGAACGAATTATATAGAATTAGATTCACACAACGATTGTATAGCCTATATCGGAGATACAATAACTAACCAATGTTTCGGCACGCTGTATGATGATGGAGGGCCTAATAATTCTTATGAAACCAACAAAACTCAACCCTTTAGAATTAGTCCTACAATTGCTACATCTATCGCATTACGATTTCTAGATTTTGATGTCGAAGCAGGCAGTAGTGCGGGAGTTTGCAATTATGATTATGTCCAACTGCACAACGGAACTACAACTGCTGCTCCAAGTATAGGTAGGTTTTGCAATACAAATAAACCACTAACTACCCCATATATAGCGGGCTCTTCCGCTACCATCAATATGCTTTCTGATCCTGCAGTTACAGGTAGGGGATTTGAATTAAAGTGGCAATGCACTTTGCCGAATGCCAAACCTAGTGTCCGATTCTCTGCAAATACATTGAGCACATGTACTGGTATGATTAGTTTTAAAGATGAAACTTATAATAATCCGAGTTCTTGGAATTGGAGTTTCGGCGATGGTGGAGTTTCCACATTGCAAAATCCAAATTATATATACCAAGATAATGGAATTTATAATGTAAGGTTAATTGCCACGAATGCATTTGGATCTGATACATTTATAAAAACGGCTTATATCAATGTCAATAAGCCAGTTAAACCTTTGGTGGTAGATACTCTAAAGAAAAGATGTGGTGCGGGGACTGTTACATATGCTGCTAGTGGTGTAGGAAATATCGAATGGTTTGATTCTATTAGTTCTAATACTATTTTACATACTGGTTCCAATTTTACAACACCTTCTATCACGGTAAGCAGAGATTTTTATGTTCAATCAACAGTTGTTAACCCTGTTCTTAGTTATGGACCACTTGATACCAATATTGGCACCGGCGGGCAGCATACGGCCATTCCTCCTGCATATATGATATTTGATGCGGCGCGTCCTTGTAGATTATTATCAGTCAAGGTCAGAGCCAATTCTACAAAGGGGAGAAGATTTCAATTGATGGATAAGTATGGAGTAGTCTTAAGAGATACAATTATATCTGTGAATAGCGGAACTCAAATTGTCACACTAAACTTTAGTATACCTATGGGTACTGATTTGAGATTAGGAATACATAAAGATTCATCCGCTGGGCTATACAGGAATATCGCAGGAGCTAACTATCCATATACCGATGCCAATGGACTAGTCAAAATAAAAAGCCACAGCTTTTTTGCTACTGCACCAGGGGCATATTATTATTTTTACGATTGGAAGGTCAAGGAAGATGACTGCAAAAGCTCTAGAATCAAGGTCAGCGCCAAAGTCCAGCAACCTATTTCCTTGAAAAATTTAGATACATTCAATTGCAATGGCAGCACTATCGTCTTGACTCCGGCAGGAAATGATATAGATTCTATTTTTTGGACTACAGGAAGTCTTTCAGCACCTGCTAGATCACTAGCTCCTAGTGTGACCACAAATTATATTTATTCTGCATTTAATGTATGCGGTGAGTTCAAGGATACAGCTAACATTGCAGCGCTTTCTGCTCCTTTATTTAGTTTTGTAGGGAATGATACAACTATATGCAGTGGCCAATCTGTGAAATTAACAGCTAAAGGGAACTTGACTCCATTCTGGAAAAATCAAGTTATCGCAGATACTAGCATACTCGTATCGCCACCGGCTACCACACTCTATCCTATAGAGCTTATGAATAGCTGCGGAATAGTAAGAGATACGATCAAGGTAACCGTAGTAGATACGCCTAGTTTGTCAGCCAGAACGGATACTAGTATTTGCCTGGGAAGTTCTGTATTATTAACCGCCACTGCTAATTTCCCTGTAACATGGTATCCTATGAATACTGTGGGGACCAGTGTTTCAGTAAGTCCTACAGTTAACTCTATTTACTATGCTGAAGTCAATGCCAGCTGCGGAATGAAACGCGATACTGTCAAAATAAGTTTAATAACAATTCCAACTCTTGCCGTCTCTAATGATACAACTATATGCGCTGGGTCGAGCATAAAATTAAAAGCGAATTCAAGTGTTACTCCTTTCTGGATAAATCAGAGCATTGCCGATACGTCCATCAATGTATCACCTGCAGTCAATACAAACTACCCTGTACAGGCGAGTAATGTTTGTGGTACTGTAAAAGATACTATTTTAGTTCAGACGATCTCCAAACCGACGATCTCTATACTTGGAGATAGTTTATATACTTGTGTAGGAAATAGTGTTTTAATCTTAGCAAATTCGAGTCATAGTATAGTATGGAAGCCTAATGGTGTCCTTGGTAATTCTAATTCAGTAGTAGCAACTACCACCACTAAATATTTCGCGGAGTCCCAAAATGCATGCGGAAAAGTAAGCGACTCTATCATACTCGCTGTAGAGACGGCGCCTCCTGTTATTACTACCAGTCCTGATACCGCTATCTGCCGAGGTCAATCCGTATCATTAAGTGCATTAGCAAACGGAGTCATTTATTGGTCAGAACTCGCCTCGTTTTCCACTACCATCAGCGCGGCACCCAATAGCAGTATCACCTATTCTATACAAGCAAATAATGCCTGCGGTATAAGTCGCGATTCTATAAAAGTACAAGTAGATAGTTTGTTAAATTTACAAGTGAGTAATGATACTTTAGTATGTTTAGGCAGTATCGCAAAACTTAATTACGTCAAAGGAATTATGACAAATTGGACACCGCCTGGTATTATGACTAATTCGATTCATTATACTATCGTCAATTCTCCAAAGACCTATTATGCTACCGCACAGAACAAATGTGGTATATATAGAGACTCTGTCAAAGTAGATATTCTGCAGAAGCCAAGTATATATGGCGGAAGAGATACCACAGTTTGCCCTGGAAAACCTGTATCTCTCCAAGCGAATTCAAATGGGGCGGTGACCTGGCTCGGCTTTTCCTATGGAAATAGTCTCATACTAAATCCATATGCGAGCAGACAATATATAGCTGCCGCCTCCAATCAATGCGGTACATCTTTAGATAGCGTGTATGTAGGTGTTTACCCTTTGCCAAAATCAATTCTAGACGGTAATTTAAATGAAAAAGTAGTAACATTTAATAATCTATCATTGAATGCGACATCGTACAAATGGTATTTTGGAGATGGAGATTCCAGTATGAGTTTTAGCCCTGTCTATACCTACAAACAATATGGTATGTATACTATGAAGCTGGTAGCTACTAATCAATGTGGCCATGATACGGCAACCATGATCGTCATCCTAAAATCTAATTCTAGTATTCAAAATAGCGATTTGAAGGATGTTCTGATCTATCCGAACCCGGTGAGTTCTCTCGTTAATTTTGATGTTAAGTTTGATTTTCAAGAAGCATACGCAAAAATATATGATGGCACAGGGAGAATAGTACTCGAAAAATTATTGACAAAAGCTATCACTCCTAGCCTAGATATGTCTCATGTTTCGAATGGCAATTATCTCTTGATATTAAATATTGACGATAAAACCTATCAGTACAAGATAACAAAAGAATAGATAGCGGCTGAGAGGTCAGCCTAGCGTGATATAGTTTTACCTCTTCATATTGCTATAGCTATAGGCGGTCGACATTGGATTATTTTTTATCTTGTAAATCTAAGATTGACTATCACACTGACGAAGTTACAAACTTCCAAAAAGAGGTGCGGCAATTTCAAACCTTACTTTTTTTAGTTGAGTCATGTTTTTGAGTTTTCTTTTGAATGAAATAGTAAATTAAACATCCAAAAATCAAATACGGCAAATAAAATATATAAGTCATAATGGCTCTTAATGGCCAACCAATTCCAAACATACTTTCGTATATTTCTTTAGCTCGTTTTATGTTCTCCGGCTTTACATTTTGATACCTTTCTTCCTCTCCTATAGCGTATTCAGTAATCCCATAATTTTTAAGAAGTAAGTTGTTGCCACCTTCACACATCCACCAAGCAGAAATAACACATATGAAGGTTGAAGTTGCTAAATAAATTAATATGAATTTCACAAATGTTACTTTGTTTTTTTTCATTAAGAACCTATATACTATAAATGGGTGAATAATAATAAGAACGAAAATAAGAAAATAAGTGAAGGTAACAAAGTGTTCCATAATTGCTTGTTTTTTTACCTGTTTTACTCCTTCTGATTTTTTGAAAATGATAGGACATCTTCTGGTAGCCTGCTGAAGGTGTGGTTTAACCGAACTGCGCTTCGACAAATATACAAAATATCAATACTGTACTGCAAATTTTTCAAACTCATTCAGCCTCACTTTTAGCAGATTGTCAGTTATACACTGTCGTGGCTTTAGTTGAGAGTAATTGAATTTTTATTGTTACTTTTTCTTAGGCCGTTTACTTCAATAATTTTAGGAAAAATGTATTCGTCACAATCGCCACAATTTTTGCATCCATCTTCGATAATTTTAATCTTGTATTCTACTATTTTGGTCTTATAAAACAAGACATATTTAAATTGCTTTTTGTACAGTTCATTTTTTGAGCTAAATATTGATTCAATATCGTTTCCTACTTGTTGAAATGTAATACTGCTACTGTCTTTCGGATTGGAAAAATTTGAATCGTTTTCGAAAAAGTAAATTCTTGAGTAATTTATTGAATCTTTTTGCTCGTTTAAAATTTTAGTTTCTGCTAAATATGGATAATAAGCACCATGATTGTTACAACACGAAAGAAGTAGATTAATTAAAATAAAAACAATAATCAAAAATACCTGTTTCATATTCTATTTTTTCTTCTCTCTGGGTCTCCTGCCAAGGGACTCAGAGTAATACAGTGGTAAATATAGACTATTAGAGTCCCTGTCTGCAAAGTCAGGCTCTACGTGCTACTCTGCTGGAAGTAAAAATAGTCAACTAATTTCATGACGATTCAATATACTCATAATCCAAGATTTAATAATAAAAAACAGTATCCCTCTCTTTTTTAGTTGGAAGTGAAATTATATAATACTAGTTTATATTCAGGCTATTTTGTGGACGACTACTTATACATATACGGAATTATCACTGATATTGTGATGAACACATCCCAATCCTTATTTCTCTACAAATCGCTCGTCTACTTCCATTATATGGCCACATTTGCTGCAGGTTCGCATTTCTTCACTTGTATAGAATTCTTTAAATCTCGGTATGAAGTCTTTTTCAATACTTTCTAAATAGAAGCGATAGGATTTCAATGGGTTATTACATTTATCGCAGTACCAAAACAAGCCATCGCTCATAGCAGTCGAGCGCTTTCTTTCTATCACTAGTCCTACAGTATTGGCAGGTCGTATAGGGCTATGAGGGATATTAGCGGGTAGTAAAAACATCTCGCCCTCTTTAATCTTATATTCCACGACTTGACCTTGCATTTGCACATTGACCTGCACATCGCCTTCTATCTGGTAGAAAAGCTCCTCCGTTTCATTAAAATGAAAATCTTTCCGGGCATTAGGTCCACCTACGATCATGACGATATAGTCGCCACTTTCTAGATACAGATTTTTATTGCCTATAGGGGGTTTGAGTAGGTCTCTATTTTCTTCTATCCATTGCTGAAGATTAAAAGGGGCAGCTATTTTTTGCATAATCTTGGTTTTATATAATAGGTAAATTTAAGTCATACTAATTAAAGTATAATTCTTTTTTTTCAATGATTAGTGTGACAGAAATCACAATAATCTTTTTCTTAACATATCAAAGTGTAAAATTAGAGTTAGCTTTGTTATATTAAATTTTCTTGATATGACATTTAAAAATATTCTTTGTCCGGTAGATTTCTCGGATAGCAGCAGTAAAATAGTAGAGCTAGCCATCAAGCTATCTGAAGTAGATGGGAATATCATTTTATTTCACCACAGTGTGCTTATATCGCCCGTTCAGGGACCAGAGGCTGCCATAGGCTTCGAAGCCGATCAGGAGCTGCGAGACCTAGCCAAAAGTCAGCTCGATGAGATGGCTGCTAGCTTGAAATCAAAGTATCCTACACGCACGTTGGAAACCTATCATTCATTTTTGAAAAACATGGTAGATGAAATTAATGAGCTCGCTAAAGAGAAGCATGTGGATATTATCGTCATGGGGACCCATGGTCGCACCGGATTGAAGCGACTGCTCCTAGGAAGCATAGCAGAAGATGTGCTGAGACATGCTGAATGCCCTGTGTTTTTAGTGAAGGTGTAAAGGTAAATAGTTGATGCTTTCATCTCGAGGCAGACCATACCTAGCGATTCTCGCCCGATCAGAGGTGCTGCTGGTTATCGATTACACTATCCTATGAATATACTTATGATGTTGAAGGATGAGTAGATAAGTTTTACTTATAAAATTAAGTAAAACTTATCTATTCATAAACGGAATAACTTTTTCGTAACCTTTATATAAGGATACCTTAATTCCTAGAGGTTTCCTAGGGCTTTAATTTTGCATAAAATTTATTTCTGTGCGAAAGTGTTTTTTAGTTCTACTTTTTCTTTCCATCTGCTTCGTCTTCCAGTCTAGTAATCCTAGGCAATCTATCACCCCTAATTATCATGGCAAGTTGCAAATTCTGACATGGAATGTACAAATGCTGCCGCGCATGGGTTCTATGTTCTCCTCTAGTTTTAGGAAAATGCAGAGCGAGCGCACAGAATGGATTATTGAGCATATTGAAAATTCAGATTATGATATTATCCTACTTCAAGAATGCTTTGATAATAGATTTATAGATGCCGCTCAGGATAGATTGGCCAATAAATATCCTCACTCTTTGCTTCCCGATCGTCCACATTGGTATAAATTATCCAATGGATTGATGATTTTATCTAAATATCGATTAGAGAAAAAGGAGAATATCGTATTCAAAAAATTATCTCAGGCAGATATATTTGCCGCTAAGGGAGCAGTGCTGGCCAAGGTGCATATAGATACCCAATCCCTATATATTATCAATACCCATCTGCAGGCAGACTATGAGTCTAATCGATATCAAGATCTTCGCCGTGCACAATTACAGCATATAAAGAAAGAACTAATTGAGCCGCATATAGATAGTAATGCAAAGTTATTGGTAGCAGGAGATCTCAATATAGAAGAGAATATAGAGAGCACAGAGTATAGAGCCTTGGCTTCAGAATTTAAATGGAAAGATTGGGTCTTCGATTTCTTTAAGAAGCCATCGACTAGTTTTGATATGGATAATTTCTGGAATAAGTCCTATTCGCAGTCTTCTAGGTTGGATTATTTCTTAGCTAATTTCACTTCTAAGATGTTTCACATAAAAATAGAGAAACCAAGAAAAAAATATGGAAAAGAAGAGATCGATCTGGCGGATCATTATGGAATATCCGCAGAGTTCAGTCTTTGAAATGTGAATAGCCTGTGGACATAACATTAAATTAATTATTCGGTAACATTCTCTTAACATTATAGCAAATTCCTAACCATAGCTTAACAATTTATGCCGCTAGTCCACTCTAATTTTGCAGAGTCTTTGAATAAAGGCATGAAAAAAATTGAACTAAATATCAAATTAAAAATGAAAAAATTAATTACTATCCTATTGTGCATAGGAGTATCTTATCTCTCAGCCCAGACAATTCTGACCGGTAAAGTAAAAGACGATAAAGGCCAGCCGGTACCTATGGCTATGCTAAAGGTCGAAAACCAAAGTATGGGCGCCAAAGCAGATGCTAATGGTCAATACAAAATTACATTCCCAGCAGCAGGTACTTACACCTTAATTATTTCTTACATTGGTTTTGAAAAAGAAACGGTTCAGGTGGCAGTGGCGGAGAATCAAACAACGGAGAAGAATATCATACTGAAGTCTGGCAATAAAAAAATCAAAGAGGTCAAAGTAAAAGGAGAGAAAACTAAGTCTTCGGAGACAGCTACACTGGCAGAGCAGAAAAATAGTGTGGCGGCTATCGAAGTCATAGGTAGTCAAGAAATGAGCCGTAAAGGTGCTTCCGATGCGCAGGGAGCTGTTATGAAAATGGCTGGTATATCTAAGGAAGAAGGTTCAAGCCAAATTTTTGTGAGAGGTCTTGGAGATAGATATAACTCTACTATGCTCAATGGTATGTTTCTTCCATCGGATAATCCTGAATACAAAAACATTTCCCTAGAGTATTTTCCAATCGAAGTTATTCAAAATATAGGAGTCAGTAAGACATATAATAGTAACCTATTAGGTGATTTTGGTGGCGCTACCATAAATATTGCTACCAAGGATTTTTCAGGTAAACCATTCTTGAGCGGTTCTATTAAAGCAGGCCTCAATACCCAGTCTATTTCAAATAAGAATCTAGGATCAGGATTGAGTTTATTAGGTAATGTAGAAAATGCGGAGATACCTACCACTGTCAATGCACAATTTATTGAAAGAGCATGGAACCCAGAAGAAAGAACACTTCCATTGATCAGTAGTGAAGTGAGTGTGAATGGAGGCTGGAGTCATTCATTTAACACTAAGGTAAAGCTTAGCCTATTCGGTACAGCTACCATGTCGAATAAGTATCAATACTTTACAGGTATGACTAAAATAGTGGATGCGCAAGCAAATTTAAGAGATTCTGCTAGTAAAGAAAGTTATACCTATTCAGTCAATCAAAATGCCATGCTAAATCTAGTTCTACGAACGAGTGAAAAATTCAAGACCAAAATAAATTACCTTGGATTTAGAACTGCAGCCAATCAATGGAATGACTATTATGGATATGATGGCAGCAGTACGCTACCTACTTATAGAAGAAGAAATGTAAAGGATATTAGTACCTTGCATATTTTACAATGGATCAATGAATATAAGCACAATGACAGGATTTCATTCTCATTGAATGCTTCGTATAGTGATATTCAGAATGATCAGCCGGATCGTTTGACACAGACCTATAATTACTTTGGCGGTAACTGGCTAATCAATACTAATCAAGATGGGAATATGAGTTCATATTATCAAAACCTTCATGACAATGATTATTCAATTAATGCTTTGAGTAAGATTGTATTACAAAAAGACAAAAAAACAGAATTAGAGAAAACGACTTTATCTCTAGGATATACTTTGAGATTGAAACAACGAGAATTTACTCAGTATGAATATATCTTTAAATCCGTGGTTCCGAATCCTTCTGGATATGTTTTGCCGAATCAAATAGATGAATATTTCAATGCGACTAATTTATCTTCTGGGGCCTACAGAATATATGGTGAAAATAACTTGGGTGGTAAAATCAATCCAAACGTGTACGATGGACAGCTAACAGTGAATTCGCCAAATCTTAACATTGATCATAAATTTACTGAAAAATTAGATATCAGCTTTGGAGCTAGACTCGATATTATCAATCAATTAGTCAACTGGAATATAGTCAGTACGACTCCTGTAAAAGGAAATGTTAGTTTTGATGACTTTAAAATATTGCCATTTGTCAATATGAGATATAAATTAACGGAAGAGCAAAATTTGAAATTTGCATTTAGTAAGACCTATACTCTTCCACAATTTAAGGAACTCGCACCGTTTCTCTATTATGACATTAGTACATTTAATACCAGAGGTAATCCATTCCTATATACCTCAGATAACTATAATATTGATTTGAAGTGGGAAATGTTCCCTACTAAATCTGAATTGATTTCGGTTGCAGGATTCGGAAAGATCATACAGAATCCAATAAACAAAATTTTTGAAGCAGCGACAGGGCAGACACAAATGACCTATGCTAACTCAGGAGATATGGCTTTCGTTACTGGGATTGAGATAGAGGTAAAAAAGAATTTAATTGATCAGTTTAAAGGAGATACTACTCGATTGCAGTATCAACTCATTGGGGGTTTCAATGTCTCTGCTCTGTATTCGCACCAAGATTTGAATACAAATAAAGTAGTGGCAGAAACAAAGCGAAATGGAACTTCGTATACCACCCCAGTATTTTCATTTCCTACGGCTACATTGCAAGGGGCTTCTCCATTGGTATGCAATCTTGATTTGACCTACAGACTGAAGTTTAAAAAATATGAGCCTCAGTTTACGTTAACTGCGAATTATTTCCACGACAGACTCTATGCTATCGGAGCACAAACAGCTGGAAATGCTTATGAAAAAGGTTTTGTAACCCTAGATCTAATTACTCGTCACACGATGTCGAAAAAGGTAAATATGTCATTCAATATCCGAAATATTCTCAACCCAAGTATAGAAAGATATCAGGAGTTTCAAAATTATGATCTTGTTATCAACCAATTTAAGAGAGGTATAGACTTTTCTGCTGGCGTCAATTACACATTCTAAATTATTAATATTACCTAAACTTTTAAAAATTAAACATCATGAACAAAAAAAACATTTTAAAAATCAGTATCCTATTCGCAGTTATAGGTGCAGCTATGAGCTGTGAAAAGAAAACTGCAACTCAAGACACTAATTCTACATTTAGATTAGTTCAAGATAGCTTACAAGGTACCATTTCTGATGGTGTTGTAGTATTAAAAGCAAATCAGGTCTATAAATTGATTGGACCTTTAAGTGTAGCGAGTGGCGCTACATTGAAAATAGAAGAAGGAGCACAAATCATAGGTCAAACAGCTTTCGGTTCTTCTAATCTTTACATCAATATACTGAGAGGGGGCAAAATTGATGCTCAAGGTACTGCTACTAATCCAATCATTTTTACATCTAGTGATAATCTTCCAGGTGGTTGGGGTGGTATTTGTATTCATGGGTATGCACCTAACAATGTAGGAAACGATGCAGCTTCTGAAATTAATGGAGTACAATATGGAGGAACAGTCTCTACGGATAACTCAGGTACAATGAAGTATGTGGTTATAAAATACTCTGGTGCTAAAAACGGTACTAAGGAATTCAATGGTTTATCAATGTTTAGTGTTGGAAGCGGAACTCAAATCAGTTATATAGCTGTACTAAACGGAAATGATGATGCATTTGAGTGGTATGGTGGTACGAACAATTGTAGTTTCCTCTATGCTGAGAATAATGACGATGACAATTTCGACTGGGATTTAGGATATTCAGGAAATTTGAATGCATTATATAGTATCAATACAAACACAAATGCTTCTTCTGACTCTAGAGGAATCGAAGCTGACGGAAATCCTGACAATAATGCAGCTACACCATTTACTAATCCTACAGTCAACGAAGTTACATTAATAGGAAGAGGTACTACTTTTGCAGGTACACAGTTACAAGGTATCTACTTGAGAAGAGGTGTGAAAGGTAAAATTACCAATGTATTCGTAAAAGGATATAAGATAGGAGTTGGTGTAGAGCATGATCTTACTTTAGCTGCTATGACAGCAGGAGATTTGAAAGTATCTACTATTCAGTTTGATGATGTTACGACTAAGACATCTGGAAAAACATCTGCAGGTGCATCGGCTGTGACTACCTCAGTTATCGTAGAGGGTACTGCTACAGGAGCAGGATCTACTACAGCTACTAAACCTAGCTGGGCTGGTTTTATAAAGTAAATTTCAAAAGCAATGACTCTAGCTGAGCCCAGTTAGTTTCATTAGTTCAATTTTTTTCACGGCCGCTTCCGCAAGGGAGCGGCTTATTTCTTATAAATCCACAATGGAATTAATCTTCAAAGTACTTCTAGCTATCTTCTCTATCATCAATCCTTTTGGTACTATTCCTATTTTTCTTTCATTGACTACAGATATGTCTAGAAGAGATATCACTAAAGTTTCTCTTTATACTAGTCTTTATGTATTCATCATTTTACTTGTTTCATTTTTTCTAGGTAATCATCTTTTATATTTTTTCGGAATATCCATAGACTCCTTGAGAATAGGTGGTGGTATAGTGATAGCTAGCTCTGGCTTCTCCCTCTTGACGGGCACATTCATTAAGCATAAAGGAATGAAGAAAAAATTTATAGAAGAAGAACTGAGCACTAAATCTGAAATTGCGTTTACACCTCTGGCTATTCCTATGCTAGCTGGGCCTGGCACCATTTCTACTTTGATAGGTTATCGAAATTTATATGCCAATACTTCTGATGTATTTTCTATTTGTATAGCATTGATTTTGGTAGTAGTTTTGATATTTGTTATTTTGAAATCTTCGCAGCTTATATTTAAGGTGCTTGGCTCAAGTGGATTAAATGCTTTGTCCAGAATCATAGGATTCTTCTTGATAGCCATAGGCGTGGAACAGATATTGAAAACTATATTGAAGTTTATTCATTGATTCACTAGCTTTTTGATATAACTAGCAATGAATTGATGACCTCAAAGAGGTAAAATGAAACATCATTCACTGGGTTCTATAAATATTCAATCTCTTCGAGATTTTTTGAAAGTGCCAGATTAGGTCTATATTCTTTATTAATATTTATGTTTAATATCAAATATTCGATTCAATAACTTTTCAAAATAGGGCAAAAACCATACAAAAATCAATACCCCTCCTATATTGAATAGCATGTGGGAATTAGCTACTGCTCTTTCTATAGTTACAGAACTGCTGAAGTAATTAAACAACCCTAGAAATGGTTTAAAAAGAATTAATCCTGTTACAATAGACGAAAGATTAAAAATTAGATGAAACATTCCAGTCTTGACAACTTCGCGATTGCTTTTGATCGTAGCGAGAAGGGTATCGCTACATGTACCTAACTCGGCTCCTAGCATAACTGCTATACTGCCAGCCAGACTCAGCATACCTTTTTTTGCCAAGATGATTGTCATGCCCACGGTAGCAGAAGATGACTGTATCACTAGTGTGACTAGAGCTCCTATCAAAGCGCCTATGAAAGGATTCTCCGTTTTCTGAAGCCAAAGCATAAACTGAGGAGAATCACGCAAAGGCTCTACGGCTTTTTCCATAGTGAATAAGCCGAAGAACAAAACACCAAAATATAAAATCACTTTTCCAGTATTATTTATTTTTTCAGACTTAGCCACTAATAAAACTATAAAGCCGATAATCAATAAAACGGGGGAATACTTTCCTACATCCATAGCGATGATTTGACTGCTAAAGGTATTGCCTATATTAGCTCCGAGTACGATGCCCATGGCCTGTCGAAAGGTCAATAATTTAGCATTGACAAAAACAATAGTAATGATAATCACGGCAGATGAAGAGTCTAAAAGCAGCGTGACAATCGTACCTGTGAGCACACTATAAAAGGTATTGGATGTGAATTTTAGTATCCATGCTTTCGCATTTTCGCCCATGGCGGCTTGTATCACCTCTGATAGACTGTGGACCGCAAATAAGAAAAGCACTAACCCAGCGAGAATAGCTAAGACTATTTCATACATAGACACTTAAATTTTTATATTAATATTCAAAACTAGACGGATTACCTTTTGTAGGATATTAATAAAAAGTAAAGTTCTGTGACTTTCAGAAAGTCAATAGACTCCATCAATATCGTGGGTTGAACAAAAAGCAATCATAATCCATGCTTCGTTCGGGGTTTTTGAAAATAAAGTTGAGTGATATTTCAAAGGTATTAGGGCGGATATTGCTAGAGGCATTAACTTCACTGCCTAGACTATTGGTGACCATATCGTAAGCTGCAGTGACGCGTATTTTTTTTATTTCAAACCCAATTTTTGGAATCAAGGCCTGCGTTTGGATTCGATTCCATCTAGACCAGAGGCCTGCGTATAGGATGATGTGATTATCATCTTCTTTTCGGAGATTATAGGCTAGCGTAGTACCCGTATTGATTTGAGAGGCCTTCGCTTGATAGGCGTACATCAGCCCTGGAATGAGATTGACTTTATCATTCAATACGAGATCTCCTCCGAGCTGTGCGGTAAATTTCATCGGTAAACTGGCTGTGGGATTTCCTGCAGTAATGAATTTATCTTTAGGACTAATCAAATGATAAGCAGAAAAACCCCCGTACAAAACACTGTTATTTTCCAATCGATAATCAGAAAAAATACCGGCGTGAAAGTCAAATCTGCGCAAGACATCTGCAGCAGCAGGCTCCGTTTGACGAAAATTTTGATTGACCTTGTTGTAATCAAAATAATTCTGACTATACCATCCTTGCAGTCCGAATGAAATTCCAAATTTCTCTGTTATTATTTTATAAGATGCAGATAGCCCTCCCTCGAGTGTATTGAATGTTTTATTATTGGTCTGATCATTGAGAAGGACTACTCCTAGTCCAATTTTATTTTTAAATAAATTGAAGTCTGCTGAAAAGCTCGGTGTCTGGTATAGATAACTCGTCGTATTGACATTGCTCCACTGGGCTCTATAGACACTGCTGAGTCGCATGTGACCGTTAAACTTTCCTGTCAGTGCAGGATTCAAAGTCAGTGGTGAAGCATAAAATTGTGAAAAATGAAAATCCTGCGCTTGACTATTGAAAAAACTAACTGAAACAATAGCTAAATTCAAAATGGTTTTAACCCTTCTCATATTAGGATGTGAATTATTTTATAAGCGTCAAACCGCCTGTTTTGGAAGTGATTTTACCATCAAAATTGTATTGAATCGTATAAACATAAGATCCCTGTGGCTGCAAAACACCATTAAATTTGCCATCCCATTTAGCATCAGCACCTGACCCTTCATAAAT
>Ga0078894_10001931_pt1 | contig 15544 bp, 15 predicted proteins | sample LauGreSu1BDMLBSD_2_FD_67506 | JGI IMG/M metagenome (GOLD analysis project Ga0078894, IMG submission 67506) | Freshwater lake microbial communities from Lake Michigan, USA - Su13.BD.MLB.SD (version 4) (version 4) | ecosystem: Environmental > Aquatic > Freshwater > Lake | place: Lake Michigan... | reverse complement strand
GTCTAGAAATAGACTGAAGGTTCAACGACTAATATGTACGGGCTTATTATTAAGTTAAAGCCTATGAGATAACACGAGCGCGGAGCACCCAAGCTTTGGGTGATGATATAGTCTGAGCTACGTATATAACTTTAAATGAAAACGTAGAACGCTAAGTTAAATGCTTAGCGGATAACACAACTGAAGAAAAAGCTAGAAGTATTAGAACCTTACAAAGATAAGTTTATTATTAAGTCCCAAGAAATTGGAGGCTTGCTCGCTGAATATGCTCAATCTTTATGGTCTGATATATTAGGTTTTGCAGATTACTGTTTAGCTGGAAATACTCAAGTTAAGATTAAACAAACTCCTTATGTAAAAACTATTGCAAATATAGTAGATGACCAAATATCACCTACTGTTTTCTCTTATAATGGCTCTGAATTTATAAGACAGAGGGTTGAACAATGGCATTATAAGGGAGTAAAACAAACCTACACTTATCTCTGCGAAAACGGAGCGTCAGTTACTTGCACTCCAGATCATAAATTCCTTACAATAGATAATAAATTTAAATCTATTGATGAAATTTATACTAATAACTTAGAGATATACACCATAGAATAAGGAACAATTACATGGCTACTCATGCAAATAACTCACTACGGGGTGTACTTATTACAAGCTCTGTAGTCAATGTAGATGTAGATAATAATACTACTCTTGGTGAAGCTGAAGTAAGAACCTTGCTCCCCGTAGAACATGATCTTACTCCACAAATAAACGGCTTTACTACTGAGTTCGTGCTTAATCCAGCTATTGGTCAAGGTACGGAACAATTCGTAGAGGTTTATTTAGATGGCCAAAGGCTTAATAGAAGTTTTACTTCTGGTGGAGCAGACTACTATTTAAATCCAAATAGAGTTAGATTATTGTTATCTACTGATTTCTTATTAAACCAAAACTCAGTACTGATTATTAAATATATCGAAGCTGCAGAATAAAGGAGTCAACTATGACAATAAACAGAAGAACTAAATTTAGACCTGGCTCCTTAGATGCTTCAATTGTAAAAGATAATACTGGACTTCTTATTGAAGAAGATACTGGTAAATTATCTGCCCAGCCTTTAGTTGATGAGGACCTTGTACTTCATCAACGAATAAATGATTTATATTGGAAAGACCCATTAGAGGTCTTTGACGATATTACCGCACCTGAAGATTATAGAGTTGGCGATACCTTTTATATAAAAGAAGCTCAACAAATATATATCTATGGCGGAATTCAAATTACTATCCCTGAAGGTGTTGATGTTTACCAACCACAATCATGGATAGATGCTAATAGGCAAGAGGTTTTCTTTCCTATAGCTGTTGGTTTGGACAAAGACTCTCTTGCTACAAAAGCTTATGTTAACTCAGAGATATTGAATCTAATTGATGGCGCGCCTCAGTTACTCGATACTTTGAATGAGCTTGCTGCTGCAATTAATGATAATCCAAACTTTGCTACTGATATATTGAATATCACTACAAGTCTTCAAAACAGCAAAGCCGATAAAACATCCGTCTATACCAAGACAGAAGTCGATAATAAAGACGATGCTATCTATGATTACGTAGATACTTTAAATGCTCAAGCCAGAAGAGTGCCTGACTATGTTGTTGGTGCTGGCGCTTATGCAGACGACAATAATATTCAAGAACTTTTAAATGCTATTGATCTCACTGAGCTTTCTGAATTTAAAACGATTTATCTTAGAAAAGGCACTGAGTTTCCAGTAGTAACAAATATACTGGCTCCTTCTTTAGTCTTTACTTCTTTTGATAAAAATATAATTAAACTAAATCAGATAAATATAAACACTCAAGAAGCTTTAGAAGATTCTCCTAGCATTATTAGCTTTAGTAATATTTCTGCTAATAAATTAACGATAGCTTCAACAACTGCTCAAGTAGAAGTATTTATAAAGTCATGTCAGTTTGATAGAATTGATATTCTTTCTTCAAATGCAATTGTACATATAGAAGATTCTCTTCTAAACAAAGTTATAGTAAATAACTCTGTATTACATATTAAAAACTCTATATTGGATTCCTTAGATAATATTGAGCTTTTAAATATTGCTGGCTCAAGTAAAGTAAATATCTTTACTTCCAAGCTAAGAGGTCAGACATTTATCGCTGATACTGCAAAGCTTTATTTAAATAAGAATGAGCTCTTTAATATAGAAAACAATCCTTATTTAATTGTTAATTCTCTTACGAGTCTTTTGAGTCTAGAAAACAATAGCTTTTTCTCTGACTCTAGTTTCGCTACTTACCACGTAGATGGTATTGGTCAGCTTTATGCTAACTTAAATAACTATGATCGTAGATTAAATCCCACATTAGATTCTGATAGCTCTTATACTACTAAAATAACTGTACAACCATTATTAAATGGTGGAGCTGGGCTTCCTGTACAAAACTACTACCTTCCAGTAGGGTACGGTGATTTCTTTTATAATGACGAAAGAGCCAGGGATACTATTGCAGAAATGCTTCAAGTTCAACCTGGCATAGTCAAAAACTACGACGATATAAATAATACGCTCACTCTCAGCTTAAACATCAGTACTGCAAATCTTAGTGACGAAGCTAGCATTGCTTATAAAGATAGAGTCAATAGTTTTACTAAAGCTAATACTTTTGCAGCTACGCTTACAGCGAATGCTGGAATTTATACTAACCTAATAACAGCTACTTCAGGTACTATTACTAACTTAACAACAGTCACTCAACCTTTAACCGATAGCTCTACTAAGGTAGCTACTACAGCTTTCGTTCAAGGCAAGTATGATGAGTTAGAGTTTGATCTCTTGGATCTTGAGCTTGGTGAGCTCAAAGATGTAGAGATTAACTCTCCTCAAAGTAAACATTATTTAACTTACATTCCTGTCAATGGAGCGACGCTAGCTCATTGGGCTAATGAGTCAATAGATTCTTTTGACTTAACAGACAGTGGAACTCTTGTTAGGGTTGGAGACTCTGTATTCGTATTAGCAGATATAGCCCGCCCTTCTTTAATAAATCAAAGTGGTAATACTACTTATGGTTGGCCTTCAACTTCTCAAGTATTAAGATGGAGTGGCGAACAATACGACCTTTTAGGAACCCTTACTAAAGGACCTGGGCAATGGTCTGTAGACTTAGCTAACAATCCCATACTTAGAGCAACGGAAGAGCCTCAAGGCAGTGCGGCTTATGATGGTTGGGGTAAGATAGCTTTAGCTGATTGGGAAGAAGTTAGAGATGGTTCTAACTCTACTAAAGCTGTAGTACCCAGCTTACTACACACTTACTATGCTAGTGTTACTTTATCTAATTTAAATTCTACTCAAGTAAGATTAGCTAGAGAAAATATTGGTTTTCCGAATAGTCCTGAGGACTCTACTTACTTAATATATTCTGCTGATGATAGTGCATGGGTTACTGCTAAGACTGCAAGACCTAGCTATCAACATGCAAACGCAGATGTAGATCAAACCATATATCCTGGTTTATTTTACTCAAGCGCATCTGCTTCTAATTTAATGACTTTAACTTTGCCTGATGATTCTTCTGGTGATATCTTTTTTAGAAAAGCTGACGATAATACTAAAACTGTAAGATTTGTTGTAAACAATAATAGCTTTCCAATAATTACTTCAGATAATGTAGTGCTCACTACTTTTGATGTTACATCTCAAGGGCAAACTATTGAGTTTTCTAAAGTAGAAATAGGAGGTTCTCCTTATTGGCTAGCTAAAGGTTATTACCAGTCATCTACTACTGGTGCAATTGATAAAGAGTTTATACAAGATGCAGCCGCTGAGCTGTTTACACAAAACTCTCACGCTCCTGCTATATCTCTTATTTATCAAGATCCCGATCACAGAATAGATCTTGCTCTTAACTATGCAACTAATGCTCAAGTTCTAGCTGGTACTATAAATAATCTTCCAGTTACTCCTGCAGGATTAAAAGCAGCTTTAGATGCTAATGTTCCTCAAGGAGTTCTATTCGCTGATAATAATTTAAATGATGTTGATGATGTTATTGCAGCAAGAACTAACCTTGGATTAGGTAGCGTTTCTACTTATGATATTGGTTCTACTACAAATACAGTACTTCCTAACGCACAGAACCTCCAGGCAAATAAAGTTGTTGGATTTAATGGTACTGGTCTTGTTTCTGCAACTACTAGCGCCTTCACAGCCACTACACTTTCTCAAGGTTTAGTAACTTTAGCTAAAGCTTCTGACGCTAATACCAGCAATGCTTCTATTACTACTTCTTATTTGAACACAGTATTGCCTGATCCTACTCACTGGTTAACTATACTTCTTAATCAAGTAATAGAGGGTAGTGGTGGCGGTGCTGGTGCTTTAACTTATACTCCAATGACTGAAACAACTTTTGTTGCAGACTACTTAAAGTATTACAGTCTTTCTACTTCCCTCAGCTCTATAGTAATTACTCTTCCTCCAATAACTTCTTTAAACTTAGGTAAAAGGATAGAGTTTAAGCTTGCTTCCAATACTGCTCCTAGAAAAGTAACAATACTTACTTCTGGATCAGATACTATTGATCACGTGTACACCGAAATAGAACTCGTAGAACAAGGACAGCATATAGCTCTCATACCTGGCATATCAAATAACTGGGAGATCGCATAATGGCTTATAAAATAACTAATGTTAATGGCGATAGAGGTCCTAATATAGTATTACAAACCACTCAGATACCTGAGGGTTCTAATCTTTACTTTACTGAACAAAGAGGCTTTGATGCTTCTCTTTTAAATAGAACTCAAAATCCTACTTACTTAGACAAACATTTCTATACTATTGGAGCTTTAGAACAAAAAGTTGGAGATCTTTATTGGCATATTATAAATCCAATCAAGATTGTCCAAGTATTTGCTAAAGTAAAAATTCCATCAGCTGGTAATAGTATTGCACTTTATGTACAAAAAAACGGTGGAAATTCTCCAGATAAACTACTATATGATATAACGATTAATCCTGGAGCTCTTTCTGCTACCGTTGGTGGCGACAAGATATTGCAGCCTGGAGACTATATTCAAATAGATGTAGCTTCTATAGGTACAGTAAGTCCTGGTGCAGATTTAACTCTATCATTCAAATACCATAACATTCTATCTTGAGGTCATTATGCCAATTCTAGAAAAGATTAATGCTAATGCTTTATACGTTCCAATCGGAGCATACTTGCCACCTTTTTATCAAAGCTACGCTGATACTTATAATGCAGCTTTAATAGAAGATGAAGCTCAATCAGTATTGTATATTGATGGAAAACCTCACGAAAGTACTAGCCTAGTACCTTTCTTTGATAAAAAACCTGAAGTTTTTAATCCTAATAAAACTTCTTATTTAAATTTCTTTCAAACTGAAACCATGTTTACAAAATATGGTTTTGCTAATGCAAACCATCATAACCGTAGCCTTGTATTTGGAACAACTGCTTCTTTTGGTCAAGAGCTTACAGTCGGTTTAACTACTAACTCTAAAGCAGCAGATTTAACAAACACAATGACTGACTCTTTGTTGAAGCAAGTCGAAATTTCTGGTCAGAAAGTTTCTTTTTATTTAACTAAAGTTTACACTCAAAATGGAACTGGATCAGCATATACGTATCTTTCAACTCAAAAAATTGTAATGTTTCTTGGAGATGATTTTACAAATGCTAATTCTTTAGCAGAACATACTTTTGCAATAGATTCTACTGGGTTTACTGGAACTAGCAATACTTTTCCAACTTTAACTTTTCTTCATATTGATACTACTAATAGATATATTTATTTTCTAAGCCATAGCAGAAGACAAATTAATACGCTTACTAATATTCATGAATGTATTTATGCTATTAAATTTAATCTTCCTGCCCAAGATGGATCTCTTTCTTTTGGCACTCCAAGTAAAATCTATATTAGATCTACCGATAATGCTACTGGAACAGGCTCATCTCAAGAAATAGAGGAAGGGATAATTTCTTTTTGTGGGTATGATGCTTCTAATAATTTAATTTTTTCAGAGCAATACAATAGAGCTGCAGCCTATCCAGAAGTGGCTAATAAGTATGTTTGCAGATTCCTTGTTGTAAACTATACAACAGGAGCACCAACTGTAAGAAGAACAATTCAACTTCAAAGTACTTGGAACTTAAATGATTCTTGGAATCCCGGCGCCTCTGCAAGCGCAATTTGTAGACCTACAAAATTCTTAACAGACCCAAATACTCCAACTTTAAAAAAAGCAATATTACCTTTGCCAGTTTCAGGCACTTATAATGTTGGCTTTGCTACAATCAATTGGAACACAGCTTTAAATGCTGAAACTATCAGCAATAATCCTTTTACTTTAACTGTTGTAACTCAAGCAAATACCGACCCAGTTGGCGATTATTTCGATGTTACTTTAAACTATACAAAAGAAAACGTTTTCTATTTCCCCTGGTTTCAAAAACCAATAATTACTCAACTTAATAACATTACTTATTTAACTTTATTTACCACTTGGAAAAATTATCAAGTTTTAGATCATGCTTTAGGCATCAATTCTAAAAAAGCTAATATGGTTTGTTATAGAGTTGAAGATTTACATACTACTCCTAAGCTTAGATTTGTAAATTCTCTTCCCATTGAAGCTTTAGATTACATTCTCACTGATAATGACTCTACTTTAAATGTAATTGATAAAGACGGTTTATCTTTTTACTCTTTAACGCCTCAAGGTTGGGTGCTGACTAATAAGGAATCAGGAGTATTTACATCAATTGCTTTTGATTCTTTTGGAAGATTGTTTGCACTAAAAACTTCAGCTAGGGATATGACTCAATGGGACTCTACTGGTTATATGGGCATTACTGGAACTTCTACTCCTTATGGTCAAATTTATAACCCTAAACTTGAATTACATATTATTCCTAGGACTTCTGCTTATACTACTAGCATTGAGTTTACAGATACTGATGTAGAGTATAATGGTGTAAACATTAACAATACTCTTAAAGTTAACGCTTATAACGCACTCGGTCAAAGAATCCTTACTACTGTATTGCTTTCTATTGAAGGGCCTAGTATGCAATTCCAAGCAGGTGGTACTCAGATTCAAGTAACCACTTCTGTTGATCAAGATACTAGCGTTCCCGTAGTGATTACAGGCCCAGGTTATGTTAACGTTACTGCTAGCTTCGTGATCTAATAATAACCTGGAGGGAATCATGCCACAATTTGAGTTTTTAGATAGAATAGTTAATACTATTTCTCTACAAACAAAGCCTGCATCTAAATTTAAGAAAAGAACCACTTCTTATTTTTACGATACTGATTCCCTTCAGGTTTTTAAAAAACTAAATTCAAACTCTTATCTTGCTGACTTTACTTTTCTTAATGTAAATACTCATGCAAGCTTATTATCTACAATAATATCTTCAAGTATATTTTCAGTACCTACTGATTATATATATATGAATACTTCTACCTCTATTGAGGTAGGCTATTCTAATCCTCAAACTAATCAAGAAGAAACAGAAGCTCTCTTATTCTTTTCACAAGAAGCTTCTCTTACTTCACTTGAGTACTTAAATGAATCAGTTCAACTAAACTATTTGTCAAATAGTTATACAGCTTATACTGATTTAAATCAGTATACTGATATTTCTTTAATAAATAGTTCCGAATCTTTATTTGTAACTTCAATTCAAGATAGCTATCAGGACTATCCTATAGGCTCTGCTGCTTCTGTATCTTTAAATACTCCTGCTTACATCTATGTTCAAAAGGTAAATGACGATTTAATTCTTGCTTTAGATTTACAAGAGAATTTAATTATTGAATATACCGAACCTCAAGATGTTGAGGAGTATGTGCCTCCAAATCCTGAAGACCTTATAATCATAACTCTAAAAGAATTTTGGGGCTAAAAATGACTGAATTACAACTCGTTGAAGGCTGTCTTCATGTTTATGAAGATGGCGTATTGATAATGACTACTAGGGGCAACCCTACTCTATATAATCAACCTTTTCTAACCTTAGAAGAAGCTCAAGCTTGGTATCTTACCACGATTCCTCAAGAGCAAATACAAGTACAAGAAGAGGAGGTCCAAGATGAGAGTACTATCTAATACTATTATAAAAAGACTTGGTGTTTTAAATTACGAGTATCCTCAAAACAAAATATTAGCAGGTTTTGATGCTAATAATATTTATGCAAATGATCTTAAAATTCATAATGCATCTAAAATAGAAAAACCTTATAAAGAGACTTTCTTCTCTACGCATGATACTTCAAACACAATTCCTTACAAAAATTATTTAGCTACAGAATTTCCTTGTAACTACTCTCCTCGTTCAAATGTAGAAGCAGAAGATAGCACAAGAAACTACACTGCTGGAAAATTAGATAAAACTCCTATTTGGAAAAACACTGGATATATGAATGTTCTTGATAAAAGCTTAAGAACCAAATCTGGAACTCTTTATAGCTTTCAAGATTCAGCATCAGTAAAACACTTTGTACAAATAGATTATAACGAACCTATTCTTTCTGCTTCTCATAACTACACAATCAACATCTCCTTAATTCAAGGAAACGACTTATCTACTATTCAGGCTAGTACTATTAAAAGTTATTCTAATGGAATAATTACTCCTTTTAATCCGAACTATGTTTATACTGGAGTACCTTCCATTTTCTGGATAGACACAACTAGAAAATTTATTTATTTAAATATGTATGCTGGTTATACTTATAGTGCAGATATTAATAGTTATCAGTACCAAGCTAGACTTTTATATAGAGTTAGTTATACTACAGTTGCAGATGGCGGCTCCCTCTCTCTTGGCAACTACGAGTACATAGCTACTCCAGGAACAAGCTTTTATACAATGGCCTACATGCATGCTGATCAACTGTTTCTTTGTGGCTTTGGTAATAATGGTAATCCAGTATACCTAAGAGCAATTGAAAAGAATGCCGCAGGCCTTCTCAATAGCTGGTATAATGCAGCACCTTATACTGATACTCACTATCACAGATATATAATCTTTGAGCATGTGCTTAGTGACAATACAATATCCACCTTACACGATTTTAATTCTACCAGCGCTTGGAACTCTTCAGTCAATAGAATAGTTGGTCATTGCTCGCCAAGTTGTTTCGAACAAATAAGTGGTGATAACTATATAGCTTTCTTTCCAGGATTCAATACAAATAACCAGCTAACTCCTGTATCTGTCACTTGGAATAAAGCTACTAATGTATTTCAAATTAATATTGTGCCTACAAGCATACAAGCTACAATTAAAAACGAATATCAAGATGTACATGACGATGCAGTACCTTACGTTTATACATTTAGCAGTACAACTTTAAATCTTAGTTTAAAGGTCATAGCTCCAGTAGTTATGGAAATAATAAGTGGAGAATTAGGTAATAAATATTTAACCGTATATAATGATTTATTTAATAATAGAATGAGAGCTTACTGCACTTCTACTGGCGTTAGAAATGTTGTTACTTTCTCTATAACAAATAATTGGCAAACTTTAACACATGTACAAACCGCTTCTATTGATTCTTTATTTTCATTACCCTTGAACTCTAATAGAACTAAATTAGCTATTGCAGAAACTACAAATGTTTCTCTTTGGTCATTTAACGAAATAAATTACTGGCAAAAAACTATTACTACTCCAGGCATTGCCTATTATCTTGTTAGAAAAGATGATAATTCTTTTTATGCAGTGACTATGGAATCAGATACGCTTGGAGATTTAGCTATCACTCAATATCCAGAAAGAAGATATTCTACTTCTAGGATTCTTGAAATTAATGGAAATGCTAGCTCTAAGCAAATAGTTATAAATCTTGGTTCAGATGTTTCTTATACAGGTACTTCTCAAAATAAAACTATTTCTGTAGATGTATTGGATAATGGTTTAAGGTCTGTTGAGTCTGTAACCCTTACTATAAACTCAGATAATGCAGTTTTTGATACTACTCCTCAAGCTAATATCACTACAATAGTAACTTCATCTACTGCATCTACTTCAGTGCCTTTAATTCTAAACTCTCCAGGTGTAGTATTTATCAGCGCTAAATTTACTGATCTGGAGGTTTAAATGAGTAATGTCTCTTATCCAATTACTATAATCAACTCTACTATCAATATTACTGGTGACACTACTGTTGGTGATGTAATCAAGACTCATGATATTTCTCAGATGATTAATGGCAATACTGTAACTTTTCCTTTGATACCTGAGCCTGATCTAAATAATATATTTATACTTACTTTAGATGGTTTAGTTTTAACTCCCGGACAAGATTATTCTTTGTCTGGGGCTTTACTTACTCTTAACTTCCCTTCTCCGCAGATTGGATCTAAACTTTTAGCCTTCTATCAGGATTTACAAAATGGCTAGAGTTACTAGAATAAAGGTAGATGCACTTAATCTCCCTGAAATATTTGCAGAAGGTTATGTTACTAGAACTGGCAAAGTAGTAACTGGAGATAATTGGAAATATTTTAAATATACTTTTGGTATTGTTACCGAGAATGTTGTTAACTTCCAACTTCCAGTAAACTCAATACCATTAGATTCCGGCTCTCCTAAAATAAAAATGACTGTTAACGGCATTAATATAGATATCAGCTTTCTATCAGTACATGAAAATGCTACCAATACTATAGTATATGATAGTGCACATCCAGAAGCTTTTCAAATAGACTCAACAGACTTAGTTGAGTTTTGGATTCCAGAAACAACTACAACTTAAAAGGATAAAAAATGGCTCTTATTAAAGGAAAACAGCTAGCAGCGAATACAGTTACTCTTGGCAAGCTTCAAACTATTGAAGAAGCCAAACTACTTGTTGGTGCTGCAAATGGTCAGATTACTGCTGTAGCTTTAAGCTCAGATGCTACAATTACAGCTGCTGGTGCTCTTACTATTGCTAACTCAGCAGTAACTACTGCCAAGATTGCAGACACTAGCGTTACTACAGACAAGCTTGCAGATGATGCAGTTACGCTTGCTAAAATTGCAGATGCTGCTTTTGCTTCTGATTTTACATCAGGCGAACTATCTAAGCTTCCTACAGCTTCAGTAGTTAAGACTTATGTAGATTCTGTAGCTCAAGGACTTGATGTAAAGCAATCTGTCAAGGTTGCTACTGTTTCAGGCAGCCTGTCCAACTTTAGTTTCTCTTCAAATGAGCTTGTTGAGTCTAGCAGTTACTCTGCAACTCTACTAGTAGATACTGTATCTCTTGCGCTTAATGATAGAGTGCTTGTCAAAGACAATAATATGAACCCAGAGTATAATGGTATCTATGCCGTTACTCAGGTTGGTGATGGTACTTCTACTACTCCTTGGAAGCTTGGAAGAGCTGTTGATTTCGATTCTTCTTCTGATGCTTCTCCTGGATCTTTCTGCTTTGTAGAGCAAGGTGCTATTAACGCTGATACTGGATACGTACTTTCTACTAATGGCCCTATTACTCTAAATACTACCGCTCTTACTTTTACTCAGTTCTCTTCTGCTGGTATTGTTGAGGCAGGCTCAGGTCTAACTAAAACTGGCAATACTCTTTCGATTGACCTTGATGGAAATACCCTTGCTATTACCGGTGGTGGAATCAAGGTAGCAAGTGCAGGTATCACTGCTACAGAAATTGCTACATCAGCACTTGGTAACGCTTTAACTGGTGGTGCTGGTACTGCTATTAGCGTAACTGCACATTCTCAAGCTTCTGTTGGAGTTCACTCTACTGGTCTTTATGCAGCAGTGCTTCAGCTTCAACAATTCGCTGCTTCTGCTACCTCTGCTGATGGAGACTCAGCAGCTGCTACTACTATTGCAAAAACTCCTGCAGCTGACTCAGCTGTTCAGGTATTTGTAAATGGTGTACTTGCTAAGCTAACTGGTGATAAGCTTGGCGATTGTTACTTCTCTGCAGATGCTGGCGCAACTGCTAGAGCGCTTGCTGATATCGCTTCTGGCGATAGCTTGCGTTGGAATGGCAGTCTTGCAGGCTATCAACTTGAGTCTTCTGATCTTCTAGTTCTTAGCTACACTGCGCTTAATGCTCCTGCATAATAATTAACTGTTCTTATTAACCAAAAGAGGGGCTTTATGCCCTTTTTTTATTTAAAGGATTTTATTTATGAAAATAAAAGCTAAACAGATAGATTTTGCAAATCATGCATTTGTAAATCCTATTGTCGTTACAACAACTTACTCTCATACTCAAGAATCTCCACATGATTTACTTGTCTATACAGGAGCCAGTTCAGTAACTATAACCTTTCCAAATCCAACTACAATATCTGAAGGAGTTATTGTTTCTGTTAAAAGAACAACAAATGTGACTCTAACTTTAGAGCCATACACTGAAGCTGGAACTATTGAAGCTGCAAATCATTATACTTTGAATAATGATAGTGCCGCTTGTTTTGTACTAATTGATAAAGCTAACGATAAGTGGATTGGCATGTCTATATTTCACTAAGGATAATTAATGAAAATTGTCTCCAAGCAAGATGCTGGAGAGCAAGTAGTTTACGATATTGGAGTGGCTAGCTTAGAAGGTCATAACAATTTCTTACTAAACAATGGGCTCGTAGCATCTAACTGTTTTAATAAAGCGCATAGTGTTAGTTACTCTGTTTTAACTTACATTACTGCATACCTAAAGGCTCACTACCCTGTTGAGTTTTTCACCTCTCTAATGTCTACTCGATCAAAGACTTTGCAACCTAAAACCTGGGCTATTAAAGCTCCAGAATATATCAAGGAAGCAAAACACTTTGGAGTAGATATTAATCCTCCATCTGTAAATCAAAGTAGCTTTGAGTTTACTGTTATAGGCTCAGAGATTTACTTTGGACTTAATGCTATTAGGGATGTAGGGCAAACAGCTGCAAGAGCTATTATTGCAGCTAGAGGCTCTATAGCTTTTAAAGATATTAAAGACTTTCTTAATAGAGTTAATCTTCAGAAGGTAAACACTAAGGTCTTTGAGGCTCTTGTTAAAGCAGGTGCTTTTGACAAGATGGGTTATACTCGATCAGAGCTTCTAGAAAATACTTCTGCTATTTATTCTTATATAAAAGATATAGAAGACTATAAACAGCGAGAAATTGATTTTGTTGAAAGAGAAAATCACAATCTTAGAGTTGCTCCACTAATAGAGCGTAGAGATTTTCTTAGAAATGAAATCAAGAAAATAGAGAATAGAATAGCTAAAGCTAAAGATAAGCCTGAAGATGCTGCCACACTTCTAGCTTATCAAGAAGAACTTCAACCTCTAGAAGATCAAGCACTTAAACGTTTACCTGCTTTGCAAAAGTTTGAGCTTCCAGTATTTCCTGAACTTCAAAGGAATAAACTTGTGCCTTTGAATCTTAAAGAAATTATGGAGCAAGCTCAATATATAGGTTGCTATATTGGTGGTCATCCACTAGATCTTATTTCTATTGAGAAAGATGATCTGGATACTCTAGAAGAAGATACGTATGCAACTGTAGCCGGTGTTGTTCTATCTACTAAAACTGTAAAAACAAGATCAGGCAAGATGATGGCTTTCTTTGAAATAGATGATTCTACTAGCAGTGCAGAGATTGTAGTATTTCCGCAGCTCTGGTCTAAGGTAGAAGCTCTAGAAGTAAAAGAGACTGATATTTTAAAGTGCCGAGTTAAAGTTGAATCTACAGATCCAGATATAAAACTAATTCTTCAATCAATAGAAAGATTTAAAATACAAAATGAAATGGACACCTGAAGAAGAAAAACTATTAGCTCGCTCTTTAGGCAAGCTTAACTATGCGGAGATTACTAGCCTAATCAACGCAAAATATAATGAGAATACTCCTGGCTTTCCTTACCAAAGAACAGAGCCTGCAGTTCGTAGGAAGATCTTAAGGGATAAAATCACTCCAACTGAAACTAAAGAGTATTCAGATAACTGGGATTTTATTATTGAGACTGCCAAGGAGTATCGTTCAAGATCTACCAAGTTAGATGTTGGATTGTCTGATAGTAAAGAGCGCAAGATTATTTCTTTTAGTGATTTACACTTACCATTCTTTCTTTGGGAAGATATGGAAAAAGCTCTAATACAACACAAAGATGCTAATATTATAGTACTCAATGGTGACATTTTAGATGCTTATATATTCAGTACATTTTCTAAAAGTAAAAACATTGCAGCTATCAAAGAATATAAGATGGCTTTCGATCTAGTACATTACCTTTCTGATAACTTTGAAAAGGTAGTATTAGTTTCAGGCAACCATGACTATCGAACATCTAGAGCTTTAAAGATGGCAGGCTTTTCTAATGATGCCTCTTCTGTCTATGGTGGAGACTTGCTCTTTAGAATAGCTAATGGTGAGAAACTAAATGATCAAGCTGTTCTCGAAGAGAAGATTGAGTTTGATAATGTTTACTATCAACGAGCAGATCCGTGGTATGTACGTATAGGCAAAACTATATTCTGCCACCCATCAGGCTTTGGAAGTAAATATCCTGGAGCTACTGTAGTAAAACTACTTGACCATTTCTCTGAGAGAATGCAAGATAGTGATTTCGATTCTATCGTTGTGGGTCATACTCATAAAGTATATAAAGGTATTGTCTCCGGAAAGCTTCTTATTGAACAAGGAGCTATGGCTCATAGGCTCCCTTATCAATTCCAAGCAGACCTTAAATTTAAAAATGCAATGAATGGATATGCCGTAATTTATCAAGACGTTTCCGGCAATACCAATTTCAACGATTCCACCCCAATTTACATAGGTTCACATCTACCTACTAAGAAAGGTCTAATATGACTACTGCTACCGACAATATGCCTAAAGAAGTTGCTGATCAACCAACTCCATTTGGTTTTACTATGAATCTGGCTCAAGCTCTTGAGTCTCGAATTGATTATAATTTCAATTCAATTATCCAGCTTTCTCTTCTTGTCGAGTTTCTTTATGACAAGCTTGAAGAGAAGGGTTTAGGTATTGAACTTGACGAAAGCTTCCAGAAGTTTCAAGAAGAACGACTCGCTGATATCAAGAAGCAGTTCCAAGAAATTACTGAGTCTGTAAATAAAGAAACGGAAGCTGCAGCTAAACAAGCTGTAGAAGAGATTGCTGAAAAGCTAGATCTTAAGGATAACTAATGTCTTATCAAAGTAACTGGTCATTTGTTAATTGGATTACTAATGAGCTCTGTAAGATTCCATTAGATGAACAAAAGGCCCCTACATTATGGCCAAGCTCTGCTACGGCTATTGTAAATAACCAGGTAATGGGTAAATGTAGGCGCCAAGCATATTATCGTTATGCTACAGATCTATATAACTTCAGCCCCAAGTATTCTCACCTAGAAGAACTTATCTCTACAATCAAGCAGAATAAGCTTCCTCCAAGTCTTTATACTCAATGGATTTGGAAACAAGGTGAGCTTTACGAGCAACACTGCATTGATCTTGCAAGAGACTCAGGTATTTATGTAGG
>Ga0078894_10001930_pt1 | contig 15547 bp, 10 predicted proteins | sample LauGreSu1BDMLBSD_2_FD_67506 | JGI IMG/M metagenome (GOLD analysis project Ga0078894, IMG submission 67506) | Freshwater lake microbial communities from Lake Michigan, USA - Su13.BD.MLB.SD (version 4) (version 4) | ecosystem: Environmental > Aquatic > Freshwater > Lake | place: Lake Michigan... | reverse complement strand
GCGCAAAAACGCTCGGAAAACATTCAGGATGTCAGCATCGCGATTTCGGCATTCTCTTCCGAAACGTTGGCAGCCCTTGGGTGGACCGATATCACTCAGGTTGCATCGCAAACACCGAACTTAGATATCAAATACGTTTGGGGTAACTCGATGCCGGTGGCAACGATACGCGGCGTCGGTATGAACGACTTTCAGGCGAACAGCAAGCCAGGCGTCGGCTTTTACGTTGACGAGGTTTACCTTCCGTCAATCGCTTTGATGGGTTTGCAACTGTTCGATATGGAGCGTCTGGAAGTTCTCAAGGGACCGCAGGGAACACTCTACGGACGTAACACCAGCGGTGGTGCGATCAACTACATCACGCGCAAGCCGACACAGGAGCCGACCGCTTACGTCAAAGGCTCTTTCGGACGTTTTGATCGTATGGAATACGAAGCTGCGGTCGGTGGAGCGCTCACCGAGACAATCTCGGGTCGGCTCTCTGTATTCGGAATCCAGCAGGGCCAGGGCCATGTCCTGAATCGGACTAGTGGCAAGAAGCACGGCGAGGTCGATATCAACGCTTGGCGTGCTCAATTGCGCTTTCAACCGTCGGATGCGCTTGACGTAAACGTCAATGTGCACGGAGGTCAGGATAGCTCAGAGGGCTCATATTTTCAGCACGTTGGATTTTGGAATAAAGGCGCCACGGGCGCTACGCCGGCAGCGAGTCGCTTCTGCTCGGCGGTTTTGCGTGGTCAGCGTGATCCAGCCAATTGTGTTGACATTCTCCAATACAGTGACACGGACAATAATATCTACGCAGGCGACTACACGGCGCGTAATGATCTGGTCTACAACGGAAATAAGCTCAATTTTGATGACTGGAACCTCGATAACAGCAATATCGGTGGTGGTATCAATGTGAACTACGAGATGGGAAACGGCATGACCCTGACGTCCATCTCATCATTCGAAAAATACGATCGGTTCCAGCCTAAAGAGTCAGATGCTCAACCGCTGTTGTTTCTGGATCTTTACTTCGCAAGTGCAATTGAGGCTTTCGCGCAAGAGATTCGATTGGCCTCCTCTGATGAGGGCAATCTCTCCTGGATCGTTGGCGCGCATTACACCGACGAGTCTATCGCCGAGGATCCGCCGCGAGTTTTGTTCGTAGATAATTTTCTTGGACGTCGCGCGCAAGTGATTTATGACCAAGACCAGTCGCAAGTGGCTGGATTCGGTCAGGTTAATTGGCGTTTCGCGGATGATTGGAAACTGACGGTTGGCGGACGCTATCTAAAAGAGAAAATCAAATTTACCAGCGAGTCGTCGTTTCTAGTTCCACCCAGTTTCGATCAGTCGGCACGCCTCGTGCTCGCGTCGATTCCAGGTGTGATCAATGTAGCAGGGCAGGCGCCGATTCCGGTCACGGGGAAGACTCAGGAAAATGCGACGACTTGGCGAGTCGCTTTGGACTGGAAGCCCGCCGATAACATGCTGCTCTATGCGAGTGCCTCCAAGGGTTACAAGGGCGGTGGTTTTAACGGCGGATTCGTAACAAATATTGCTCAGTGGATACCGTACAAGCCCGAAGACGTACGCGCATATGAAGTAGGATTCAAGAGCGACTGGGCAAATCGTCGACTCATCTTGAACGGCGCCGCCTTTTATAACGACTACACGAACTTGCAAGCCGTCTCTTCACGGCCCTCAGCGACTGGGGTGGTGCAAAACTTCCTGGCTAACGTTTCCGAGGCCGAGATCTACGGTGCGGAGTTCGATCTGACTGCGCGGCCGGTGCCTAATCTCGAGGTGCGCGCTGGTCTGGGATTGCTTCGTACAAAGAATAAAGATCCGCAGCCGTTGTTTGATGGGCCGTTCGCAGCCGCTGGCGTGATTGCTCCTCGCAAACTCGCGAATTCGCCGCCGTACACGATGAATCTCGCGGTGCAGTACGACATGCCAATGGCGAACGGTGCATCTCTGCGCTTCGCTACGGACTTAAACCGTGCTGGCAAGCAGTTCAAGGAGATCCAAAACAACATCGCTCTTGAGGTTCCAGATCAAGGTCTTTGGAACGGTAGCATCAGCTGGCGGCCAGCGAGCGATAACTGGAGCGTATCGCTCTACGGTCGAAATCTCGCGGATACTGAGTACATTATGGATACCTTGAGCACGCCGGCGTCGAACGGTTGGGGTGTCATTGTGTACGGCATGCCTCGCACCTACGGTCTCAGCGCCGAGTATCGTTGGAAGTGATCTTTTGCAGCGGGCGGGCGGTCGATTCAGCCGGATCGGCCTCCCGCCCGCATCCTTTCGGCGAATGGCTGACGGGCAAAGGCCAGAGACAGAGCGCCTACGGGAACGCAGAAGCCGCCAACCAGCGCCAGAGCGGGGCCGAGTGCATCGACGTCGTCAAAGATGTAGTTTGCTGCGAGTGGCACGGCGGTCGGCCCGAGCGCATAGGCAAATATCACCGCGAAGAGAACGAAGGTCGAGAGAACTTGGCCGCGCATACGGTTGGGCGAGATCAACTGAAGCACTGCCGGCGCAAGCCCTTGCGGCAGCGACAGCAAGAACACGATGGGTACAAGCAGGATGGTGGCCCCGACGAGCGTTGGCATGATAGGTCCTACGATGACCAAGGGTGTGAGCAACACCATCGCCTTGAGCGAGACGGCGATTTCCGCATCATGTTGGTCGCGCCCTGCAGCACGCTGCGCCCACCATCCGCCGACAAAAGGACCGATGGCTCCGAAGGTAACCAGCAGCACACCATAAATAGTGCCCGCTGTTCCGATCGACACGTCGTAACTGCGTCGCAGCATTTCCGGTGTCCATATCAGATAGGCCGTAACTGCCGTGCCGATCAGTCCATATCCGACGAAGTGGCTCACGAGCAGTCGCTTGTTTTCAGCAATGAAAGCCAGCACTTCGCGCAATGGCAGTTCAGTACGCGAGTCCGTGGAAGTGGCGTTCAGTTCTTGGCGCGGAGGCTCGCGTACTGTCAGCATGAGAGCAACGACGAGAATACCCGGCAGGGCTGCAGCCAGAAATGCGAGTTGCCACGGTGCGAAGGTGGCAAGCGGCGTACTCGCAAGATCGGCGTTAGCGATGGCTTGAACCACCGCGCTACCGCCGAGCAGCGCAAGTCCGGCACCGAGGTAGACTCCGATCGAATAAACACCGATAGCTCGAGAGACGCGATCGCGGGTGAAATAGTCCGCGATCATGGACATTGCCGCGGGAGTCAATGTCGCTTCGCCGACGCCAACCCCGATCCGCGCAATCAACAGATGCATATAGGATTCTGCAAACGCGCTCGCCGCCGTCATGGCGGTCCAGAGCGATGCGCCGATGATGATCAACCACTTTCTATTGCCCGAGTCGGCGAGTCGGGCTAACGGAACTCCCATGACCGTATAGAAGAGTGCGAACCCAATGCCCGCTAGTAAACCAATCTCCGTGTCAGTGACCTGCAATGACGCCTTGATGGGTTGTATTAGCAACCCGAGGATCAGTCTGTCGATGAACGACACCATATATGTAAACATCAATACACCGAGCACGTACCACGCAAATCGGCTGTTGCGCTCAAAGTCGATATGGTTGCTTGTCGTCATGATGGATCCTATTAGTTTTCTGGGTGATACGCCGGAGTTAAGCGTATCAATTACTGTTGGAGCTCACGAGTGAAAAACAAATCGAACGACTCAAAGGCAGAGCTTCCCTGGCCGAGTTCTGGTGTTGCGTGGTACGCGGTCGGGATACTGATATTTGCGTACCTTGTGGCATTGATAGACAGACAAATCCTGACTCTTTTGGTCGAACCGATAAAGCGCGATCTCGATTTGAGCGATACGCAGTTAAGTCTGTTGATCGGTCTTGCATTCGCCGTGCTGTACACGGTCGCAGGAATTCCGATCGCGCGGCTGGCTGACCGTAAGCCCCGTCGAACAATCATTGCGATCGGTGTCTTTTTCTGGAGTGTCATGACGTTTTTATGCGGACTCGCAAACACGTATTGGCAGCTTTTTCTGGCTCGTGTCGGTGTCGGCGTGGGTGAGGCGGCGCTGCAGCCGTCAGCGTACTCAATGCTCAGCGACTACTTTCCGCCAAAGAAGCTGGGTCGTGCGATCGGGACGTATTCAATCGGGCTTTTCGTCGGTGGGGGTCTTGCACTTGTGCTCGGCGGTGCCGTCATCGGTGCGCTGTCGGGTACGGAGTCCACTCAACTGCCGATATTGGGCGAAGTCAGGAATTGGCAACTTGCGTTCATAGTCGTTGGAGCGCCCGGGGTATTGCTGACTTTAATAATGATGCTTACGGTCAAAGAGCCGGCGAGACGAGGCGTTGCAGCGCCCGTACAATCGGATACGAATGCAAGCGAACTGCGTCTTTTTCTACGTGACAACGGGGCGACAGTATTTTTTATTGTTACTGCGTTTTCCCTAGGCGGTATTGCTGTCGTCGGATATCTCGCCTGGGTCCCCGAGTTTCTGCGTCGCTCGTTCGGTTGGAACATGGCTGAGATTGGCCTGATCTTTGGATCGCTCATGGCCATTGTCGGCACTGCAGGCACTTTATTTGGTGGCTGGTTTGTCGATTGTCTAGCCCACAGCGGGTATCGCGATGCGCCTGTTCGCGCCTCCATTATTGCTTTCGTTTTTCTCGTACCAGCTGCCATTGCTGCGCCGATGATGCCGACTGCCGAGTCAGCGCTGATTGTTTTGAGCGTTTTCTTGTTTTTCGTGGGTATGCAGCAGGGCTACTCACCAGTGGCCTTACAGTTGATCACGCCGAACCAACTGCGCGCTCAGGTTATTGCGGTTTATTTTTTCATCGCACAAATCATTGCGCTCGGACTTGGGCCGACGTTTATTGCGTTGGTCACCGACTACGTCTTTGCTGATGACTCCGCACTCGCACTATCGTTAACTCTGGTCGGTGGTACCGCTGGTAGTTTAGGCCTGCTCTCGTTGTTGTTGGCGCGTAACCCTTACCTGCGTAGCGAGGAGCGAGCTAGGAGATGGAGCAACTCTGCATCGTGATGATGGGCAAACGCACGAACCTGCCTGCTGCTTTGAGTGGAGTCGAGCGGTCAACTAAGTCCGAGCGCTGTTGCAACGGCCGTGCAGGTTATGCGGCCCGCGCTGACGTTCAAGCCGTCGCGAAACCCCGAGTCGTTTGCTAACGCAGCCTCTAGCCCGAGGTCGGCCAGTTTTCGCAGGTAAGGAAGCGTTGCCGCGTTGAGCGCAAAGGTGGACGTTCGGGGTACGGCGCCTGGCATATTCGTCACACAATAGTGGACGACTCCATGCTGAAGGTATGTGGGATCCGCGTGGGTCGTCGGTCTGCTCGTCGCGAAGCATCCGCCTTGATCGATTGCGATATCGACAACAACCGAGCCGGGACGCATTTTGGTGATCATCGATTCGTCTACGAGCTTCGGAGCAGCCGCACCCGGGACCAACACCGAGCCGATGACCAAGTCAGCTCGTTCGACCGCGTATTCAATGGTCTCCGCCGTTGAGGCCAAGACGCGCACAGCACCGCCGAATTGAGCATCGAGCTTCCGTAGTCTGGGAAGCGATTTGTCGATGACGGTCACCGCAGCCCGCATGCCTAACGCAATTTCCGCCGCAGCTGTCCCCGCAACGCCACCTCCTATCACCACAACGTTGGCTGGCTCCACCCCGGGCACACCGCCCATCAGCACGCCACAACCGCCGGCGGCTTTCTGTAGCAATGTTGCACCGATCTGCGCCGACATACGTCCGGCCACTTCGCTCATGGGTGTCAACAGGGGCAGAGAGCCGTCGGTAGCGGTGACCGTTTCGTAGGCGATCGCATGCACGCCCGATTCCATCAAGGCATGGGCCTGCGGTCGATCTGCAGCGAGGTGCAGATAGGTAAATATAATTTTTCCCGCTTGGAGCATCGCGCATTCGTTCAATTGGGGTTCTTTCACCTTGACGATGCACTCGGATTCTCTGAACACCGTGAGGGCATCCGGGGCGATGTCGGCACCGGCGTTTCGATAATCGATATCGAGACAGCCGATTCCTGCGCCTGCGTCCTTTTCGACAAGCACCGTGTGTCCCGCCATGGTCAACTCACGAATCGATGCCGGAGTGAGACCGACTCGGTATTCGTGCACCTTTATTTCTTTCGGGACGCCAATCTTCATACTGTAGAGACCTGATATTTCGCGTGGCATACTCTTAGGACAGGTAAGCCCCACATGCTTTTTTCGATCGGTGATGCTTGGCCTATCGCTCTGTTCCGTCTAGTACCAACCGCAGATGTTCGATAGCGCCAGCTGCGGACCAGCACTCGTTTCTTTCCGGCGTTGAGCGATGACGCGCGGATCTAGCGATTTAATGTGGAGCCAGTTGCTGACGCTGGCGGCTAGAGATGACATCGGGTTGCAGAAGCAACTTCGTAGCGTTCTCACCAAAGCCATATTGGACGGCAAGATATCGATTGACGTTCCATTGCCATCTAGTCGGCGGCTTTCGCAGCTTCTCGGTGTTTCGCGGAACACGGTCGTTCTGGCGTATCAAAGTCTCATCAGCGATCGATTCATAGTTAGTCGTGAGCGAGAGGGTTACTTCGTTAACCCAGAAGTCCTGACGGAGCGAATCGGAGTTTCTCGCGCTCACCTCGAGATGGATTCGGCTCCAGAATGGCAAGCGCGTTTCAGGGTTGAGCCGTCCCGACAACGCAACATCGAGAAACCGCAAAGGTGGCAGAAATTCAAATATCCGTTCATTTTCGGCCAGGGCGATCCAGGGTTGTTTCCCGTCGCCGATTGGCGAGAGTGTCTGCGACAGGCGATGAGTTTGTCTTCGATTGCACAAGAGGGCTTAGATCGAATCGACAGGGACGATGAACGCCTAGTCGAGATGATTCGCTCTCGACTGCTCCCTGGACGTGGAATCTGGGTCCTGCCCGAGAACATCCTGGTCACGCTTGGCGCGCAAAATGCCCTTTTTTTGCTGGCGCAGTTGCTGCTGCGTCCGACCGATACGATCGGGATCGAGGATCCGTGTTATCCCGACGCACGCAACCTTTTCGCGCTGCACACCACGAATATCGTACCACTCGCAGTTGACCATGCTGGTCTCAACCCCGACGACCGACTCGATGGGTGCGACTACCTTTACGTGACGCCAAGTCATCAGTCACCGACTGCCGTAACTCTTTCCCTGCCGCGTCGGGAGCTGCTGCTCGCGCGCGCATGTCAGCAGAATTCGGTGATCATCGAGGACGACTACGAACCGGAGATGAATTTCTCGTCAGAGCCGATTCCAGCGCTCAAAAGTCTCGATCAGCACGATCGGGTGCTATACGTCAGTAGTCTTTCGAAGTGGCTCGCCCCCGGCTTACGTCTCGGATTCATGGTTGGACCGGCAGCGGTCATTCGTGAGGCGCGTGCTCTACGGCGACTGCAACTTCGACATCCGCCTGCACTGCTGCAAACTGCTGTTGCGCTCTTCATCGAGCTTGGACACCACAGCTCGCATCTTAGCCACTTACGACAAGCGTATCGTCATCGTCAGCGATTACTTGACCAAGCGTTGTCGCGGCACTTGCCATGGGCTATGCGTGCGCCGAGTTCCGGAGGTACTGCGGTCTGGCTGCGTGGGCCTGATGGTCTCGATACGCGCCGACTTGCGACGGACTGCGTGGCCGAAGGAGTGTTGATCGAGCCCGGTGACGTGTTCTTCGCCGGTGAGGCCGTGCCGCGCAATTATTTTCGACTTGGTTTTGCCTCAATCGCGCCTGAACTTATCGACGTGGGTATCGAACGGCTGGCATACGCTGCAGAGAAGCAAATCGGTCATACTTGAGTTACTTAGTTAACCAATCGTTCCCTTACCCTAACGAGAGAACGGGTAGCATTATGCCGCAAGGCGCTCGTGCCTACGAGGGGGAAGGGCGATGCTACAAGAAAAATCGTCAGATTCGCATTCGGGCCTGCGACAAACGCTGAAAAGTCGTCACCTTCAAATGATCGCGCTCGGTGGTGTCATCGGCGCTGGCTTGTTCGTGGGAAGCGGCATCGTCGTGCAGCAAACGGGTCCGGCTGCGGTGATCTCTTTCGCATTGACCGGCGCCTTGATCGTGCTCGTGATGCGGATGCTGGGTGAGATGGCAGTTGCCATCCCGGGAGTCGATGGCTTTTACGCCTACAGTCGATTAGTGCTTGGCGACTTGGCCGGATTTTTGACCGGCTGGATGTACTGGTACTTTTGGACCATCGTGATCGCCTTGGAGGCGGTTGCGGGCGCGAACCTGATCGCCTACTGGTTTCCGGATATCACACTCTGGGTTTGGACGCTCATCCTTACCGTGGTCTTCATGTTTGTAAATCTCTTGTCGGTGCGCTCCTGGGGTGAGACCGAATTTTGGTTTGCCTCAATCAAGGTGGCGGCGATCGTTGTGTTCTTGATTGCGGGTGGGGCGTATATCTTGGGTTTTTGGCCCGATGGCGGTGGAGGATTTGCGAATCTAACCGCGCAGGGTGGCTTTGCGCCTAACGGGATCGTACCGATTCTCACGGGAGCGGTAGCGGCTACGGCATTTTATTTTGGCGCAGAGCTCGTGACAGTCGCCGCCGCGGAGTCAGCGGAACCGGCGCGTGCCGTGGTGCGTGCTGCGCAATCGGTCATTTCCCGTGTGCTGTTGTTCTACGTGGGTTCCATCTTCATCGTCGTCTGCATCGTGCCATGGAATGACGCCGAAAAGATGGCTCAGCCATATGTCAGCGTCTTCACTGAGCTCGGTTTGCCCGCCGCGGCGAATGTGATGAACGCGGTAATCCTCACCGCGCTGTTGTCGGCGCTTAATTCTGGAGTCTTTGGTTCCTCGCGAATTCTCATGGCGTTGGCTCGACGAGGCGATGCGCCGGCGTTCCTGATGCGTGTCAACAGCCGAGGCGTGCCGGTTGCGGCAATTGTTGCGGGTACCGCTTTCGCTTACGTTGCCGTGATCATGAGTTACCTCTCGCCCGATAAGGTATTCGCCTTTCTCGTTAACTCTTATGGCACCGTAGCAGTGTTTGTCTACATCCTGATTGCGTGTTCGCAATTGGTCTTGCGCCGGCGACTCGAGCGTGAAGCGCCGGAGCGCCTGCAGTTTCGAATGTGGGCGTTCCCATGGCTTACGTGGGTTGCAATCGTGGGCATGCTCAGCATCTTGGCGGCCATGGCGTTCATTCCGGAACAGCGTGTGCCGTTACTATTCGGGGTGGTTAGCCTGCTCGTATTACTGGTTGCGTACTCGCTGCGGAGCAAATTTAAATCGCGATGATGTGATTCGCGCGGGCTGGCTCCAACGATCCGCGACGACTGGTGCTAGCGTCTCTGATCGCCCCTGAATAGCGTGTGATTTGTTGCGGTGTGTTTAGCGCAAACCGCGCCGGTCTGTTTTGGACTAGTGATGTGAGGAGTGACTCCAACTTGAGCGTCCAGATATCTTCCAATGAGCTGCGCCAGACTATTGCCGCCGATCGGTCGCACGTCTGGCATCACTTGACTCAACACAAGCCATTCGAGAGTCAGGATCCACGCTTGTACGTGGAAGGTCGTGGAATGCGTCTCTGGGATGCGACCGGTCGGGAGTATCTCGACGCCGTTTCGGGCGGAGTTTGGACCGTCAACGTGGGATACGGTCGCGCTAGCATCGCTGATGCCGTACGCGAGCAGTTAGTACGCATGAACTACTTTTCTGGTGCCGCAGGTTCGATACCGGGCGCGCGCTTTGCTGAGCGTCTGATCGGAAAGATGCCGGGTTTGAGCCGCGTTTATTACGCGAACTCGGGTTCCGAAGCCAACGAGAAGGCATTTAAGATCGTTCGTCAGATTGCGCACCGTCACCATGGCGGCCGCAAATACAAAATTCTTTTTCGGGAACGCGACTACCACGGCACTACGATCAGTGCACTCTCGGCGAGCGGCCAGCCCGAACGCAGCGCTCAGTATGGACCGCTGACTCCTGGGTTTGTGCAGGTTCCGCATTGCCTGGAGTATCGCAGTCAGTATGGCGCGATCGCCAATTACGGCGAACGCGCTGCCGATGCCATCGAAGAGGTGATCCTCAGAGAAGGTCCCGACACCATTGGTGCAATTTGTTTGGAGCCGGTCACCGCTGGCGGGGGGGTAATCACCCCGCCCAAGGGATATTGGGAGCGCGTGCAGGAGATTTGTCGGCGCTACGACATCCTGCTGCACATTGACGAGGTTGTCTGCGGAGTTGGACGTACGGGCAAGTGGTTTGGCTATCAACACTTTGGTATCAAGCCAGACTTGGTGACTATGGCCAAAGGGGTCGCGTCGGGTTATGCCGCGATATCGTGTTTGGCGACGACGGAGGCTGTGTTCGAGCGCTTCAAGGATGATGCGAGCGATCCGCTGTCACACTTTCGCGATATATCGACCTTCGGTGGTTGCACCTCGGGCCCAGCCGCCGCACTCGAAAACATGCGAATCATCGAGGACGAGAGTTTGCTGGATAACACGACCGCGATGGGAGCACATTTGTTGAGCAATTTGGCGGAGCTGCAGGTTCGACACCCGGTGATCGGCGATGTGCGAGGCTTGGGTTTATTCTGCGGAGCGGAACTCGTGAAGGATCCAGAGAGCCGTGAGCCGGCGGAAGAAAAACAGGTTCAGGCTGTGATTGCCGATTGTTTGAGTCGCGGCGTGATCATTGGTGCGACTAACCGCTCCATTCCGGGTCTTAACAATACGCTGTGTTTGAGTCCCGCGCTGATCGCAACGGCGGATGACATCGATCGCATTACAAACACGATCGGTGCGGCGCTGGATAAAGTTTTTGGAACAAAATAGCCAGTTAGATATCCAAGGGATCATTTATGAAGATGACGACAGAAGAGGCGTTCGTAAAAGTGCTTCAGATGCATGGCATCGAGAACGCGTTCGGCATTATCGGGTCAGCGTTCATGCCGATATCGGATCTATTCCCGAAAGCGGGGATCAAATTCTGGGACGTCGCTCACGAGAGTAACGGCGGGTTGATTTGTGACGGCTACACGCGTTCGACGGGCAAGATAGCTATGGCCATCGCGCAAAACGGACCCGGTATCACGGGCTTTGTGACCGCGATCAAGACCGCTTACTGGAATCACACGCCGATGTTATTGGTCACGCCGCAGGCGGCTAATCGGACCATCGGGCAGGGTGGCTTTCAAGAGATGGAGCAAATGGCGCTGTTCCGTGACATCGTCGGCTATCAAGAGGAGGTTCGCGATCCGAGCCGGGTGCCCGAGGTACTCAATCGCGTTATCGGCAAGGCTAAGCGTCTTTCCGCGCCCGCGCAGATCAATATTCCGCGCGATTTCTGGACACAGGTAATCGATGTCCCGCTACCGACGATCATCGAGTTCGAGCGTCCCTCGGGTGGCACCAAGGCAATCGCCGAGGCTGCCGAGTTGCTCGCGCGCGCCAAGTTCCCCGTCATCCTATCCGGCGCTGGTGTCGTGCTTGGGAATGCGATCCCCGAGTGCGCTGCGCTCGCTGAACGGCTCGATGCGCCGGTCTGCAATAATTACCAGCACAACGATTCTTTCCCCGGCAATCATCCGTTGGCGGTCGGTCCGCTAGGCTATAACGGTTCGCGCGCGGCGATGGAGTTGATTTCGCAAGCGGACGTCGTGCTTGCACTCGGCACGCGCTTGAATCCTTTTTCGACCCTGCCCGGATATGGATTGGACTATTGGCCGAAATCGGCGGCGGTCATTCAGGTCGATATCAATCCCGACCGAATCGGCTTGACGAAACCGGTCGCAGTAGCCATCTGCGGTGACGCGAAGTTGGTGGCGTCGAAAATTTTGCAGCAACTACCGAAGACGGCAGGCGATACCGATCGTGTCGCTCGTCGTCAGACCATCGAGACAAAGAAACGTGAGTGGGCAGAAGCGCTCACGATCATGGATCACGAGGACGATGATCCGGGCACCGACTGGAACGCTGATTGTCGCGCACGAGAACCGGGTCATATGTCACCACGACAGGCGTGGCGGGCGATCATGGCGGGTTTGCCTCCTGAGGCGATCATCTCGAGTGATATCGGTAATAACTGCGCAATCGGCAATGCTTATCCGACTTTTTTGAGAGGTCGGCAATATCTCGCGCCGGGCCTGTTCGGCCCCTGCGGCTACGGTTTCCCGTCAATCATTGGAGCGAAGATTGGCAATCCGGATACACCCGTGGTCGGGTTCGCTGGTGATGGTGCTTTCGGAATTTCGATGAACGAAATGACCTCGATCGGGCGCGATGAGTGGCCGCATGTCACGATGGTGATCTTCCGAAACTATCAGTGGGGCGCGGAGAAGCGAAACTCTATCCTCTGGTACAACAATAATTTCGTCGGCACCGAGCTCGATCAAAACTTGAGTTACGCACGCGTTGCAGAGGGCTGCGGTCATCGGGGTGTTCTGGCTCGCACGCCAGCGGAGTTGACCGAGGCCATCAAGACGGCGTGCGCCTTGCAGTCGAAAAATGTTACGACGTTTATCGAAGTTCTACTAAACCAGGAACTCGGTGAGCCGTTCCGACGCGACGCGATGAAAAAACCCGTGATTGTGGCGGGAATCGACGCAGCCGACATGCGTCAGCAACAGCCCCTGTAACTGACCTCATGAGCGAAGCAGAGGCGGAAGCGCCACGTGTACATCGGGGCCTCAAGGACGTCTACTTTGATCGTTCTGGTGTCAGTTCGATAGACGGTCGTGCCGGGGAACTACGTTATCGCGGTTACTCGATCCATGATCTTGCAGAGAAGGCGACATTTGAAGAGGTCTGTGCGTTGCTCTTGTACGGTGAGTTGCCGACGCGCCATCAGTTGTCGGAGTTCGATGCGTATTTAAAGACGTCGCGCGGTATCCCTGCCGAGATCTACGCTTTGATCGCCTCACTGAAGAATGCACACCCGATGGAAGTACTGCGTACGGCCGTATCGGCGCTGGGTGCTTTAAGCGTCGAGCCAGAGGTTACTTCACCCTCAACCTTGTTGAGGCAGGGTCTGCGCCTCACTGCCCAAGTGCCGACAATCATCACGAGTCATTATCGGATACGTCAGGGCCTCGATCCCGTGGAGCCGAGTCACACGCTTGCTCATGGAGCGAATTTTCTATACATGCTGCACGGCGTCGAGCCAACAGCGGATGCAGCGCGCATTATGGACGTCGATCTCGTGCTGCACGCTGAGCACGGCTCGAACGCATCGTCGTTTACCGCGCGCGTGGTGGCGGGCACTGGGGCCAACTTGCATGCGGCGCTGACGGCTGCAATCGGTGCGCTGTCGGGTCCCGCGCACGGCGGCGCAGCCGAAGATGTCTTGGAGATGGTGCGTGAAATTGGTGAGCCAGCCAATGCCGCCGCGTGGGTCAAAGAGAAGCGAGCACAGCGTGAACCCATCATGGGTTTTGGGCATCGCGTTTATCGGGCTGAAGATCCGCGTGCACGACACTTAAGCGATCGTGCCGAGCGCTTGTCGCATGAGCTCGGACAACCGCAATGGTACGCCGTGTTGCAGGCGGTCGTTGATGCAATGCGGCCGTATTCGAGATTAGGAGTGAACGTCAACGTCGATTTTTATGCCGGCGTGATATACCACCTGCTCGGTATTCCTCAGGATTTCTTCGTGCCGATTTTTGCCATGGGACGAGTGCCCGGTTGGGTGATACAGGTGTGCGAGCAGGTTGAGAACAATATTTTGATTCGGCCATTGACGGTCTACGACGGCCCGCCCGCTCGCGACTGGTTGCCGATCGAGGCCAGAGGCTGATCCGCTATATTAGCGAGGCAGCGCGCGCAGCAACGTCACGAGAGCGGTTCGCACCACGTCGTCAACCGTGGCGCCACGCGAGAGGTCGCTGACAGGTTTCGCGAAGCCTTGCAGAAAGGGTCCGAGCGCCTCAGCGCCGCCGAGGTGCTGCACGAGCTTGTAAGCGATATTGGCTGCATCGAGATCCGGAAAGACCAGTATGTTGGCACACCCAGCCACATCGCCAACCGTAGTTAGCTTGGTTTTAGCTACCCGCGGGCAGATCGCAGCGTCAGCCTGGAGCTCGCCGTCAATCGAGAGCTGTGGTGCTCTCGCGCGAGCGAGCTCGACGGCGGTACGGACACGATCTACATGCGGATGCTTCGCGCTTCCACGCGTTGAGAATGAGAGAAACGCGATGCGTGGCTGCTCGTTGGTCAATTCGCGCAGCGTTCGCGCCGACGCCAAGGCGATGTCGGCAAGCTCTGAGGGCGTCGGATCCGCATTGACAGCGCAGTCTGCAAACAAAAGTGTGCGAGGCGTCCTCTCGGAACGGTCGTCTGTCCGAATGAGAAAACAACTCGATGGGGTTTGCACTCCCTCGGCCAAACCGATTGTCATCATCGCTGCCTCGATTACGCGCGCAGTCGGGCAGGTCGCTCCGGCGAGCATGGCGTCTGCACGCCCGGTGGCAACTAACAGACCAGCACGCATCAACGGTTTGCGTGTCAGACGCTCGGCAATGCTCGGCCGCATATCCGGACGGATCGAAAGACCGGCATTGATTAGCGCGGAATCCGGCGGTTGCGTGTCCGGGTCGATGATATCGACCGAATCCGTCGGTAGGTTCTCCCTCGCTATGGCCTCATTCAGCGCAGCATTGGGGCCGACAAGGATGCAATGAACGCCATGTTCGCGCGTTAGGCGAGCTGCAGCGGCGGCGATACGTTGATCGGTGCCCTCCGGCAGAACCAGGCGAAGTCGATGTCCTGCGACTTTTTCTCGGGCAACCGCAACAACATCCATGACAGTAATTCCTGATCGCACGTGGGCAAGGTGATTATTCTGCCGTTGGTGCGGGCTGTATGCTCGGAAATTTTCCCTAGAAGGGACATGCCAATGTTCGCTTACGCATCCTCACACCTTCAATATCTTCGCATTGAACAGCGTCTCGTATGTGTCGATTGCGAAGTCCATGTCTTCAATGATCATCAGCAAGCCGTAGAACACGAAAATCACGAGCAGTTGCACGCACAGACCGATGAGACCAGGCGCGGCGAGCATCACTAGGATGAAGTAGAGGTGACAAGGCCCCCGGAAAACAGCTGCGTAACGATCTAGGTTTTGATCTGAACACCGAGGTGCAGCCCGGTCCCCCGAGTAGTGACTGCGCCTACCAGAGAGTGGGTTCGCTGCAGTCTACGGTATCTAGCTGCACTTCAAGAATTGCGATCGTTAGTGTCTTAGTTGTTGTTTAAAAGACATCCATGACGCTCCACGCAGCGACTGCTTAGATTCGTCAATTCTCGTTTTTGACGACTCTTTGATCGCTCAAAGAAAACTGTTTATCTACTACTGCGGAGTAGAGAATCTATTGTTCGACGTAGAAGTGAAAAGTGTCAAAAACCCCTGAAAAGCTTGTCAAAAACACGATTGTTACATACACATTCTCTTACACACGGGATTTCGGAATGCGTAAGTGATTGATGGCCAATGGGATTGAGTAAGTCCTGTCTTCTCATAATTCCTTGGTCCTTGGTTCGAATCCAAG
>Ga0078894_10001929_pt1 | contig 15548 bp, 16 predicted proteins | sample LauGreSu1BDMLBSD_2_FD_67506 | JGI IMG/M metagenome (GOLD analysis project Ga0078894, IMG submission 67506) | Freshwater lake microbial communities from Lake Michigan, USA - Su13.BD.MLB.SD (version 4) (version 4) | ecosystem: Environmental > Aquatic > Freshwater > Lake | place: Lake Michigan... | reverse complement strand
ACAAAAGCTAGTCCTTTTTCTTTGGCAAAATTCACCAAGGGAGCATAATCGGTGGGGTAATTTTTCCATAAGCGGGCAGCCGTATCCAGACCTTTTGCCGTTAATTTTCCAACTAAATATTGGTTAAGCGCATTTTGATTATCCTGCTCGAACATTTCGGCACCTAAAACCAGTTCTCGTTTTTGCTGACAATCTTTAGTGATTTCCAACTCCATCCAATGGCTAATGGCGTTGTTGTGATATTCGCCAATCAAGACTACATCTTTTGAGGAAAGCAATCGAATCATTTTACCGTAATCGGCTTTCTTGCCATCGGCAGTATACAATACATAAGCGGGTTTAGGTTGACTTAACGCGACTAAGCTCAACAGTATCACGGCAAGAGAAAGCAGGTATTTTTTCATGAATTAATAATTTGATCCTAAGACTAAACTACGATTATTGACTCTAATTACTAAAACGAGGTTTTAAATTTCATTACCTTTAAGGGATATGGAAACTAAAATCAAATGGCGTTGGAGCCTGTTGCTCGTTCTCTTATCGGGCGCTATCATGCAATTTCAGGGCCGAAGTTTAAAAACAGCATTAAATCCAATTGGCATAGTTGACTTAGAATTAGCCGATACTGTATCTGAATTAAATGGTCTGTTGGCAAACTGGGATACGAATGTTGTCCGTTTGAATATCTGGATCGATTTTCTATTTATTATAGCCTATACTTTTTTCTTTATTCAATCAATACGATTAATACTGGCCAAACATCGCATCAATTGGCTGCAGCAACTGGGTAAAAAACTGATTGCATTAGCCTATTTAGCAGCAATTTTAGATGTGATTGAGAATCTGCTAATGCTTGCCAGCATCATGGGGCACTATACAGCCGGTTCACTATTCGCAACAGCAAGTATAGCCACACTCAAATTTTCAATCATTGCAATTATCTTGATCTACCTGATTGGTTCGCTCTTTTATAAAAAAATCACTCAAAATTAAGGGGACATTTTATACCAAAATGCCCCCTGCTCATGAACCATTAGTTATTAAATAAATACACTTTCAGTTGTAATTTTTAATATTTCTTCATCCAATTGATGATCTTCTAATTTTCCTTGCAAAAAGTCATCGTATGCAGCCAAGTCGAAATGACCATGACCGCATAAATTGAATAAGATGGTACGTTCTTCTCCAGCTGCATCAGCTGCTTTAGCCTCACGAATTACCTGAGCTATGGCATGATTTGCCTCGGGGGCCGGCAAAATACCTTCGGTCTTGGAGAACAATAAACCAGCTGTAAAGCATTCCAGTTGTTGCAAAGCCACGGCTTCTATCAAGCCATCTTTCAACAACTGACTGCACAAAGCACTGGCTCCATGGTAACGGAGTCCTCCGGCGTGGAGGCCTGGCGGCATAAATTCGTGACCCAAACTGTACATCGGTAATAAAGGTGTATAACCGGCGCTATCTCCAAAGTCATAGCCAAATTTACCGCGGGTAAGTTTCGGGCAAGAGGCGGGTTCAACGGCTATAGCTCTCACCTTTCGTCCACCTGTCAACATCTCGCCCACAAAAGGGAAGGCAATACCTGCAAAATTAGACCCTCCACCCAATGGGGCAATCACTATGTCTGGGTAGGCATTCACCTTTTCAAACTGCTTTTGAGCTTCCAGACCGATTACGGTTTGGTGCAACAGCACGTGATTTAATACACTACCGAGTGCATAATGGGCTTTTTCATCCTGAGCGGCTACTTCAACGGCCTCGCTGATGGCGATACCTAGAGAACCAATATTTGCCGCGTCTTTTGCTAGTTGCGATTTGCCAACTTCTGTAAGCTCACTTGGCGAAGCGTGAACATTTGCTCCAAAGGTTTCCATAATGAGTTTGCGATAGGGTTTTTGATCGTAGCTACCCCTAACCATGAACACTTCACATTCAATACCAAACTGAGCACACGCAAAGCTTAAAGCTGTTCCCCATTGACCGGCACCGGTTTCGGTTACAATCTTCTTGATGCCTTCCTGCTTGTTGTAATAGGCCTGAGCTAGGGCCGTGTTGGTTTTGTGCGAACCACTCGGGCTCCCACCCTCGTATTTGTAAAAAATCTTGGCTTTGGTGCCCAAAGCTTTTTCCAGCCTTTCTGCCCTGATTAAGGGGCTGGGCCTGTAAATGGCATAGGCTTCACGGACAGGCTCCGGAATCTCAATGTAAGGTTCGGCACTCACTTCTTGCTTAATTAATTCCATCGGAAAGAGAACTTTCAAATCTTCCGGACCTATCGGCTGCCTGGTTTGTGGATGCAGTGGAGGCAGAGGTTTATTAATTAAGTCGGCTGTAATGTTGTAATAATGCGTAGGCATTTCGTCCTTGTTCAAATAAATTTTCATGATGCTAAATTTTTAAAAATGTAAACTGATTTTGAGCAAGGGATTCGGAGAGAGAATGTCGTTAAACGACGAAGGGTCCGCCCTTTGCTCTGGCAGACCCTTCTGAAATAGGTATTAGGCGATTAACGCCATAGTATCCCAGCACAAGTGACCGCCTGATTATTTTCAGGGCGCCACCAATTATTTGCTGAAGGATTGAATTGTTTCACGGTTTCAAATATAGGATCTATTTGGAATAAAAAAAGGAGGATCTAAAAAAATCCTCCTTTTCTGAAAAAACATATTCAACGCTTAAACCAGATCAAAGCGATCCAGGTTCATCACCTTAGTCCATGCAGCTACAAAGTCTTTTACAAATTGTTCTTTGTAGTCTGCTGAGGCATATACTTCAACTAAAGCACGTAATTGAGAGTTTGAACCGAAAACCAAGTCGGCACGAGTAGCGGTCCATTTGGTTGAACCATTATCACGATCGCGACCAATGTATTCGTTGGTTCCCGATGCTTCCCATGCAGTGCTCATATCTAACAAGTTCACAAAGAAATCGTTAGTCAAGGCTTCTGGGTTTTTGGTAAACACACCGTGTTGACTAGCATCGGCATTGGTATTCAAGACACGCATACCGCCAATCAAAGTGGTCATTTCTGGAGCCGTTAGCGTTAACAGCTGGGCTTTATCCAACAACCATTCTTCGGCATTGCGGTCGTATCCCTTTTTCGCAAAGTTGCGGAAACCGTCGGCTTTAGGCTCTAATACCGCAAACGATTCTACATCGGTTTGTTCCTGAGTAGCATCGGTACGGCCAGGTGTAAATGGAACTGTAATGTTAATGCCTGCTTTTTTTGCAGCTGCTTCCACACCTGCACAACCCGCCAAAACAATTAGGTCGGCTAAAGAAATTTTCTTAGCTCCTGAATTGAAGCTTTGCTGGATACCTTCCAACACCTCAATTGTTTTTTGCACCGGCTGATTTACTTCCCAATATTTTTGTGGACTTAAGCGGATACGGGCACCATTTGCACCACCACGCTTATCGCTTCCGCGGAAGGTAGAAGCTGAGGCCCACGCCGCCGATACCAGTTGGCTGATGCTTAATCCAGAGTTCAACACTTGAGTTTTCAATGCAGCAATGTCTTGCTCGCTAACTAAAGGATGATCAACTGTAGGAACAGGATCTTGCCAAATTAACACTTCAGAAGGCACATCTTTACCTAAATAACGGCTAAGCGGGCCCATATCACGGTGCGTTAACTTAAACCATGCTTTCGCGAATGCATCGGCAAACTCCGCTGGGTTTTCGTGGAATCGTTTAGAGATTTTGTTGTAAATCGGATCTTCTCTTAAGGCCATATCTGCAGTCGTCATCATTGGCGCATGCTTTTTAGAGGGATCATGTGCATCGGGAACGTTGATACCTGCCCCACCTTTAGGTTGCCACTGCTGGGCTCCAGCCGGGCTATGGGTCAATTCCCATTCGTAACCAAATAAAGTATCGAAATAGCTATTATCCCACTCAATCGGCGTAGGTGTCCAGGCACCTTCAATACCGCTGGTAGTAGTGTGCTCACCCTTACCGGTTCCAAAGCTGTTAATCCAGCCAAATCCCTGATCTTCTATACGGGCACCTTCTGGTTCCGGACCAACCAATGCCGGATCACCAGCACCGTGGGCCTTACCAAAGGTGTGACCACCGGCAACTAGGGCAACGGTTTCTTCGTCGTTCATGGCCATACGTGCAAAGGTTTCACGGATATCACGAGCAGAAGCCAATGGATCTGGCTTGCCATTAGGACCTTCTGGATTTACATAAATTAAACCCATTTGTACTGCACCTAGTGGATCTTCCAACTGACGATCTCCAGTATAACGCTTATCGCCTAACCATTCAGTTTCAGGTCCCCAGTAAATATCTCCTTCTGGTTCGTACACATCGGCACGACCGCCCGCAAAACCGAAAGTTTTGAAACCCATAGATTCCAAAGCCACATTTCCGGTTAAAATCATTAAATCGGCCCATGAAATTTTACGGCCATATTTTTGTTTAATGGGCAATAACAAACGACGAGCTTTGTCCAAGTTACCGTTATCTGGCCAGCTGTTGAGTGGCGCAAAACGCAATGTACCTGCACATGCACCGCCACGACCATCAGTTACACGGTACGTACCTGCACTGTGCCAGGCCATACGGATAAAAAACGGACCATAGTGACCGTAATCGGCTGGCCACCAATCCTGTGAATTGGTCATTAAATCGGTCAGATCTTTTTTCAAGGCATCCAAATCCAAACTTTTGAATTCTTTAGCATAATCGAAATCCGGACCATAAGGATTGGTTTCTGGGGAGTTCTGATGTAAAATTTTCAGATTTAACTGATTTGGCCACCAGTCAGCATTTGAGAACGCACCGGCTATGGTGTGCTGAGGGGCCGCACCATGACCAAAAGGGCATTTAGCTTCGTTAGTTGTTGTATTTTCCATGATAATAATTTACACGTGAATTTAGACGTAAATTTAGTGTTTTATCAGGCGATAAATAAGTGTTATAACACCAAATTCAAGATTTGAGAATTCAATGACATGAAGCAAAAAAGGCAGTCGCCTTGAGGTGACTGCCTGAAAATTAGCTCTAAAAAACTTAGCGGAAATTGAAAATCACCGGCAGCAGAAACGTAACAAAAGCTGTCCATAACCCGTAAATGGGTAAATAAACGGCTATTACACGCTCTACGTCTTCTATTTCAGCTTTATTCTTTATAACTAAGAAAAGTTTATAGCATACCAATAGTAAGTTAATGAAGATGAACACATTGCTGCCCAATACGGCTAAACGGTTTGGCGTAAGGCCAAATTCGGCGATACGTAAACCAATAGCTGAGAGCGCAATACCATTCGTGATGATGGTGAGTAAAGCTAACCCACAAAGGAAAAGAAGTGTTACCTTTCCGATACCATTTTTAGTGCTTTCGGTTACCGAAAACACGATCAAAGCCATTACACCTATCAGTAAGGCATTAAATATCATCAGGAATTCACGATCGGTATATGGGTTTTTAGCAGCTGTGGTTAATGCGCCTAAAAACAATAGGAGCATCACAAAAACAATGGGTGTGAATATACGGGCTATAATGGGTGAGATTTTATTGACCAATTGCGGATTGTTCTGGACCAGGTAGGTTCCCAAAATCGGAATTGCAGGTGCACCGAAAACAATCACGTATTTTGCGTAAAACTCACCAATATTGATGCCGATTAACTGAAATAAACCGAAGGTTATCCCAGTAAACAAGGCTCCTGAAAGCGCAAGAATGGCACACATCACCACTAAATTGCCGTTGTACCGCAGGTAATCGATACGTTTTTGCATGTTTTGTAAATCCTTACCCATATAGGAATACGCCAATACTGCCCACAATACCAGCGGCAAGTGGATGCAAGCTAGGTTTAGTGTATCGCTTTTGGGGTTATTGGGAAGAAAATTGATGTATACTGCCGACAAAACGGTGATTAAAAAAGGTGCAAACCATTGGCGAGTAGATAAGTTTTGCTTCCAAAGGAAGAAGATGGTCAACATTGGAAAAACCACAAAACCGATATTTCTCGGGAAAAAATAATCAGGGTCTAAACCTGCAAAATCAGGAATTTTAGCAATCAGTCCGGCGATGAACGTTGCAATGACTACAAAAATCAACTGTGCTTTATTGACCAAGAGAAGATCATCATCGGCAAAATTAAGACGCTGGTTCCAAATTTGAGCAGTTTGGCTGGTGCTGATCTCAGGATATAGGGCATTAAACTCCCGTTGAAAATTACTGCGGTTTTCACGGTACAATCTTTCCAGCTGTGCTGGTTGGTCTAAATACCGGATAATTTCTTCTTTCATGTTTGTATTTGATTTTTATGTTATAAATGGTTAAACCGATTGTTTGATTATTTTTTCTAAGGCATCTAAATGTTCAGAGAAAGCTTTCTTTCCCATAGCAGTTACCAGATAAGAGGTATTGGGTTTTTTACCGATAAATTGTTTTCTGACCTCGATATAACCCAATTTTTCGAGGGCAGCGATATGACTAGCCAAATTACCATCCGTAATTTGCAACTGCTCTTTTAGTGAGCCGAAGTCGGCTTGGTCGTTTACCAGGAGGATTGACATCACACCCAGCCGCACTCTGCTTTCAAATGCCTTATTTAAATCCCCAATGAAATTTTTCACTTTTCGTACTTGAAATAAATAACGATACCATAAACCATGTGGAGTATCCCGAAGCCGAATGCCCAGAACAACAAACCAAAGTCTATAAAAAAGGAAGCCAGTAGACCCAGTATGAGCTGCCATACACCCAAATAACCAATATCATCAATGGTGTATTTACTGGTATTCAACAAGGCTAAGCCATAAAAAATTAAGGTTGCGGGAGCAATGAATGCTACCTGACCGTGGTACAGCAGGATAAAACAATAAGCCGCACCTGCTACAATCGGGATGGCTAAATTGCTTAATGCACGTTTGGCAGTGGCATTCCAAAAGGGTAAACCCTGATTTTTTGCTTTACGTTTGGCAAACCAAAAGCCTGCTAGCAAAGAGAAAAACAATACCAAGACCACATCTGCAATCAAAAAGTCAGAAAAATTGCTATTCAAGCGACCATCAGGACTCATAATCCATTGGTAATAGGCTGTAGTGTTTAGTGAAATACCTAAATACAGGTAAGCTGCAGCGACGCCAATAATGGCAAATAGCCCGACTACCACCCCCGCCATTCCGCTTAGGGATAGAAACCTGGAAGAACGCTCCATCAGGTTGCGTATCTCTTTCAATTCTGTCAGTTGCTCTTGTTGATTTTTCATATTTGAAAGTACTTTGAATTACAAAGTTATAAAAATATTTAAAAAAAACAAATTTGACATAAACTTGTCGAGAGCGACTAAAAGTGGTGTTTGAAGAAAAAAGAAGTGGATTATTAGTTATTTGAATGCATTGAACTATACTAAATGAGCAATTAAGTTGTTATAGATTAAAATCATCAAGAAATGCAAAAAAGAAACAAACAACCTCCATTAGAATTTGATGAAGAAACTGAAATTCAAAGCGATCTCACTTTTGATGAAGAAATATATGATGCAATATCACCTAAAGTCAAACAGTTTCTAGCTGAATACTATGGGAACCAGATTTTTGAGCTTCAATCTGAAACTTATAGAGCGGTTGAGTCTCTTATAAAAAGAGAAATGTATTTATTTGGTCATTCAATCCCCGACATCTTGTTTAGAAATAGAACCATCGAGAATTTGGACGAATTTGAGCAAGCACTTGAAAAATACGTTCCTAGTAATACGCCTGTAAAATGGCCAATTCACGAGTGTTGGTTCACTAATGATTTTAGTGATGAAGACAAGGAGGACACCTATCTGGAAGATGCTAATCCAATAGATTTAAGCAAAAAGGAACTTCATGCAAAACAGATCATCGAATCGGCAAACGAGTTTATAGACAACACCCAAAAATTTGCAGATTTTACGAAAGCTGGTTACGAGCGGCTAAATCAAGAAGTTCATCTATTCTTAGAAAAAAGAGCGTCCTTTGATTTAGAGATCCTTTCAGCTAGAGGGTTTGAGGAACTACAAGCTGCTATTTATTTACATCTTGATACCTTACTAGAAGATTTATTTTCACTGATGCCTGAACGGGGCTGAGCTGAATTACGTAATCATTCGGGAAAAAGAGTGCGTGTGACTAAACGAATAAGCCCCGTCAACTTTCGGTACTTTCTAGCTTCAAAATCAACTAAAGATTTGGTTGTACTTTATAAATCAGGAAGTTGAACTTCTCTAAGCCTACAACAAGGACTTTATAACGTCTCTAAAAATCAAGAATAGAAATACCAGTACCCCCACAATGACCTCGTTTCGGTACTTTTTAAAGAATTGAATCATCTTTTGCAATTTAATCAGATGTATGTATCAAGTGAGGTTTAAATAGCCATTGCCTTTGGCCAAGAAATCATTCTTCCCAATATTTAATAAATATATGGTAGAATAATCAAAGATTATCTGTCATTCAAACCAATTCCAAATCCGAACATTGCGGCAACTAAAGCAAGATGAAGTACTAGAACTGCTTTTTGCCAAGTAGGTCTTTCATCCCATTTTTGTTCCGCATTAAACGGATCGAAAGCGAGTCCAACACCCAAAGAGGAAGCTACTTGCATGTAATCTTGAGTGAAAAAGATTTGGAATAAGCCTACAAGAAGAAATCCGACGTATAAAAATCTACTAAAGGGACTTTTCATCATTTTACTTTAAACGGTTTGATCGTAAAAAAGGTCCCGCCAAAAGCGGGACCGAAATTAGTTTACTTGTTTAACTTGCTAAATTGTTGCGTTATTTTCTCAAATTCATCTTCCAATACCTCAATTGCACCCACTTTAGATGGCGAGAATGGTTCTAGTGCAAAGCAAAGCGCAAGATATACATCGCTCAACCTTCTTCTATACTTAAACTCGTCGAAAAACACGGTTTTTCTGTTGGTCTCAATAATTTCTTTTCTGAAATTAACGAGGGCACTTAGTTTCTTTTGTTGAGCGCCAGTCTTAGATGATAAATTATTCAGATTCGCTATTGCTGCATCCAAGTCATTAACCAATACGGCTAATTTTTCATGTAGCGTATACAAACGCATGGTTTGTTGATGTAGCAAACTCATGTTTTCGGCAGTAAATCCTTTTTCAACATTTGGCTCAATAACAAATGTCTGCTCCACTGTTTTATCGCCAATGGTTAACACTGCCTTGTAGGTACCAACTTTTACTTTTGGCCCAATTACTGAAGAAAACAGCACCGGCGAACCGGCAGTGAAACCTCCAACTGCTACTTTACATGGATTTTGATCAAGTCCCCAAAACACCTTGTTCAAACCCTTATTTGCAGTTGCATTGAGATCTTTTACCTTGTTATTTTGTTCATCGTAGATGGCAATTTTGACAGATTGCTCAGAGCGTTGCTTCAAGTAATATTCGAAAGTTGGCAGGTTCGCTTTGTTACCCACAATCCATCCGGCCAGGTTGCCGTCGTCAGCGGGTGTTTGCGGAGCGAAATCATATTTGAAATTACCTACCGGATAAAAAATCACATCTTTATTCAAATCTGACTTAACCAGCATACGCAGGGAGGCAATATTATCTAAAACATAAATACCTCTCCCGTGTGTAGCAATGGCGAGATCTCCGGTATGAGGAACCACTTTAATGTCTCTTACTAAAGCATACCAAGGAATATTTTGATACTTACTTCTCATCCACTGTTTGCCGCCATCAATTGAAAAGAATAACCCCATTTCGGTACCTAAGAACAACAATTCTTCTTGTTCCAGATCTTCTCGAATTACGTGTGCAAAACCAGTAAATTCTTTAGATGTTATGCGTTGCCATGTTTTACCGGCATCAGTAGTCATTGCCAAATAAGTTTCATGATCGCCATAAGCATGGTTATCGAAAGTTACATAAACCCGATTGGGATTTTTAGCTGAAACCTCGATGCTGGAGATCCAAGCGAACTTCGGTATACCGATTTCCCAAATTTTTGGAGCTAAATTGGTCCAAGACTTCCCGGCATTGTTGGTGTATTGCAGATATCCGTCATCGGTACCTACCCAAATAACATCCTCGTTTGAAGGATCTTGGGTTATGGTAAATATGGTACAGTGATTTTCAGCACTGGTATTATCGCCCGTTATACCGCCACTTTTTTCGGTATTTTGTTTAGCACGGTCGTTGGTGGTTAAATCTGGAGAAATTTTAACCCAGTTGGTGCCTTCATCGGTTGATTTGTATAAAAATTGATTACCCGTGTAGAGATTGTAGCTGGTTTTACTTCGTGTACTCTTTGCCACTACAATAGGTGTGTTCCAGTTCCATCGGTGTAAATCTTCACCTAATTTACGTTGTGGTTTTATTCCATAGCTTAAACCGGTAGTCAGGTTGATACGGTTCATCTCTCCACCTTGCGATTCAGCAAATACGATGTTTGAATTAAGCGGGGAGGGTTGAACCCAGAATCCATCACCACCATTCAGGAATTTCCAGTCGGTACTCGAAACTCCACCTGCTGAAGAGCTAGGAGCCATCCAAGAACCGTTATCTTGCAATCCACCGTATACATTGAAAACTTCATCGTTACTTACGCTTACATGGTAGAACTGACCAACAGGTAAGTTGTTTAGAAAAGACCAAGAAACACCTTTATTATGGCTCACGTAGACCCCACCATCTGTTCCGAGATAAAGTGTGTTTGTCTGTTCGGGATTAATCCAAAGAGCGTGATGATCTGCGTGTGGAACTACAGTGGTTGTTAAGGCATTGGACCATGAATAGCCGCCATCAATGGAGTACTGAAAGTCAAAAGCTGGGCGGTACACTCTTTTTGGATCTTTTGGGTCAAACTCGAGTGTGCTGAAATAGAATGGACGTGCCGTAATGTTATCGGTGCTGGCTAATTTGGTCCAGGTATTACCTTCATCCTGCGATTGGTATAAGCCCGGAACTTTGGCTTCTACAATAGCCAATACTTCTTTTGGTTTAGACGGATTAATGCTCACAACAATTCTTCCCAAATCGCCTTCGGGTAGCCCAGCAGTTATTTTTTTCCAGGTTTTGCCACCATCTGTTGATTTGTACAAGGCACTTGATTTCCCTCCAGAATTGAAAGAAAATGGTTGACGTCTGAACTGCCAGAAACTTGCCAACAACACATTCGGGTCAGTGGGGCTCATGGCAATGTCTGCACAGCCGGTGTTCTCATCAACAAACAAAATCTTTTTCCAGGTTTTGCCACCATCAGCCGATTGGTACAAGCCTCTGTGTTTGCTTGAGCTCCACAATGGACCTGGTGCAGCTACGAAAATAGATTTAGGGTTTGTAGGGTCGATAATAATTTTGCTGATATGCTCTGTGCTATCCAAGCCAATTTTTTGCCAGTTAGCTCCACCATCGGTCGATTTGTAGATACCATCGCCAATAGAAACAGAATTTCTCATGTTACTTTCGCCGGTACCCACATAAATGGTTTTACTCGATTTGGGATCAATGGTCAAAGCCCCGATAGACTGGCAATACTTATCGAAAACCGGAGAAAAGGTAGCCCCACCGTTCAAACTTTTCCAAACACCGCCTCCAGCTGTACCTACGTATAAATTGATTTGCTGATCAACGGTAACGCCGGCAATAGCCGTAATTCTTCCACTCATGGTTGATGGCCCTAAATTTCGGGCCGTCATTGATTGAAAGTACGAAGAATTGATGCTGCTATTTGAAAGATTTTGTGCGTTCAGTTGCAAAACTAAACACAAGCTTGCTAAGAAGCTCAAAAAAAACTTTTGCATAAAATTTAAATGAGTTAGCGCTTATTTACCTTCAAATAGTTTGGTATCGATAACCGGATTCACATCCATTTTATCAATTACAAAAATCTGACCCATTTGATCCCATTTATGAGGAACTTTGATACCAAAAGGAACGGTTTTATAATCTTGATATTTAGAAACGAGCTTGATTTCCTGGCCCTGCTGTTTAACCGTTTTTTCTTCTTTGTAAATCAGGTTGGTGTTCACATCAAAAAAATAAACTGTTTCGTTTTTGTTTTTGGTTACCAATCTAATTTTGTAGAATTCGTTTCCATCTTCTTCATCTTTTCCTAAAAATTCAACAGTTGAGCCTTTTTGAGCATAGTCTATGAATTCATCCTGTATATCAAGTTCATCTAATTTTTGCTGTAATTCTTCAGCAGAAATAGGCTCTAAGGTTGATCTGCCGCCAAAAGGATTTTGCGACCAGCCTTTAGTTGGCGTAGTAATATCAACTATTTTCTGACCCTGGAATTCTGCGTCTACCCTAACACCTACACCATTAATTGCTTGTTGAGTAAAATTAATCTGGATACCTTGAAGTTCAATGTGTCCATCCGTTTTCAAGGATTTAATTTGTTTCCATTTCTCTTTGCCGCCGATAGCATCCACGTATTTCTGGATAATTTCGTCTGCGCTTTGGGCATAGCTAACTAATGAAACGAAGCTTAATGCAAGTACTGCAAATGTTTTGGTGAGTAAAGTTTTCATGGTTTTATTTTTAAGTTTTATACTTAGACACTTTGTCTATAAAATTGTTACACTTAGCAAGTTAACGATTATTCCAACCATCCATTATCCCTGATTTGATGTCAGTATAATCTGTGACAAGCCAAATCACTAAAACAATTAGGAGAATGGTTTTCCAATGAGTCTTTACTAAGATTTTTAAGTCGTTGATAAATTGGTTCATGTCGTTAATGCTTAATTTAAATTCAAATTCGTAAGGCTTTTTTGCCGAAACCTGCAAGGCCGATAAATCTACCTCCAAAGCTTTACTCAATACCTTTAACGAGTGCAGACTGGGCTTTACTTCTCCATTTTCTATTCGCTGAATGGTTCTGAGTGTTATTCCTGTTTGCTCAGAAAGTTCAGTTTGTGTTAATTGTCGTTTAACTCTTAAATTCTTAATGGTTAAGCCAAGTTTCATGTACAAATTTAGTTGGTTAAGTATGGGTAATGAACGTCAATATAACGACATCTATGCGGCATAAAACGCTTGTATCTGTATAAATGTAAAAAATAAAGAACAGGGAAATTCAAATACGGTACACCAATTCTGATCTAGAGGAATGGTATACATCATGTATCGAGAAGCTTTTAAGCTGTAAGATCTTTGAAGTTAGACCTTTTCTTTCGCCCGCATTTGCACTATGAAGTCGGTGCCAAACGATAGTTTCTTAGCCAAATCACTTTGGGGATCTACCATTCTCCAAAACGGACAAATTGGAGCTGCCGAATCTTGGCTCAGCTTTTCAAAATTAGCCTCTGCAACAATTCGTAAAAATATACCCGTGGTTAGTGGACACGTAAAATCAGCTTGGTATTCAATGGCAAGATCGTTTCTCATTGTTTTTACATCAATTGTATTGCCCGGTTCGCTGGAATTAATGTAATCTTCAATGAGCTTGGGTGTTGGTATGAGCATTTTGCTACCAACCGGCATACCCCAAAACGTTTTGTCTAATTGCTTTACCTCACAAGTAGCTCTGCTGTTGAATTTCACTGCCCAAGATTTTTTTGCCATGGTAGTTGCTGAAGTATGAATTGAAACTTAACTGATTATGTTACTTTGAATGACTTTCATCTTAAAAATCACAGGGCCCGTGTTATCTTTTATCTAGCTCAAATTCCAAAATATCCCCGGGTTGACAATCTAGCACTTTACATATTGATTCCAAAGTAGTAAATCGTATGGCTTTAGCCTTACCGGTCTTTAGAATAGATAAATTCGATAAGGTCAATCCTACTTTTTCTGACAGTTCGTTTAGCGACATTTTTCTTTTCGCCATCATTACATCAAGGTTTACTATGATCGGCATAATTAAACTGTTAAATCGTTCTCGTTTTGCAACTCTATCCCTCTTTTAAAAATTTGCGCAATAACATATACAATAGCTGCCATCATCAGGAAAGCCCCGGTATCACTCCAATACTCATTTGCAAAACTGATATCATAGCCCAATTCCACAAGTTTTTTGGTATACTGCTTAGCAAGTATACCCACAATCGCTATGGAAAAAACCTCTAAACTGATCTTTTCTATAAGCCTTGCGATTTCAGCACTGAAAGGTTTAACGAAATTCAATTTCATGAAGATTTTGACAACCAAGTAAAATAAATAGGCTTTAAGTGTTGATATTACAACAATAAAGCTCATCAGTCCAATAAAATGAGCAAATTGTTTTTGGTGTAAAACTGAAAGATCTAAGCCCTTATAAATATTTTGAGCAGCAATTGGATTAACAATAGCATATGTAAAGTTGAAGATTAAAGCACCAGACTCTATACACAAACCAATGAATATAAACCAAGAAACCACATAAAGTGCTTTAATTACAAAATCTTGATTTTTCGACATAAGTGTAAAATTTTTAAATACTAATCAAATGTATAAATTTATTGATAAACAATAAAAAAATAGTTATAAACAAAAATAATGTGGTATAAAAAAGGCTGTACTCTGACAGCCCATTTCATAATTTTAGTACCCCTCTCTACAAAAATTGCAAAATACTGCGGTGGTAGAGTGTGTAACTATCGGGAGGTAAAATGCTAATTATTAAGTTAAAATTGCAAGAAGTGGAGTAATTAGCAACCGTCTTTGCCTGGTACACGTTTGTAAATTATTTTGCCATCTCGTTCCACAAAATCACCCGCTAGTATTGGATATGAATACTTAGGTGCCTTAGATACGCTATGGCTTTTTATAATTATTTTGTCGTTAACTTTCAGGCTTTTCAATTGTTCAAATTGCTTGTTAATATCTGGGCCAAAAGAAAGAATATAATCATCAGCATTTATTCTTACCATCATTCCGAAACCTAATCTTGAGCCAGGCGGAAGAGAAAGAGATGTTACAACTCCCTCCATATTGGTATATTTACTAACAGACTTACTTAGTTTAGCAGCTGCGGCATGTACCTTTTTACCTGCAGGAGACTCTTCCCATTTCTTGAACATGATACCATCAGGGCTGGCTTCCCATTTTTTCAATGCAGATTTACTTTCAGCAGCGGAAATAGGCTTTGGAGTAGATTTTACAGAAGTTTCATTTCTAATTTCACGGTTTGCAAAAACTAAACCGCTTACTACAACAAGTGGTAAAATCAGTATATAAATGAATTTTTTCATAGCATTTTAATTTATTAGTGGATGCTTTAGATCGAAAAATGGCTGCACCCTTCACTTGGTTTATAGTTAATGCGGTGAACGCTTAAATAGTCATCAATAAAGCTGAGAAGCAAAAGCTATAATCCCAAAGTTATCGAAATTTACGACGAAATATACAAAATACTGCGGTGATCGACTATGTGACTATTAGGAAATTGAAGGGTTGAACTTCTTGAAGTTTTACAAAAAGTGATTATAATCGTTACTTATTCTCCTCAATAATTTTTTTCAATTCTTCAGGTATCTCCATACTTTTAAGTAGTGGCACATTTGCTCCGCCGGTATTCCCAACTGGAATTTCGCCAACGAAAGATTTAACACCACCCACAAGTAAGCGGGGAATTTGACCAATGATTTCTTTTATATCCTTTATTTTG
>Ga0078894_10001928_pt1 | contig 15559 bp, 10 predicted proteins | sample LauGreSu1BDMLBSD_2_FD_67506 | JGI IMG/M metagenome (GOLD analysis project Ga0078894, IMG submission 67506) | Freshwater lake microbial communities from Lake Michigan, USA - Su13.BD.MLB.SD (version 4) (version 4) | ecosystem: Environmental > Aquatic > Freshwater > Lake | place: Lake Michigan... | reverse complement strand
GACCCGCTCCGCGCCGAACTCCTGCACCACGCGCGCGACAATGTCGCGGAACTCGTCGACCATCGTGCCGCCGTTGGTATCGCAGAGGGTGAGGTTGCTCGCCCCGCCCCGGAACGCCGCCGCGAGAGTCCGCAGCGCGTAGTCGGGATCCGCCTTGTAGCCGTCGAAAAAATGCTCCGCGTCGTGGATCACCTCGCGCCCCGCCCCCACCAAATGGCGGGCCGAGTCCTCGATCATCGCGAGATTCTCCTCTAGGGTTGTCCGCAGGATCTCGGTGACGTGCAGGTTCCACGTCTTGCCCACGATCGTCAGTACGGGCATCCCGCTATCCAACAGCGTCCGTAATTGCGCGTCCTCCTCCGGCCGGACGCCCGCCCGCCGGGTCGACCCGAAGGCTGCCAGCCGCGCGTGCCGCAGGCGCAGGTGGCGCGCCTCTTGGAAAAACGTGATATCGCGGGGGTTGGAACCCGGGAAGCCGCCCTCGATGTAATCGACCCCAAACTGGTCGAGTTTTTCCGCGATCAGCAGCTTGTCCGCGACCGAGAAGCTAATTCCCTCCCCCTGCGTGCCGTCGCGAAGGGTCGTGTCGTAGATCTTGAGGGTCGGGCTCATAGCAACTCGCCACCGTTGGACGGCACCTCGGCGCTGGCAAGGGAGCATTTGGCCGCCTCCCGCTCGAGCAGCCAGCCGAGCAGGCCCTGCGCGAGGCCGTGGCACTGCGGCTGAGTGCGGCCGTCCGCGACGCCAAGCCGGCGGAGGGCCAAGCGCACCCCGGCGGGCGCGTCGCCGAGGAACCAGTGAAACCACCACGCCCGGAGCCCCGCGCCGCCCTCCGCGGCTGCGAGCGGCAGCAGCGCGTCCGTGATCAGGTTGTCAAACCTGCCCCCCGTCCAGCCGGCGACACCGAGTCCGGCCGCCAATTCACCACGGATTCTTGGCAGCGCCAAACGCCGACGCTCCACCGCCGTCTCGCCCTTCTCCTCGGCCGCGGGCCGGTGGTCCGCCCAGTCCCGGAACCAACCGGGCCAGTCCGGGGCGTTTCGTTGCCACGCCGCGTAACTCCGGAGCCGACGCGCCGGCTGATTAGCCGGCCGCACGCCCTGCACTCGCCACGTACCCGCTTCGGCACTCCACGCACTCCCGGGATCAACGCGGCCTTCCACCCATTCAACGCGAGGAAAGGCCGCCGCGACCCGCAGCATCGGCGCTCGGTTCGCGCCGTACCCCAAGACCTCAAGTGCGGCGTGATGGCAGGCGTCGTCCCAACCCAACCGGCGTAAGCGTAGGCCGGCGAAACGGACCTTCTGGGCCCAGCGGCGGGCCGCTCGTTCCATCAGCGCCCCCCGGAGGTCTTCGGGCGACAGCGGCACCAACGCCTCCACGCACCCGAGCCAAGCGTCGCCGGCCAGCGCTTCCACGGCGTCGTCGGCCGCAAATTCTTCCAGCCCGCGGTGGAGCAGCGGCAAGAGGGCCGCGACGGGAATCTCCGCCCCCGCCCAACCACGGGTGACCAACCCGGCGGCGGGCGGAAAGAGCACGACGTGGAGCAGCACGCCGGCGTAGACGGGATCCCGCGCGTGCCCGTGGGCGTCCCAGTCCCGAGTGTCGAGATGAAGCTCAATATCTCCGGTCACTGGCGGATCTACTCCGAAGGCGATTCGCGCCCCGATAAAATCGGGTCCGGCGAGGTGATTCCAGCGGCCAGGATCGAGCACGCGGATTGGGCACCCCGCGGCGGTGGCGAGCGCGCCGCGCTCGAAGTCGCCGCGCCACCAGATCTTCTGCAGCAGCTTTTCCGGGAAGAGGAATCCCCCGTAGAGTCCTTGGTATTCGGCGAGCGAGGCGACGGCGTCCACGAGAAGGAATTTGGCGCCGTAGGGGTAGTGTGCACGCCACGCGAGGCCCGGAAACGCGGGGCTCCGCGGCCGGAGAAAGCTCGACCCTTGCAGCAGGATGCCCGAGCGTCGCAGGGTCTGACCGGAGAGGTGGCAGAGTGGTCTATTGCGGAAGTCTTGAAAACTTCTGTGGGCGAAAGCTCACCGGGGGTTCGAATCCCTCCCTCTCCGCCATTTTTCCCGTATCAAGAACCGATCGGTGCGGGATTAATTTTTTGTAGATCTCTGCGTTTCCGCGAGAACCGAAACAGGTGTTTTAACGCCTCCGAAATAAGTTCTCGTTTTGAGGGTTCAGCGAAACGCCAAAACGCCCGCGAAATGCGGTCGGTTCAGAGTGCCGTTAAATTTCTGAGCGTGAATTTTCCGACAAATCTGCGACAATGTCCGCAGATCAGAAATACACCAAGGTAGAGGCCTGGTTGGGACTCCCTCGGGCAACCTTAGCAAAGGATTCTTCTATGCCTGCGACATTGTCAGCATCATCGCGGAGCCGTGCCTGCACGGTGCCCGTCGCCATCTACTCCCGCGTCTCCACTGCCAATCAGGTCGGAGGGCGCTTCGATTCTTGCGAAAGCCAAGCCGCCGTCTGTCGCGATTTCATCGCGAAACACGCCAACGACGGCTGGTTCGAAGTCGCTTGCTTCTCCGACCCGGCCTACTCGGGCAGTTCGATGAACCGCCCGGGAATCCGTGCGCTCATGCGGCAAATCGAAGCCGGCGAGATCAAGATCGTCCTGATCTTCAAGCTCGAGCGCGTTTTGCGCAGCACCGACGAATGGGGACCGTTCCGCACCTTCCTGCAGAAGCACGGCTGCCGGTTGGTCAGCCCGACCGAGGATCTGACCGACGAGTCGCCGTCGGGCCGCCTCAAGAACAACCTGCTGATGAGCGTGGCGGAGTACGAGCGGCTGAACACGGCCGAGAAAATCCGGATCAAGCTCAACGAACAGGCGAAACGCGGCTACTGGACGGGCGGACAGGTGCCGTTTGGCTACGTCTACGACGAGACCTTGCAAGGGCTGAGTCCGCACCCGACGGAAGCCGCCACGCTCCGTCGCATCTTCGAAATGGCTGCGGGCCTCGCCTCGCTGACGACGATCGCGAACACGCTCAACGACAAAGGCGCGAGGACCCGCGCCCGCATCTTCAATCGCCGCAACGGTGAAAAGCAAAACGTCGGCGAGAAGCGTTTCCGCTCCGACATCGTGCGCCGGCTGATCACACGCCCGCTCTATGCCGGCCGGGTGCGCATGAACGGCAAAGAATTTCCCGGCCAGCATGCGGCGCTCGTCTCCGACGATCTGTGGGAGCGCGCCAACGCCGCGATTCGGCCCGCGGCGCTGCCGGCGGCACGCCGCTTCCGCAACCGCGACAAGCATTTCCATCTGCTGAAGGCGGTCGCCTTCTGCGGCTGCTGCGGTCGGGCGATGATCCCCAACGCGAGCGGCAAACTCGACCCCGAGGGCAAACCCTACCGCTACTACACCTGCGGCTATGCCCACAAGGAGCGCACCGACGCCAAGTGCCCGGTGCGACACATCTCCGCCACCGCGCTCGAAACCGCAGTGGTCGGCTTCCTGGGCGCATGCAGCCAGCATCCCGATGCACTTGCCGCCACGACCGCTCGCGCCAAGGAGCTACGTCAAACAGACCGGGCTCCACTCCGCGCCCGGCTCACCGCCCTCGAAGGCGAACTCGCCAGCATCGCCGAGCAACTCCGCAATTGCGCCCGCGCGCTCATCCTCGGGCAGGCCACCGCACTCGATGACGTGCTGCGCGAGCAAGCCGAGTCGCTCAACGCGGATAAGCAGCGTCTCCTGGTCGAGCGCGAACAGGTGCGCATGGAACTCGCCGCGTGCGAGGACGGCGATGTTGCCACCGCCCGCGTCAGCCAGGCCCTGCGAAAATTCAGCGAACTGCTGCCGAGTCTTTCGCCCAACGAGCAGCGCGACCTCGTGATGCTGTTCCTCGAACGCGTCGAAGTGCGCCCGTCCTCGCGCCCCGTCGGCAAACTCGCCGCCGGCGTCCGACTCGTCGAATTGCGTCTCAAGCTGCGCGTGAATCGCTTGGTCGAGGGTATGGCGGAGCGCCTCGTCATCGAGGAGCGGGTGCAGCGCGCCGACTCCGCCACACCGACTCGGCCACTCGTGCTGACGCTCGACGTTTCACTCGCGCCGCCTTCGGGCACGGCAAAACCGGTCACGCTGCTTGCCCCGTTCCCCTGCGAACTTGGTATCGCCCGCCGCCCCGCTGCGCCGGAACCGGCAGCATCGCCGATGCTCCATCCGATTCACCGCGCCCGCGCGTGGCGCCGGCGCCTCGATACCGAACGCGGGCTCAACCAACTGCAACTCGCCGCCGAGGAAGGGCTCTCGCCCGGCTCGATCACGCATCATCTGAAGCTGCTGCAGCTCGCGGACGACATCCAGGGCAAGCTCCTCGATCTGACGAAATCCGAGGACGTCCGCCGCTACGGACTCAACCGCATGAAGGCGCTCGCGAAATTGCCGCACGATGAACAGCGACTGCGGTTCGCGGCCATCGGTTGAAAGTCGCCGCAGCAGCACCGCGCATCAGCCGGCACTTCGCGGTATCATTGGCCCTCGCCTGACCGTTCTCACTCGAATCGAACTCCGCCGAAACCGACCAGCCGCGTGCGTTCGCCGTCCCTCAACCCCATGAGACGCCGATTCCGCAGCGCGATTTCCTCGTGTCGGCCCGCGTTCGCCAAAACCTGGTCTTCTTCACGAAATTGATTCTTCAGCGCGGCGATCTCGCGATCCTTCCCGGTCAGATCGAGCCGGGAGAGTTTGGTCCTGAGATGTCGCAACTTCACGGTAGTCACACTGGAGTTCTACGCCGCCGGGTCAATTGCGCGCGAAATCCACGCGGAATTCATAGCGCGCCGTGCGCGTCTTGCCCGTGACCCCGCACAAGCCGGTTCGGCGCAACAGGCGAAGTTTCCGCGTCAGGGTTCTCCGTTTGAGGCCGAGCGCGAATGCGATTTCGCCCGGGGTGGCGTTGCCTGCAATCTTCAGAAACCCGGCGATCTGGCGCGCCTCGGGATCGCGGATCATTGCCACCGGATCGAGAGGTGCCGAGGCGACCTTTCCTTCAACGCCGGCTCTACGTTGCGCCGAGCGCGACAGGTGCCCGCTGCGAATCAGCGCTCTCGCCAGCAGCTCGCCGATTTGTTCGAGAATCTGCCCTTCGCTCAAGAGATTGAACCGGGCCGGATCGAAGGACGATCGCTCCGCCGATCCCGTGCGTGCGGCGGATTCGGCGAGTTGCACTGCGGCGACAGATGGAGGCATCGAACAAAGTTTCCGATTTCGCGGGAAAGTTAGGTGGGCGGCAGCGTCGTGGCGATGCCGCGCCGCGCACATCCGCCGGGGCGAATGTGCGCGGCAACAGCTTGTCTCCGGAGCCTGCCGAGGCCATGGTCGTGGCATGGTAACAGCGACGCACAGCACGCCTCGGCCATTGCCCGCGCCGTTCGTCGAGGAGTTGCGTCCTCACCGGGAGTTGCTGACGGAATTCGCGCGCCGCTACATCTGGTGGCTGTCCCAGGAGGAGGCGATGGAGTATCCCGCGCGAGTGGTGGCGCAGGTCATGAACATCGGTGTTTTTCAGGATGCGGCCCGGCTGGCTGATGCCGTGGGCGAAAGCGGCCTGCGCGCTGTTTTGCGCCAAGCGGAGGCCGGTCAGTTCAACGCGCGGTCTTGGCACTACTGGCACTACCGGCTCGGGCTGGCCGAACCGGACCAAGTGCCACCTTTGCCCGTCCGCCGCATCCCGTGATAGACACTTTCACCCCACGACTCGAGATCTTGCCCGCTGCGCAAAGGCAGCTTTGGCCGGAACTCAATTCGATCCAGCGACACGGTTTTGTCCTATACGGAGGAACCGCCATCGCGCTCCGCCTCGGGCACCGACAGTCGGTGGATTTCGATTTCTTCAGTGCGCAACGTGTCGATGCGCAACGGCTGCGGGAGGACCTGCCGTTCGTCAAGGCCGCCACGGTACGGCAGGAAAGCCCGAACACTCTTGAGGTCGAAACCAAGTCCGGCGTGAAAGTCGCCTTCTTCGGCGGCTTGGAGTTTGGCCGCGTGGGCCAGCCGCAGCGCACATCAGACGGCGTGCTGCGCGTGGCCTCGCTGGACGATCTCATGGCCACCAAAGTGAAGGTCATTCTCCAACGCTCGGAGTCGAAGGACTACCGCGACATCGCGGCCATGCTGCGGGCCGGCACCCGTCTGGAGATCGGACTCGCGGCGGCGGAAAAAATGTTTCAACCGACCTTTCCGCCCAGCGAATCGCTCAAAGCACTGGTCTATTTCGAGGGCGGTGACTTGGCACGTCTCCCCACCGAAGATCGCGCGGTGCTCACTCAAGCCGTCGCGAGGGTAAGGGCGCTGCCCACCGTGACCATCACGCCCGGGCTGGCCGCCGCCGAGATTGTTTCCCTGACATCGGTTATCGCGCCATCGTTTCGGACGACGGCCAATCGACCACGCCAAGGGCCGCGCATAGGATTCTAGCCCCGCGATTTTTCCGCGAATTCCGAGGGCTGGGGCGGCGTGAGCCCCAGTCAGCCCCGCCCGCGCCCGACGCGGGACGGGGCGTAGCAAAGCATCGGAATCCGATGCGAGGAGGTCCGCTGACTCCAGCCGAGCCCCGCCCACTCCACCAACGCAGCCCTTCCCAGCAAAACGGCGCTCGAATTTTCCGCACGGGCCACGGTCGAAACCCTCCGCTTCCGAAAACTTGATCGAAGCGCGCCGTTTTGTGTGGGCGGATTTCGCCCGCTTCGCGGCCCATGCCGCCCGTCTCGCCTTTGCCGGCCGCGGCTGCGCCCGCCACCCGGACGAGCCGCGGGTGGTCGGGGCCGGACGCGACCGACGGAGGCGCAGGCGGAGTAGGCGCGAGCGCAGCGGTCCGGCTCCGATCTCCCGCGGCCGTTCCGGGCATCTCTCCGGCCGTCGAAGGAACAGGGTTGCGCCGGGACGCAGCAACGCGGAGTCCGGCGCGACCTTGTTCCCGGTGCCGGCCTAAGCCCGCCTTTCCGGGTGCGGTTGCCTGTCGTGATACAATACGGCCCGTTGCAACTCACGCTTCCCACCGGCTTCGATTCGTGGGCGCAAGTCCTGACGGACTGGCGCGTGAGCCGGGCGTTCGACGCGGTGCCGCTACCCCGAAGCTTCCTGGCCGAACCCGATCTCGCTGCACCGTTCGTCGCCGCGATGAGCCGGGCGATCTGCGTGCGCCAACTGGGGCCGCCCCCGCTTGAGCTGCGGATCATGCGCGAACGGGTCGTGGAACCGGCCTTTGACCGCGTTTGCGGTCGAACCTACGTCGAATTGCGCGGCGCGATGGAAGCGGCGCAGCGGCGGCATTTTTCCGCACACCTCGCCGAGTGCCCTCGCGACTCTTCGCGGCGAGAATTCACGCTGCCTGCCGCGGTCTGCAATATGCAGGCTGAGTTTTTCGCCTATCGCCGACGGAATGCCGGCGCCATCGAACGCGAACAACGTGCTGTAACGCGCGCCTATTGGAAAACCCATCCCCGTCACGGCATCGTCGACGATTTCTTCGACGACGCCCCAAGCGATTCGGTTCCGGCGCGCATGGCCCGCGTGGACCCGATGTGGTGGTGGCGCGCGTTCTTCACGCGGCTGCAGGCAAAGAGCAAACGCCACCACGCCGCCGACGGCCGCTTTCTCGACGCGTTGCCGTCTCTACGCGCCCGAGCAAGAAAGACGACCTTGGCAGCCCAGATCGCGGAGTGGAGCGATACGGCCGCCGTCGAGTGGGGCTGGTGCGGCGTCGATCACTACCGGCGGCTCGCCGACTACGCGGTCGAAAAGGCCCACGACATGGTCGCGTGGTTCGATCAACGCGCGCCGGGTTTCCGCACGACGGTAGAGACACGCCACACGCTCGATGCGCGACTCGCACATTTCCTCGCGGAGCATGATCCGCATGAGCGGCTGCTAGCTGCCGAGCGCGCTTCTCTGGGCGAACATTGGCGCAACTGAATGTGCGCTGCGGAGGCTCCGCAAAGGCCGGCCGATCGCGCAGGTTCGCGGCATGGATTCGTCCGCCGCTCAAACGTCGTCCCGCGCGATGCGAGGCCCGCGGCGCGGCGTGTATGCGGTCGGCGCGGGCGACAGCGGTGGCAACACCGCCGGCCGGACAACTGCCGCCGGTTTGATCGGCGGGGTCGCCGCCGCGGCGGTCTTCTTTCGCGGACGGCGCCGCTTCGGCATCTTCTGCCGCAGGAGCCAGACGCGGAGCGTCTCCTCGGAAATCGTCACCCCCACCTTTGCGAGCGATCGCGCCAGCAACCGAATCGACGCCCCGTTGCGCCGCTCGACGAGCAGCACGTCGCGGTACGGTTCCAACTCGGCGAATCGCTGGGAACGCGGCTTGCGCCCTGCGGCGATAAACTGCGCCAGCGCCGCGGCATCGCTCGGTGAGCTATCGCTCGCCGGCGTGAGAACCACGGGGCAGTGCGTGGCGTCGGCACGCGAAGCGGTGGGCGCGGCGGGGTCAGGCGCGGGCGGAACTCCGGGCGCGGCCTGGGCGATCACGGGCGGATCGCCCGGTGAAGACGGGCCACGTATGAGTTGTTCGCCGGCGGCTGCCGGTGTGTCCACGGGTTGCATACCGGCAATCTACCGGTGGTCGGCCGGGCGCGCAACGGGCGCACGCCGGTCCGGGTCTAAGCCGAAAGGCTTGGACGTTGGTGTCCTCACTCATGGTTTTCTTTTGGAGACTCGTGATGATTTCACGTCGTGGAGGCTTTTGCTTCCGACGTGTGCATTGCGGTGTTGCTGGGATGATGTGTTTTGTCCGACTGAAGGTCATTGGATCGATGCCATTGGAAGGGTATTGTTTGCCGGGCATCGGGTGATTCTGCGGGTGGATGTAGCGGATGCATACTGCTCGTTTGTTGTAGGGTTTGATGGCCGCGGTTGGACGGGAGGTGCTGCATGCTGACAATCCGCATGTGCAAGGGCTTCAGCCGAGCGCTGGGTGAATATCTCCGGCAGGCGGATTACTATTCGCAGGGGATGAAGGTCGAGGGGCGATGCTTCGGCCGAATGTGCGCGGACGTCGGCTTGATCGAGGGCACGACGATCACCGATGCGCAGTTCGAGCGGGTGGCCAGCAACCACCATGCCGAGACGGGAGCGCAGCTCACCGCGCGCATGGCGGCGGACCGGCGCGCCGGCTTCGATGCCACGTTCAACGCCCCGAAATCGGTCTCCATCCAGGCCTGCCTCGGCGGGGACAACCGGCTCGTCGCCGCGCACGAAGCCGCGGTCGACGAGGCGCTCCGCGAACTCGAAACATTCGCCTGCCATCAGGACGGCCGCGGCATCAACAAGCGCTACGTGCCGACCGGGAAAATCGCCGCCGCCGTATTCCGCCACGGCGAAAGTCGCGCCCTCGATCCCCACCCGCACTCGCATGCCTTCGTGTTCAATGTCGTTCAAAGCGGTTCAAGCTCCAGGCTGCTCGCCCTCGAATCTTCGGACATCTTCGAACGCGCCCGCTACCTCACCGAGGTTTACCGCAACGCCCTCGCCCGGGAGGTCCAGCGCCTCGGCTATGGGATCGAACGCCGCGAGCACGGCTTCGAACTGGCCGACGTTTCCCCGAACCTGCTCGAACGCTTCTCGAAACGCGCGCAGCAACGCGACATCGCCATCAAGGCCCGCGAGGCCGAACTCGGCCGCGAGCTCTCCCGCGACGAAATCGCCGTACTCGTGCGCGAGAATCGTTCAGAAAAGCAATACAACCTGACGCCCGACGACGTGCGCAAACGCCAGCTCGCCCAAGTCAGCGCCGAGGAGCTGCGCCGCCTTCATGCCCTCCGCGACAAACCCAAATCGGCCGCCGCCGATCAGACCGATCTTTCAACGGCGATCGCCCGGGCGTCCGAGCACATTTTCGAGCGCCGGACCGTCGTGCCGGTCCACGAGTTGACCGCCGAGGTGGTGCGCCAGAGTTACGGCCAACACGCGTTCGCGACCATCAAGGAAGCAATCCACGCCGAATCGAGCGACCTGCTCCACGCCGACGGCAACGCCACCACGCGCGAAGCCCTCGAACTCGAACGTACGCTCATAACCAAGCTAAACGCCAAGGCCGGCACCCTGACCGAACTGGGACACCTGCGCGACTGCGAAGCCGGCAGTCTCTCCGCCGAACAACGGGCCGCCGTCAAAGCCGTCCTCGCCTCAGGTGACCGCGCCGTCGTCCTGCGCGGCAAAGCCGGCACCGGCAAGACGCACACCCTCGCGTGCGCCATCGAGAGCATGGCACTCGTGAAACGCGACGTGGCATGCTTCGCGCCCAGCACGCAGGCCGTTGAAATTCTGCGCCGCGATGGTGCGGACCAAACTACCGCGGGGCGGCCGGCCGTTGCCACGGCGTTGCAGCAAGCGCAGACCGTGCAACGCCTCCTCGTAGATCCGGCGCTGCAAGCAGCGATCCGGCACAAGGCCGTCATCATCGACGAATACGGCCTGCTCTCGCTCCGCCAACTCAAGGCGGTCGTCGATCTCGCGGAAAAGCAGGAAGCACGGCTCTTGCTCGTCGGCGATTCCAGCCAGCACAAAAGTGTCGAAGCCGGCGATGCCGCACGGATCGTGGAACGTGAGTCGCGGATCACGGTCGCGGAACTGCGCGAGGTCCGGCGTCAGTCCGCCGACCCAGCCTACCGCGCGGCCGCCGAAGCGCTCGCGGCCGGCAAGACCGCCGACGGCCTTGCGAAACTCGACGCCATGGGAGCCGTTGTCGAAATCGAAAACCCGACCGACCGGCGCGTGCAAATGGTCGCGGAGTGGTTCGCCGCCACGCAGGAGACGACATGGATCCACACGAAGTCGGGTGCCGCCGAGCGCGCCAAGACCGCCCTCATGATTGCCCCTACCTGGAGCGAAATCGACGCGTTGAACTTACACGCCCGCGAGAAAATGAGTGTCGCCGGTCGGCTCGCCGGCGGGGATCTGCAATTCACTTCCCTGCGCGCGAAGGACTGGACCAAAGCACAGCAAAAAGATGTGCGCCTGTATCGGCCCGGCGACGTACTCGTGACGCACAAAGCGACCAAGCACTTTGCCAAGGGCGACGAGTTGCGTGTCGTCCGCCGGGAAGCCGGCAGATTGATCGTGGTGCGGCCCAACGATGGCGCGGAGATTTCGATTTCGCCCCGCCAATCCGGTCTCGCTTGGACCGTGTGCGAAGAGCGCCCGCTCTTGGTTGCCAACGGTGATCGCCTCCGTCTGCGCGCCGTCGGAACGGCCTTGGCTCCGTCCGGCAAAACGCGGCGACTCGCGAACGGCACAACCGTCACGGTGCAAACCATCGCGCCCGACGGCCGCCTCGTGCTTGCCGACGGTTCGCAGTTGCTCACCCGGCAGGTGGTCCACGGCTACGCCACGACCTCGCACACCGCCCAAGGTCTCACGGTGGACAAAGTTTTCGTCGCGGGCGCGGTTTCCCGCGAGGGACTCTATGTGTCCGCCACTCGCGGCCGGGAATCGATTCGGATCTTCGTGCCCGACCGGCCCGCTTTTCTCGCCGCCGCCGGACTCAGGTCGGAAGCCCGTCCCTCAGCGATTGAGTTCGTGCGCCGAAACGTGTTCGGCACCGATCTCCGCTCGGTGCTCGCCCGAGGCTGGCGCCATCTGCTGCACGTGCATTCGCGCTGCATCGAGCGTCTTGCGCCTCGCCAAAGGTCGGACGAGAGGGGACTACGTCCACGCCAAGAGCTATTGCAGGGGGTGCGCGGGAAACCGACCGGCAAGGTGCGTCCGTACTCCGAGTCGCCCCGCAGGGTCGGTGTTGCGGAGCAGCCAACCGTCGCCGCGCGAATGCGCATCTGACCACGCATGAGCGACGCACCGCAAAAACTCGGCGAAACTCCTTCGAGCCGATGTCTCGAATGCCGGGACACGCCGGGGTTGTTTCTCCGCTTCGAATCGCCCCGAGAACAGATCGCCTTGCCCTATGCGAGTCTCGTGCAGCTTACGCTGAAGCTTGATTCCACCGCGCTGGAATTGGCGTTTGTGACCCACCGTGTGACCGTCGCAGGTCATTCCCTCGAAGTGCTCTACGCGGCGGTCGCCGAAGCCCAAGCGCGCGTCGTCCGCACCCTCGCGACGGAGTTCACTGGCGCCACGTGGCCACCGAGCTATCAGGCAATCGTGCGCAGTATCAGGATCGAGCCCCTCGAGTCGCTCGACCAGCGAGGGCGCTGAATTCAGCCGGAAGGCGGCGCAAAACCTACCTTGCCCGCATGCCGCAGAGGAAAAGTGGGTGATACCACTTGATTCGCGCGTCACTTCAACCCGCGCGAGAGTCCCAATCCGCCCACGCTTCGCTTGCTGCCCTCCCAAGTTCTAACCACCGCTCCGGCGGGCAATCTGCATGCGGGATTCGATCGCCAATCAAGTCGGCGGGCGCATCGGCCTCCCGCGCCCGCGACGCTGCCATCGGCCCGCGATACATCTCTGGTCACACGGCGCCAAGCTTGGTCCGCGAAGCCCCGTTCTCCGACCGAGACATCGCGTGCGCCTAGGCTCCTCGCGGTCACATGTTTGCGTGATTCCAGAAACTCCGGCGCCCCCTGGCCGCCGGCATCGCACCTCCGCAGCGAGTCCCGACGGGAACCACCGCATGAGCCTATGCCCGACCCTGTTGCAGAGGGAGACCACTCCCGAGACGCGGGCTCACGCCGGTCGGCGCGCGTCGGATCCGGGCGTCGCTTCGCCGCCCGTCGCGTGCCGGGCCCGGTATTCGCGCGGCGTCAGACCGCACTCGCGGCGGAACATCGCGCTCAGATATTCCGCGTGCTCGAAGCCGGTTGCGACCGCGATCTCGCCGACGGGCAGGCTGGTGCGGACGAGCAATTCGCGGACGCGCTCCATCCGCAAGCGGCGCAGGTGCGCGTACGGACTGGTCCCGAGCAACGATTTGAATCGCCGTTCGAGCGCGGTGCGGGCCATCGGGACGGTGCGCAGGACGTCGGCCACGTTGATCCCGGATGCCGCGCGTTCCTGCATGACGCGCAGCACCTGTGCGATCCGTGGGTCGTCGACGGCGCCAAGGTCGGTGGATTGGCGGGCGGCCACCCCCAACGGCGCGATCTCGTGCAACGCCACGGGCACGCGGCGGCCCCGCATGGCGCGCGCGAGCAGCGCCGCCGCCTCGTGGCCCGCGCGGCGCGCGTTGGGAATCACGCTCGAGAGCGGTGGATCGCAAAGTTCGCAGAGCAACTCGTCGTTGTGGACGCCGATCACCGCGATCTCACCCGGGACGTCGAGACCGGCCTGGCGGCAGGCAGCCAGAATCTGCTGCCCGCGGCGATCGAGACAGGCGAACACCCCGACCGGTCGCGGCAGCGCCGTGAGCCACCCGGCGATCGCGTCGATTTCGTCGTCGACGGTGCCCGGTTCCGGGGCGAACAGGGCGCAGTTTCCTCCGCGCGTCCGCGCCGCGACGGCAAACGCTTCCCCGCGCCGGCGCGCCCAGTGAAAACGCCGGTCGCCGCAATAGGCAAAATGGCGCAGTCCGCGCTGCGCCAGATGGTCGGACGCCAATTCCGCCACGCCGGCGGCAGCGGTGGCGACGCGCGGAAACACCAGCGCGGGCAGGGCCGCGCTGACGTCGATGACCGGCAGACCGGTGGCCAGCAGGCGGCGCGCGATGGCGGCACTCTCGACGCGCGCGATCACGCCGTGCCCATCCCAGCCCGACTGCAACCAGTCGGGCACGGCGGCCCCGCGGCCCTGTTCGGTCAGGCGGATCGTCCACCCCTCGTTCTCCCGCACCCACGCCCGCACGCCCTGCAGCAACTCTCGGGCATAGCTGTTGGAGGTTTCGATCAGGAGGGCGACTTTGCGCGACGTGGGCATCGGCGCGACATTCGGCGCAGCAGCCGCTCGCCGCGACGCAAATTCTCAGGAATAATGGGGCAAATCTCATGCCCTGCGCCGCTGGGTGCTGCTATGATATGCCGTCCGTTTCAGTTCCCGGCCCGAGACGCCGACCCCTCCCCCTGAGCGCGGCCCCCTCCCCCGCGCCTTCAGCCCCGATGCCACCTCACACCGAGCAGGCGAAATGGTTCGCGGATGTTGCTTTTGCACGGTGAGCCAAACGTCCGTTGACCAGCTGCTCCGCTCGCTCTTCCCTATGATCCCCCGCCTCCTCTGCTTCTGCTGCCTGCTCCTCTCGGGTCGCGCCGCCACCCGCGTCGAACTGAGTTTCGATCGCAGCGTCCCCTCGGTCGCCTTCGCCGCCGCCGAAATTGAACGCGCCGCGGCGATGGCGCCCGAGCGTGCCCCGCTCCACATCGCCCTCGAGACGGTTTCCGTCGCCGGCGGGGAACCCCAGGCGTACCGCATCGAACGCTCCGCCCCCGACCGCTGGCGCGTCGTGGGCCAGGGCCCCCAAGGCGCCATGTACGGCGGTCTCGACCTCGCGGAGGCGATTCGCACGGGGACCGTCGACTCGCTGAAGGCCTCCGAGCACCGGCCGCACCTCGCGCAACGCGGCCTCAAGTTCAACATTCCGCTCGATCTGCGCACGCCCAGCTACAGCGATTCGGCGGACGCCGCGCAGGCGAACATTCCCGAGATGTGGGACCGCGATTTCTGGACGCGCTTCCTCGACGGCATGGCGCGGCACCGCTACAACGTGCTCTCGCTCTGGAGCCTTCACCCCTTCCCCTCGCTCGTAAAGGTGCCGGAGTTTCCCGAGGTCGCGCTGAACGACGTCTGGCGCACGCGCGCCAAGCTCGACGACACGTTTCATTTCCACGGCACCGACATGGTCCGCCCCGCCATGCTGGCCGATCACGAGGTCGTGAAGCGCATCACCATCGACGAAAAAATCGAGTTCTGGCGCTGGGTCATGCAACACGCCGCCGACCGCGGCATCCGCGTCTATGTTTTCACCTGGAACGTCTTCACCTTCGGTGCCGCCGGAAAACACGGCATCACCGACGACCTGAACAACCCGGTCACAAAACAGTACTTCCGCGCCAGCATCCGCGAATTGGTGAAGACCTACCCGCTGCTCGCGGGCGTGGGCATCACCGCCGGCGAACACATGCCGAAGGAAATGGAATCCAAGGCCAAGGAAGCCTGGCTCTGGGACACCTACGGCGAGGGCGTGCGCGACGCGTTGAAGGCGGATCCCAAACGGGCGTTCGGTCTGATCCATCGCTTCCATTGGACCGCGCAGAGCGACATCCTCGACGCCTTCAAGGACTATCCCGGCACGGTCGAGTTCAGCTTCAAGTACTCCGTGGCGCACATGTATTCGATCACGAAGCCGAACTTCATCCAGCCACTCATCGAGAATATCGCGCCTGGCCGGAAAACGTGGCTCACGGTGCGCAACGACGACCTCTACACGTTTCGCTTCGGCGATCCCGCGTACGCCCGCGACTACCTCGCCAACATCCCGCCCGCCGACAAGATCGCCGGCTTCTACATGGGGCCGGACGGCTACACCTGGGGCCGCGACTTCCTCGAACGCCACCCCGCGCCCGGCCCCCGCCCGCTGGTGATCGAGAAGCAGTGGTATTCGTTCATGCTCTGGGGCCGTCTGGCGTACGATCCCTCGCTCCCCGACGCGCATTTCGA
>Ga0078894_10001927_pt1 | contig 15562 bp, 33 predicted proteins | sample LauGreSu1BDMLBSD_2_FD_67506 | JGI IMG/M metagenome (GOLD analysis project Ga0078894, IMG submission 67506) | Freshwater lake microbial communities from Lake Michigan, USA - Su13.BD.MLB.SD (version 4) (version 4) | ecosystem: Environmental > Aquatic > Freshwater > Lake | place: Lake Michigan... | reverse complement strand
TAATGAACATATTTAAATTGACTTATTCAGACAAAACCGCCGCAGTTGCCGACCTTTACGCAAAAGGAATACTAATCGAGGTCGAAGGAATAGACGGAGAAAAACACGAAGCATACGGAAGCGGAGTACAAGCAGTTGTAGAGATAGGACTTATTATGTTAACCCCTCCCGTAATGGAAGGAATGGAAGTAATCGAGGAACCTATCTACGCAGACGGATACCACTTCGATGTAATGTCGGATAACACCTATGACTTCGGAGCTAACTTAGTAGAGCCTAAAAACCCAAAGCACGCTTTCGCTGGTCATTCAATAAAAGAGGAGTTTCCTTACGAACCGCAATTCTTAACTGATGAAAACTAAAATAATATTATTCGTGTTTGCATTGTTTAGCGTTCTCGCTCCCGTGAAGCCGATGGTACTCATCGCAGTTCTTACAATCATTTTAGATATGTGTTTCGGTATATGGAGAAGCGTACGAAAAAACGGATGGGTATCTATTCGCTCTCGTAGGTTATCTAACACGATTTCTAAGAGCCTTTTGTATAGTGGTGCTATAGTATTTATCTTTTTACTTGAAAAGTTCGTTATAGCCGATATTTTGTCTTACTTCATTTCAGTAGATTTAGTCTTAACTAAAGCGTTCACATTCTTTTGCGTATTCACGGAGGTAAAATCAATCAATGAGAATTACTTTTCAGTTACAGGAATCAATGTTTGGGATAGATTTATCAAATTCATAAAGCGAGGAAAAGAACAACTCGAAGACTTAAAGTAACTCCGCTCGGACGCATACCAATAGAACTGCCCTGAGTTCCCCCGTTGATAAGGTTGACGGGGGTTATTAAAAATAAAAAAACAATGGTAAGACCGTACACAGACAAGCAATTACTTGAGAGAGTTAAATCTCTTCCGTCTTTTACTAAGATACCTCAAGGATATTGGCTACTTGGTGTGCGTTCATTAGACGATATTCCCAACACGTTTGACGATAAGATTTACTTATTCAAAGGCGAGGAGTTTGTTTTAGTCACTTCAGCAACTACAAACGCAGGTACTCCAACACTTAAGCAATTCGAGAAAGTGAACAAAGACGGAGCTGCCGTGTTAAAAGCTGATGAATGGTATCACAATGTCTGGAAGTATGGTAAACATAACGGGAAAGTCGAAGCCTTGTTACAACTCGGAAACAAAGTGCGAGTTTATAGAGACACGGACAAAGATTCAAAAAGCGAAGAGCAAGGAAAACTTCAAGAAGGTTACTTTGGCATTAATTTTCATCCTAATACCTACGATTTAAGCAAGCCATCAGGAACTAACATAGGCTGGTGGTCAGCAGGATGTCAAGTAGTCAATAGAGTTGACCTTTACAAAATAATGATTAAGCTCCTAAAAACGGAGAAGTTTGTAACTTACTGTCTTATCAATGAATTTTAAAGTACTATTCTCCGCACTTCTTGCGGTGCTTATTGCATCTTGCTCCGCAAACTACCATCTTAGAAAGGCAATTAAGAAAGGTTACCGATGCGATGAGATTGCTGATACAATCACTATAAACACGATAGATTCAATTCCGTACGTTTTAAGAGACTCTATTGCTTGGGAAAAGGTAATCATTCAAAAAGATACAATCGTTCGTTACAAGCGTTCTTTCGTGCCTAAAACGAGACTTGAGACACGTATTGAATATAAGTTAAAGAGAGATACCTTGAAAATGATTGAAAAAGTAGAGGTAATTAAGTACAAAACACGTAAACAAGAAAACAAGAAACCAAACTTGTGGTTATTTATTATAGGCTTTGGTGCTGGCTTTGTTACAAAGTGGCTTCTAAAGTTTAGTAAATACACTCTATGAAACAAACAAGATACCGCTTAAAGCCTGACGAAGTTGACATCATTGACCAGTACAGAGCGATTAAGCGAGAAGCCAATGACTTAGGCTTAAATGACAAAGACGTCAAACACGGATGGTTAAAGTCTAAACAAGCGTCACTCTTTTTTAAAAACCCAAACTTTAACGGACAAGAAGACAAGTTCAACGAGTTCAAAGAAAAATTAATCGGAGATTTAGCTGAGTATAGTCCGTCTTACCCTACGATAACACGAACAACGGGCAAAGATTCTCACTTATTAGTAATAGACCCTGCTGACATCCACATAGGTAAGCTATGCGATGCTTTCGAGACTGGAGAGGACTACAACTCTCAAATAGCAGTACAACGTGTTTTAGAGGGCGTACAAGGCATTTTAGACAAGTCTGCAGGGTTTAACATAGACAAGATTTTATTCGTTGGTGGAAACGATATTCTTCACATAGATACTCCAAGACGAACTACAACATCAGGAACTCCACAAGACACCGATGGGATGTGGTATCGTAATTTTCTAACCGCAAAAGATTTATATGTTGACATACTTGAGAGACTTATTGCTGTGGCTGATGTACATTTTGTCTTCAATCCTTCTAACCACGATTACACTCACGGATTTTTTCTTGCTGATGTTATCAAAACACATTTTCGTAAGGCTTCAAACATTACTTTCGACTGCTCTCTTTCACATCGCAAGGCTTTTAGATACGGAGAGAACCTCATAGGAACTACACACGGAGACGGAGCGAAACACGGAGACTTACCTTTATTGTTAGCTACTGAGTTTCCTTTGGAATGGAGCTTAACTAAACATCGTTACGTCTATATGCACCACGTTCATCATAAAACGTCTAAAGATTACATAGGTGTGACGGTTGAGAGTTTACGTTCTGCCTCAGGAACTGATAGCTGGCATCATAGAAACGGGTATACCCAAGTTCCAAAAGCTATTGAGGGATTCCTGCATCATAAAAAACACGGACAAGTAGCAAGACTTAGTCACATATTTTAGTATATTTGTACACCTAACCACTACTCATAGCGTTTAAGAGCCATTCCATTCGGGGTGGCTTTTTTGTTTTGTCAACTTTTAGGCTCAAAAAACTTGACTATTTGTCAACTCATATGTTTCATTCTGTAGAAACACGAAAAAAGTTTGCGTCTGAAACCATTGTAAATACTACAATTTTAAAAAAATGTTAAAAAAGTTTGTTGATAATTGAAACCTTATGTATATATTTGCATATAACATTTAAACAAAACGCTATGAAAACAACAGAAATCATCCAATTCATTCAAGCTCGTGAGCGTCAGCTTTGGGAAGAGTACTTAGAAGCACGAGATGCAAACGGTAACCTGCACGCAGTCACTAAAAGACACTATGCAGTTTGGCAAGAAGTAAACGAATTAATTAACCACATAACAACTAAATAATGAAAGCAATAATTCAAGAATGGCGCGAACTGCCCGACTACGACAAAGACTTTTTCCGTCACATCTTAATTTTCTTTATTCCGATAGCTTCAATCTTTGTATGGCTTGTTTCAACCAACACACCGCCCGTTGTAGACACGAATCTACCTGACACACAAACTGAAATGAAACCCAACTACGAACTCAAAGGAGATTGGTCAAAGTATGCACAAGGAGTATATACCAGAAAGTATGGCAAATAAATATTATTTCGGAGAAGCAGATAGCTATGCTCAACACAGATTAGTTGACGTAGTAGTTTATAGGGCAGAAGATGACCAAGAAATAGGTGTCATTGAATTGTATTACGATTATGATAAAATAAATGAAAGAGATGAATTTAAAATTGAATCAGCAGAGTGGTCAGCAGAAATCACTATCAAAGAAGCAGAAGACGTCATTGACGAACTCCTCAAGCGAGCAGGAGACGAATTCCAAGAATTTATTGAGCGATGTCTCGACTATGACCCAAACGATGACGAGGAGGAATCTTGGTTTATTTAGTAAATACCAAAAAGAGAGATTCTGGACTTCGTTTAACCACGACCTTTACCACCGAATTTGTGAAATTAAAATGCAAGAGATATGACACCGAAAGAAAAAGCAGAAGATTTATTTAATAAATTTTTAAGGGTTGAATACCCATTTGCTGCTAAACATTGTGCATTAATTGCAGTTGATGAGATATTAAAAATAACTTGGGTAGATAAATTTTTAACAGTTGAAGATTATTGGAAAGAAGTAAAACAAGAAATTGAAAAACTATGAGATTTAAACTAACATACCAAATAGGACTCGCAGTAGTTCAAGAGTGGATATTCACATCCAAGAGTTTGTGCTACTGGAAAAAGATGGACTTACTCGAAACGGGCAGATTTAATGACGGAAAATTTATTATTACACCACTATGAACAGACTTGAAATCATACACCAGTTAATTGAATTGTACAAGCTAACTGATAAAACACGAAAGCGAGAAATCATCTACAAGCGTTTCTTTATCTACAATGAACTAAGACAAGCAGGTTTAACATTTAGTCAAATAGGAGAAATGTTTGGAAAGAATCACGCTACAATTATGTACGGAATCAGCGTTCAAAACGACCTTTTAAGATTCAAGGATGCAGTTTATTTAGCAGAGATAGAGCCACTCAAACAAGCACTCGGAGATTCAAAGTTCCCAAATGTCAAAAAGCTATTTAAAGGAGAACTCGGAGCAGACCTGAAAAGAGATGTTATGTTGATTAGCACAATGCCAAGTCTCAAGCGTTTGAAAAAACGAATCAAGATGGGTTACTACGAGAATAGTTTTCAACAAATAGAACAAGAAGCAGAGTAAAGAGTTATATTTGTACGGGTTAGAGTCTCAAACATAGTTAACCTAAAGGAATTATTGACCCTTGTAATGAAACTGACGTGAGACTCCAGTGGATTTGCAAGGGTTTTTTATTACTTAATATTTTAAAATGGAAGAAATTTGGAAAGATGTACCTGAATATGAGGGATTATATCAAGTAAGTAATTTTGGTAGAGTAAAAAGAATTACTACAAATAAGATTCTAAAATTGAATAAACGTGGTTTTCATTATTTAGGCACTTCATTGTGTAAAAATGGTGTGGTAAAATCAATATACATTCATCATTTAGTAGCAAAGGCTTTTTTAAATCATAAATCGTGTGGTCATAAATATGTAGTAGACCATATAAATGATGACCCAACTGACAATAGATTAGAGAATTTACAAATTGTTAGTCAAAGGTTCAATACATTTAAAACGCAAACAAAATACACCAGTAAATATAAAGGTGTTTCTTGGAGTAAATCAAGTAATAAATGGACTGCATCTATATGGATAAATCCTAAAAGAAAATACTTAGGTTCATTTGACTGTGAACTAAAAGCACATCAAGCGTATCAAGATGCATTAAAAAAAATAGAGCTATGAGCGGATGGATTAAAATACATCGCAAGTTTTTAGAGTGGGAATGGTTCAATAAATCTGAAGCAGTTCATTTGTTTATGTATATGCTATTAAAAGCCAATCACAAAAACGGAAAGTGGCAAGGTATGGAGGTTAAACGAGGTCAGTTTATTTCGTCTTTAGGTAACATTTCAAACGCTACTGGAATCTCAGTTCAGACGATTAGAACTATTTTGAAAAAGTTAGAAAAGACAAACGAAATTGAATTAAAATCAACAAGCCAATTTACTATCGTAACTATCTGTAAATATGAATGTTACCAAGACCAAGAAGAAGACACTAACAAGCCACTAACAAACAATCAACAAACGACTAACAAACAACTAACAACAAACAAGAATGAAAAGAAAGAAAAGAATAATACATATAGCTTTTTAGCTTCACTTCTTGATAACGGTTTTGACGAAAAATTGTCTCGTGAATGGATGGAAGTTCGTAAGCAACTGAAAGCAGTAAATACTGAAACTGCATTTAACTCATTTATGAGCCAAGTACAAAAACACGGAGGAGACCGAAACCATATTCTTAGAAAATGCGTAGAGCGTTCTTGGAAAGGTTTTAACGCAAACTGGCTTGAGAAAGAAAACGATAGATTACTTAACGCACTAAAAAATAACTGATGCTACTAAAACAAGGAGATTCACTTAAATACCTACTTGATGTACGAGACGGTAAAATTAAACAAGGACTCGGTCTTGACTGCTTCTTAGATGAACACCTAAGATTCAAACCTAAGCAACTTAATATCATTTTAGGACACGACAATGTTGGAAAGACGTATTGGATAAACTGGTACTTTCTTACACTCGCACTTAAACACGAACTCACATTCTGCATTTGGTCAGGAGAAAATCAGAAAGGTCAAATCCTACGAGATATGATTCAGATGTACAGAGGTAAGCACTTTAGTAAGCTAAGCCACTCTGAAATAAGCGGAGACCTTGCGTATTTAGAACAATACTTTACTTTTGTAGATAACTCCAAATTGTACAAACCTGATGAGATTCTTGAAATATTCCAAATGAGCGGAGCTAAAGTAGGATTGATTGACCCATTTACTGGACTTGATAGAGAAATGAGCTTTGCAGGCAATTACGAGTTTATGAACAAAGCACGTCAGTTTGTAAATAGCAACGGAATGACTATCTACATAAACACGCATCCTAACTCCGAATCAGGAAGAGGAGGTAACTTATATGCTGAGGGAGAACTGAAAGGACATTTAAAAGCACCTTTAAAAGACCACATTGAGGGAGGTAAGAGCTTCACTAACCGATGTGATGATATGTTAGTCATACATCGTCTAATAAAACATCCTGAGCATAAGTACAAGACTTGGATTCAAGTAGAAAAGGTCAAGGATATGGAAACGGGAGGCAAACATACTGAGATGGACTATCCCGTAATTTGCGAGTTCAACTCGGGAATTGGCTTTCAAATAAACGGAGTTGACCCTTTAGCACCGTACAGACCAAAAGAAATACAAACGCAAACACCTTTTTAAAATGGATTTATCATTGAAAATACTATGGGCTAAGAACACTATTTGGGTAGTTAGAGAACGCATCAAGAACGTACGTGAAAAACTTGAGATTGACAAACCTGATGCTAAAGACTACATCAACGGAAGTAAGGAATCGGAAGAGCAGTTACTCAAAACTGAATTGGTAATCATCGAAATGGAAAACGAAATAAAAGGACTGAACCGAGAACTCAATCAGCTTGCCAGACGTAACGCTCAGCTCCGAGTAGCTTATCAGGAACTAAAAGACGAATTAAAATTTAAAGACATAGATGCAGAGTTATGACAAAGTACAATGTTGGTCTTGTTACCAGTTTAAAACAATCGATAAATTCGACCAAAATAGACGAGAATACAATCTTAAAAGCAGAAGAGGAACTCTATTTAGTTGTAAAAGATGCACACGAGCAAGAGTGTTGTCTGAACTACGAGCAGTCAGATACGACTTCACAGAACGAAAATTTGTAATACATCAATTTAAAAATAAAAATCAAGCACTTAAATTCTTAAAAAATGACTAAAGAACAAAAATTAGTAGCACTATGTGCATTCTTACCAGTAATGAGAGACTTCATTGAAGACCTTAACGACCAATCCGTGTTCAGACAAGGACTCAAAAACAAAGCAAATATGCTACTCCAAGAGATTGACAAGGTAGATAGAGCAATTCTACGAATAGACGAACCAAACGCAGAAAAGATTTGGAGCGAGCAAGTAGACTTACAACGAGCATTCCGTCAATGGATAGCTGAGAACATAACCGTGTAAGATGCCACGTTGTAAAAACTGCAAGGATAAGTTTGAACCTATCCGCTTCAATCAAAAGTACTGCTTAAAGGATGAGTGTCTTCGTGTATTTGTAGCCGAAACAAAAGAGAAGCAATGGAAGCAGACTAAAACACGAATGAAAAACGACCTTAAAACAACATCCGATTGGATGAAAGAAGCACAAAAGGTCTTCAACACTTACATAAGACATAGAGATAAAGCTCAACCGTGCATTTCTTGTGGCTCAAAACTCGGAGATAAGTATGACGCAGGCCACTATTTCAGTATGGGAGGACATAAATCAGTCACATTCAACGAAGACAACGTTCACGCTCAATGCGTAACCTGCAACCGATACAAACACGGAAACCTTTTAGAGTATCAAATCGGCATAGAAAAACGAATTGGAGCAGAAAGATTACTAAAACTTCACGAAATAGCACACGAGACACGTAAGTACTCAGCAGAAGAACTACAAGAAATAATCAAAACCTACAAACAAAAGATTAAAAATGAAATACAATAGCGACTTCCGTTACGACCTCGAAGTAGGTCAGGAGTATGAAACCCTACTAAGCGAGGTAATAGCGTCTACAATCGAAGTAAAACGTGATTTTAAGTGCTATGAGACGGGAAATATATTCGTAGAATATGAAAGCAGAGGCAAGAAAAGCGGAATCAGTACAACTCAAGCTAAGTGGTGGGTGTATTGGTTTAGTAAAACACGAAGCATTTTGATTGAAACAAGCGAATTAAAGCAGATGTGCAGAAAATACATAGGCACAAACCGAGATATTTTAGGCGGAGATTCCAATACCAGCAAAGGAATATTGCTTCCGATGGAAGATTTATTCAAAAAAATTGACTAAAAAATATACACGAGTATAAATAATTACTATATTTGTGTATCAAAATTAAACGCTATGAAAAATTTATTTAAAAGTTTGGCAGCATTTCAGCAGGAAGTGCCAGTAATCCACAAGGCTACTCAAGGTTATGGGTATTCTTACGCAGATTTACCTAAGATTTTTGAGGTAATCAATCCAATTTTAAAGAAACACGGACTTGGATTTACTCAGCAACTAACTAACAACGATGGTCAAAACTGCTTAAAGACGGTAATCTTTCACGAGAGCGGAGAGTTTATGGAATCTGAGTGTATGATTCCTTACGTTCAGCTTAAGGGTATGAATGACTATCAAGGCTTTGGCTCAGGAGTAACGTACTACAGACGCTATGCACTAAGTTCTGCACTTGGTTTAGTAACTGACAAAGACACGGATGCTTCAGGCGAGCAAATAAAAAAATTGCCAGCTATTGACGAGAAGCGTTTTCAAGCAGCTATCAAATCAATCTTAGAGGGTACATATAGCATTGAAAGATTAAAAGAGTCATTCTCATTAACTGATGGTCAAATTGATATGCTCAACGCACTATGAAAGCTCTCAAGATTCGATGTTCTGCCATTGGAAAAATAATGGCGACACCACGTTCAAAAAGCGAACTACTAAGCCAAACTGCTAAATCTTACATTCACGAACTTGTGTTAGAAGAGAAATACGGCATCCGCAAGGACTTTTCAAGCCGTTACACAGACAAAGGAAACGCAGTTGAGGATTTATCTATCTCACTTGTTAATGATGTCTTAGACGTAAAATTTATTTACAAGAATGAAGAGTACTTCGAGAACGATTGGATTAAGGGAACACCTGACGTAAACACGGATGAAGTACTTTTAGACGTGAAATCAAGTTGGGATGCTACTACCTTTCCGTTTTTTGACACCGAGATTCCTAACAAAGACTACTTCTATCAACTTCAAGGTTATATGTGGTTGACTGGAAAGACGCAATCAATGCTTTGCTACTGCCTTGTGGATACTCCTATTGATATGGTTGAAGATGAAATCCGCAGAGCCCATTGGAAGTTGCATAAGATTGAAGAGGATTTAGACTTGCGAGAGGAGATTCTACGCAAACACGAGTTTAGTCAAGTACCTAAGAACCGAAAAGTAAAAGTATTCTACGTACAAAAAGACGAACAAGTAATCGAAGCCATTAAAGAAAAGATAGAGCTTTGCCGTGAGTATTACAATGCCTTAATGAAATTCCTATGACACTACAACAAATAATATCCGAGCTAAATCCAATGTCTATTAGTATAGAAATTAATAAACATAAAGAGTATTACGATTCAATAGAAGATTTTTTAGACGAAAAACTGTTAGCTGAAATACCTAAATACATTTTAGAAGAAATGATAAAAAGAGATACATTAGTAAATGTTACTTGCTATCCAATAACGCCAATAGGATTTTATGATATTTACCATTATGATTTAGAAATAGCATTAGAGCGAATGTATCAAGCATTAAAAGACGAACAATGAAGCAGAAAGTAGAAGACCCAATTGTCCTAAAAGTAATGAGCAAGTTTTATGACCGCTCACAACGAGGAATAGAGAAGTACGGTACTATGTTAACACGAACTGATTTAAGTGCGTTAGAATGGCTTAATCACGCTCAGGAAGAGGCTATGGACTTCTGCCTGTATTTGGAGCGTTTGAAAGACGAAGTAAAACAATTTAAACAAGGATAAGGGGTAAAAATTGCCACATATTTAAACACGAAATGTAAAACCTTTAAACAACAAAACCAATGAAACTAAACAAAAACGATAGACGAGAAGAAATGGCTGCTTATGGCACTATGGTTATTCTCGCAGTAGGTTTAATGCTAATAATCTACTCAATATTCAGTAACATTTTAAATTAAATACAATGGAAAACAAGTTAAACACTGGAGCAATCTTTAAAAATGACAAAAAGACGAGCGACAAGCACCCTGATTACAGAGGTAAGGTAAACGTAAACGGTAAAGAAATGGAAGTAGCCTTATGGGTTAAGCAAGGTAAGAACGGGAGTTTTTTCTCAGCATCATTTAGCGAACCTTACGTAGCACCTGCTGAACGTGCACCAATCGGAGATAGTATTGACGATGACCTACCTTTCTGATATGTACATAAACGATTCAGACTTACGGAAGCAGATTCACATCATACTCAATAGGAAAACACGAAACCAAATAGTTGAGGAGATAAAACAATCAGGTGTAAAGATGCACCACTTCCAAGTAAACAACTTTCTGAACGGTAAAGACGTCACTCTAAGCACACTTCACAAGCTGGATAGATACGTAAGCCGAGAGATTTATTTGAATGATTTAGAGCCACTTTAACGAGTGGCTTTTTTCGTAGGCAACTTGTTAGATTAAAATATAGTCATATATTTGTTTAGAAATTAACCAACTATGGATGCACTTACAATACTATCTAAGCACCACAAAGAGTGGGTAGGCATAGTGAAAGGCTTTGGCGAAGTGGACTATGCAGACGATGTAGTGCAAGACGTTTATCTCCGCTTACATAAATACGAATACCTCGAAAAAATAATCAAAGACGGAGAACCAAACAGAGCTTTGATGTGGATTATGCTCAGAAACGCTACTCATACGAATAACAAAAAGTATTTTAAGGAGTTAATATGTGTAGACGAGTTGAGAGATGTGGCAGACGAAACACCAGAGGTAGAGAAACACGAAGCATACGAAAGGTTAGACGCAAGAATAAAACAAGAGATACTGAATTGGCATTGGTATGACACCAAACTATTCACTCTTTACCTCAAAGAAGATATGTCAATGAGAGACATCGCAAGCGAAACTAACATCAGCCTAACATCAATCTACAATACACTAAAGAACTGCAAGGAGCGTCTAAGAGAAAACGTAGGAGACGATTGGGAGGATTTCTTAAATAAAGATTTTGAGCTAATATGAAACATATACTGCAAGCATTAGACGAGAAGCTCGCAAGCTATAAAGAAAAGGCTAAAGCAAATGCAAAGTTTTTCAATGATATGGCTGATAGCATTGAGCAACTGAAACACGAAAACAAAATGCTCAGAAATGACCTTAAAGAATTAAGTAAAGAATATTTTAAAAACAAACACAATGGCTAAAAGAAAAGCAAAAGGACTTGGAGATACGATTGAGCAGATTACTGAGGCAACTGGTATCAAGAAGTTAGTAGAATTTGTAGCAGGAGAAGACTGCGGATGCGAAGAGCGTAAGAAGAAACTCAATGAGTTATTCCCGTACAGAAACACGAACTGCTTAACTGAAGAAGAATACACTTGGTTAAACGAATCAGGAGTACTCACCCAACAAACATTCAGACCTACTGAACAAACGAGATTGATTGCAATTTACAACCGTGTCTTTAACTTACGTCAAGAGCCTACATCTTGTGCTTCTTGTTTCCGTGAGATTGTAATGAAGATGCAAAAGGTATTTGAAGAGTACAAAGGATGAGATACTACATATTAGACTATGGCAAAGATTTGATTGAGTACGCTCACTCTCTATCGGAAAGGATACGAAAAGACGGACACCACTTAATTGAGTACTTCACAGATGCCGATGGTTTAATGTGCTTAGAAGAGCTAACAGAAGACGAATTCTTAGACCACTTTAAAAAAGTAAAAGATGCCTTTACCGACACCACTACCTAAAGAACAAAAAGGAGAGTTCCTCCAAAGATGTATGATGGATGACACTATGGTCAGAGAATACAAAGACCAAGACCAGAGATACGCAATATGTAGAAACCAAATAGAGCAGTATGCAAGTAAGCAAAGTAAAAATTACAGAAGTAAAAAATAACCCGAAAAACCCACGACTAATTAAAGACGATAAGTTCCGTAAGTTAGTCAAATCAATACAAGAGTTTCCGCAGATGTTAGAGCTACGTCCTATCGTAGTTGATGAGAACAATATTGTCTTAGGTGGAAATATGCGTTTAAAGGCCTGCAAAGAATCTGGATTAAAAGAAGTGTATATTGTAAAAGCTGAGAACCTAACCGAGCAACAGAAAGACGAATTTATTGTAAAAGATAACGTAGGCTTCGGAGAGTGGGATTGGGATATGTTAGCTAACGAATGGGATACTGAAAAGTTAGATGAGTGGGGTTTAGACTTACCAGTTGATTTAAGCATTCAAGAGGTACTCGAAGCTGAGGAAGATGATTACGAAGTGCCAAACGAGATAAACACGGACATAGTATTAGGAGACTTATTTGAAATAGGAGAACACCGTTTACTTTGTGGAGATAGTACGGATATAGAAAAGGTTGAATTGTTAATGAATGGTCAAGAAGTTAATTTATTGACAGACCCTCCATATGGAATAAATGCAAACAAGCAGACATTAGGAACAGGAAAGAAAAAGTTTCATAGAGGAGATGATTGGGATGTTGAAGTGCCTGATTTCTATTATGTATTAGCATTAGTAAATAAAGCTATAATTTGGGGTGGTAATTACTTTGCCGACAAACTTCCAATTAATAATGATTGGTTATGCTGGCATAAAAAAAACGATGGATTGAGTTTTAGTGAATTTGAACTTGCTTGGACTAATTTAGGGAAGAATTGTAGAATGTTATCACACCATTGGGGCGGAGAAACAAAAGAACATCCAACAATGAAACCATTAAAACTAATGGAGTGGTGCATTAATTATTTAGATGACAAACCAATTTTAGATATTTTTTGTGGTTCAGGTTCTACAATGGTAGCTTCACACCAACTTAAACGCAAGTGCTACGGAATGGAATTAGACCCGAAGTATTGCCAAGTTATCATTGACCGAATGAGAAAACTTGACCCGAGTTTAGTAATTAAGCGTAACGGAGAAACAGTGAAATAACAGAGATTTATGGCTGATAAATTAAACAACCTAAAACCTTTTGAAAAAGGAGAAAGCGGAAACCCTAACGGAAGACCGAAAGGAAGTAAGAACCGCAGCACAATAGCTCGTCAATGGCTTGAGGTAAATCAGAACCTTAAAAACCCTTTGACAGGAGAAACTGAAACGATGTCTCAAGAGGACTTAATGACCTTAGCTTTAATCAAGAAAGCACGTGAGGGAGATGTTGCAGCTTACAAGGCTTTAATGGATTCAGGTTACGGGGCCCCAGTGCAGCAGATAGAGCAAACAATTTTAGAACAACCTTTATTCCCTGATGTTCAAGAGAACGACATCAATAAATAAAATACTCAGCTTAAAGAAGCGAGTTAAAATCATTCAGGGTGGTACTTCGGCAGGTAAAACTTTCGGAATACTACCCGTTTTGATTGACAAGGCAATCCGCTATCCAAACACGGAGATAAGCGTAGTAGCTGAAAGCATACCTCACTTGCGTAGAGGTGCTTTAAAAGACTTTCTAAAAGTAATGAAGTGGACTAACCGTTATATAGAGGAGCAGTTCAATAAGTCTTTACTTACATACCAATTTAAAAACGGAAGCAGCATAGAGTTCTTTAGTGCAGATGATTCATCTAAACTTCGAGGTGCAAGACGTGACATCCTATATATCAACGAGTGTAACAACGTAACCTTTGACGCTTACTTAGAGCTTTCCATTCGTACAAAGAAAGAGATATACTTAGACTTTAACCCTGCTAATGAGTTTTGGGTTCACAAGGAACTGAAAGATGAACCTGATGCAGATTTCATCATCCTTACATACAAAGATAACGAAGCGTTAGACGAGAGTATTGTCCGACAAATAGAAAAGAACCGTGACAAAGCAGCTACGAGTTCTTACTGGGCTAATTGGTGGCGAGTGTATGGTCTCGGAGAAGTAGGAATGCTTGAGGGTGTAATCTTTGACAATTGGAAAGAGATTGACAAGATACCTGATGACGCACGATTGGTAGGCATAGGACTTGACTTTGGTTACACTAATGACCCTACTGCAGCGATAGAAATCTATAATTGGAATGGTCAACGAATAGTAAACGAAATTGTTTACAGAACTGGAATGCTTAACTCCGACATCGCTAAGATACTTCCGTCAAGCGTTACTATCTATGCTGATTCCTCAGAGCCTAAATCCATAGACGAGATTAGACGCTACGGAAAGACGATTAAAGGAGTTACGAAAGGCAAGGATTCAATCAACTACGGGATAGACGTAATGCAACGTCAGAACTACTTAGTTACCAAGCAGAGTACAAACCTCATCAAAGAGCTGAGGTCATATTGTTGGGATGTAGATAAACACGGAGTAAGACTAAACAAACCTGCAGGAGGAAACGACCACGCTATTGACGCACTTAGATACCACGAGATGGAAAGTCTCGGTTTAAATTCAAACTATGGACAATACGCAATCAGATGAGTTGCCTAAAATGAAAGCAGTAGTAGAAGAGTACATCTACAACGAGAAAGGCAAAAAGGTCAAGATAGTCTTTGATGACATCTACAAGATAAGAATGCACTCACAGATGCTGGCAGCAGCTTATGCCTATGTGCTACAAAAACAAGAACAAAAAGTTAAATAGATATGGAAATCCAAGTAAAAGTACCTACCTCACTAAACGAAATCCCACTTAAGCACTATGTGGACTTCTTAAACGTGCAGAAAGGTTCAAACGATGAAGAGTTCATTGCTCAAAAGATGATTGAGATTTTCTGTGGCATCAGGTTATCGGATGTGGCTAACATCAAGCTCACGTCACTTAACGAAATGGTTGCTCACTTTACAAACCTATTCAGCCAAAAGCCAGAGTTTACACAGGCCTTTAAAATCGGAGATATAGAGTTCGGTTTTATTCCGAACTTAGAAGAGATTTCTTTCGGAGAGTATGTGGACTTAGAGAATAGTCTGCAAAGTTGGGAGACCTACAACAAGGCTATGGCAGTAATGTACAGACCTATCAAAAAACGAAAGGGAGACAAGTACGAAATACAAGACTACAAACCAAGCAAAGACCATCAGGAGTTGATGCAGTTCGCTCCGCTTGATGTGTGCATAGCAGCATCGGTTTTTTTTTACAATTTAGGAAACGAGTTACTGACGGCTACCCTGAACTATTTGGAGAAGCAG
>Ga0078894_10001926_pt1 | contig 15564 bp, 13 predicted proteins | sample LauGreSu1BDMLBSD_2_FD_67506 | JGI IMG/M metagenome (GOLD analysis project Ga0078894, IMG submission 67506) | Freshwater lake microbial communities from Lake Michigan, USA - Su13.BD.MLB.SD (version 4) (version 4) | ecosystem: Environmental > Aquatic > Freshwater > Lake | place: Lake Michigan... | reverse complement strand
CCGGCTGCCGCTTCCAGTTTCGAGCGATTCCTGATCGAACAAGGTCAGCCGCACGTCGACCGACGATTCAGCGCCGTTGCCCAGGCGCTGCCATTTGCCGAGGCGACCCCCCGCGTGGACCGATCCGCTACCGACGCACCAGCAGCCCCCTGCTGACACAGGGTATCCGCACCGCCCGGCCGCTCACGGGGCACCCGAAGGGCTGCCCGAATGCACATGGCCCTCTGCCTTGATCGCCTGCGCTTTGGCCAGGAGTGCCTGGGCCATGCGGATGCTGGCGATGTCTATCAGGCGCCCGTCGAGCGATACAGCGCCCTTGCCCTGCTTCGCGGCCTGGTCCATCGCCTCCATGATGCGGCGCGCCTTGCCGACTTCGGCCTCTGAGGGCGTGAACACCTGGTTGGCCAGCGCCACCTGCGAAGGATGGATCGCCCACTTGCCTTCGTATCCCAGCACGGCGGCGCGCTGGGCTGCCGACACGTAGCCCTCGGGATCAGAGAAGTCGCCGTAGGGGCCGTCTATGGGACGCAGGCCATAGGCCCGACAGGCCACCAGCATGCGCGTCTGCGCGGCATGCCACGGGTCGGTCCAGTAGGCCTGGCGGTTGCCGGCATCGTCCCGGTCGCTCAGTACAACCGAGTCCTTGGAAACGCCGCCGATCACGGTCGTGCGCGCGCGGGTCGAAGCCGCGTAGTCTGCTACGCCAAAGCTCATGGCCTCCACGCGGCGGCTGCTCTGCGCGATCGCCTCGACATTGGCCATGCCCAGCGCGGTCTCGATCAGCAGCTCGAACCCGAGGCGCTTGCTGCGTCCATGCCCGGCCTCGATCTGGGTGACCAGCATATCCAGGGCGTACACATCCGCTGCGGTGCCGACCTTGGGGATGAGCAGCATGTCCAGCCGCGGGCAGGCCTCCACCACGTCCACGACGTCGCGGTACATGTAGTGCGTGTCCAGGCCGTTGATGCGCAGCATCACCGTCTTGCCGCCCCAGTCGATCTCGTTGAGCGCCTGCACAACGTTGCGCCGGGCCTGCACCTTCTCATCCGGCGCCACGGCATCCTCGAGGTCGAGGAACACGATGTCCGCAGCAGATGCTGCGGCCTTTTCAAAGAGCGAAGTGTTCGATCCTGGAACGGCCAGTTCGCTGCGGTGAAGACGCGGCCGCGCTTGTTCTATCAGTGTGAAGCTCATGGGAAATCCTTCATGGAGGTGATCAACGTCGATTCAGCCGGTGGTTCCAAGGCCCGCCGCAGCGCAGTGCAGCGACAGGAGCAACGCGGTACGCACGTCGTCACCGCCGCCAGCGCGTTGGCGCTGCAACAGCTGCATCTGCTCGCGGCTGACCTGGTTCATGGTCTGCAGCCGTCTAGACAGGCGCCTGCGGTGCTGGGGGAAGCGTTCGGCGAGTTCGCCAGAGTCGGCCACCTCCAGCACCATGCGACAAGTGCGGTGGTACTCGGCGGCCACCGCATCGAAGACCGGCGTGCGCACGGCCGGATCGGCGACCAGATCGGAGAAGCCGCGAGCGATCTCCAGGTCCACCGTGAGCAGCGTCTTCTCGACCTCGTCGATCACCGTACGGAACAGCCGACATTCGTTGAACATGCGCTGCAGCAGAGCCAGCCCGCGTGCCCGGCGCACCTCGACAAAGGCCTCCAAACCGCTGCCCAGGCCGTACCAGCCGGGCACCATATGGCGGTTCTGCGTCCAGGCAAACACCCAGGGGATGGCACGCAGGTCGGCCAGCGTGTTGGCCCGCGTACGGCGGGAAGGCCGCGAACCCAGGTTGAGCAGCGCCAACTCCTCCAGTGGACTCGAACCCTGCAGGTAGGAGAGCAACTGCGGAAGATCGATGAGCCGGCGATACGCCGCAAAGGACATGCCGGCGATCGCCTCCATGGCCTCGTCGAATTCGTGTCGAGGCTCGAGCGCGGCCTCCCGCTGCGACATCAGCACATGCTGCAGCACCGAGGAAGCCAGAAGTTCAGCCTGATAGTGCGCGGTGCCGCGGTGCGCATACTTGGATGCGACGGTCTCACCTTGCTCGGTGACGCGAAAGGTCCCGCTGATGGTTCCAGCCGGCAGCGCGGCCACCGCCCGGCCGGTGGGCGAGCCACCACGGCTGACCGAACCGCCACGCCCGTGGAAGAACGCGATCTTGATGCCACGCTCGTTGCCCAACCGCGTCATCTCCGTCTGCGCCTTGAACAGTTCCCAACTGGCGGCGAAGAAACCGCCATCCTTGTTGGAGTCGGAGTAGCCGACCATCACCTCCTGGACGTTCCCGTACTGGTGCAGCGTGCGCTGCACCAGAGGCACGTCGAGGAGTTCCTTCAACAGTCCACCCGCTCGCCGCAGGTCGTTGATCGACTCCAGGAGGGGCACCACCTGCAAAGCACTGCGCTCGACCGCCGCCGCGTCATTGAACAGGCCGCCATGCTTGGCCAGGAGGTAGGTACCGATCACATCCGCGGGGCAGCGCGTCATGCTCAGGATCAGCACACCCACGCACTCGCGGTCTCCCACAAGGCGCATCTCGGCCACAGCGCGGAAGGTACCCAGGGTCTCGGCCGCCTCCGGCCCCAGACCCTCCAGACGGTGCCACGGCCTCTCGCAGTCCGCCGCGGCGTGACGCCCACCGGCCTGGCGAATCGGCGCTGCCAGTTCGGCCAGCAGCCACTCCTTCCACTGTGCGGATTCGGGCTCAGGCGGGGCCTGACCATCGTGCGTCAGCCGGTAGATGTCGGCCAGCGCCGAGCGGATGCGGTCGCTGTTCTCGCGCACATCGAGCCGGGCCGTCACAAAGCGAAAACAGCGTACCTCACACAACAGCGGCGCCACGAACGATTGCGCCAACGCGCCCGCCCCGGCGTCCGACAAGGCCTTGTGCATGGCCTGGAGATCGGCAATGAGCTGATCTGCTGACAGATACCCGGCGTCGGGTGTGGCCTCGCGCCGCTCGGCCGCCTCCGTGGTGCAACGCAAGCGAAGCCGCATCGCCGCGATGAACTGGCGCAAGAGCTCTCCCGGGTTGCGTGCCGCGATGGCCTCGCCCCGCCCACTGGACGCCAGCGCCGCTGCCACTTCGGCCCGGAATGCCGAAGCAAGGTCCAGCACGCGCTCGCTGACACTGAGGTTGCGGGCCAGGTCGAGCAGGCGCTCGTCGTAGCGCCGCAGACTCTCCAGGCGCATCCGCCACAAGGCGTTGCGCGTGGCTTCGCTGGTCACGTAGGGGTTGCCGTCGCGGTCACCGCCAATCCAGGAACCGAAGCTGAAGATCACCGGCAGTTCGAGGCTCTCACCCGGAAACTGCCGCGCGAAGGCGGCCTCTATGCGGGCATAGAGCTGGGGCACCACGTCGAACAGGTTCTCGTGGAAGAAGTACAGACCCCACTCCACCTCCTGCTCGACCGTGGGCTTGTCCAGCTTCAACTCACCCGTGAGCCAAAGCAGTTCGATCTCGTCGGTCACGGCACGATGCAGTGCCTCGCGCTCGCGCGTCGTCCAGCGCGGCGACTCCAGGTCGTACAGGCGCAAGTAGATGCGACGGTAACGCTCCAGCACTGTGACGCGGCGGGTCTCGGTCGGATGGGCGGTGATGACGGGGCGGATGCGCAGCCGGCACAGGGCGTCGCGCACCTGCGCTGCCCCCAAGCCCTGATCAGCAGCTGCCCGGAACACATGGGCGAAGGTGCCCTGCACCTGTTCGTGGCCACGCAGGCGCTCGACCTCCCGGCGTCGGCGCATGTCGCGATTCTGCTCGGCAATGCCCAGCAACTGGAACCACACGGCTTGGGCCTGGATCGTTCGCGCCAGGACGCCCATGTTCATGGGTGTGCCGGAAGGCTCGCCTCGAAGCACGCACGCGGCATCGGGGTCGTGACGCTCGACGACGGTCAGCAGCGCGGACCGCAGGAGCTCGAAGCGACCCAGCGAGTCGGCCGTCTCGATCGAGGCCGCCGTTTCGTCGGCGGCAGCGGTATCGATTGGCGCCATGCCCCTGGACTCCCTGCGGCCGCCGTCAGTGCAGCCGTGACAAGGCCTGGGCCACTGTCGCGCCCAACTCGGCGGCGCTGGGCGCCACCAGGAGACCATGGCTGCGCATGATCTCCGCCTTTTCGGCGGCTGTGTCACCCGCTGCCGAGATCACTGCGCCGGCATGGCCCATTCGACGGCCCTTGGGAGCGGTCAGGCCGGCCACGTACCCCACCACCGGCTTGCTCATGTTCTGCTGCACCCAGGCAGCGGCCTCGGCCTCCTGCGGCCCACCGATCTCGCCGATCATGATGACCACCTCTGTCTCGGGATCGGCTTCGAAGCGCGCCAGGTGGTCCATGAAGGAGCTACCGTTGATCGGGTCACCGCCGATGCCCACGCTGGTGCTCACGCCAATGCCCAGCTGCTTCATCTGCGAAGCAGCCTCGTAGCCCAGCGTGCCGGAACGCGAGACCACGCCCACACTGCCCCTCTGGTAGATGTTCCCGGGCATGATGCCAAGCATGGCCTTGCCCGCGCTGATGATGCCGGCACAATTAGGGCCCACGATGGTGGAGCGCCGTTCGCGAGGATAGCGGCGAAGGTAGCGCTTGACGCGCATCATGTCCTGCACCGGAATGCCGTCCGTGATGATGCACACCAGGGACAGCTCGGCGTCAGCCGCCTCCATCAGCGCATCGGCAGCGAAGGGTGGAGGTACGAAGAGCAAGCTGGCCTCGGCACCTGTGGCGCGCACGGCGTCCTTCACGGTGTCGAAGACCGGTCGGTCCAGGTGCCGCTGGCCACCCTTGCCGGGTGTGACACCCCCAACGACGTTGGTGCCGTAGGCGATCATCTCGCGCGCATGAAAGCTCGCCTTGTCGCCGGTGAAGCCCTGCACGATGACGCGGGTGGCTTGATCGATGAGGATGCTCATGGGGGTGCTCCTGTAGACGCCTGATCGGACAGCGGGAATCAGGACACCGCCTGCTGACGCGCCGCCGCCACGGCCTTGCTGGCCGCATCGGCCAGTGAGTCAGCCGTGATGATCGGCAGCCCGCTGCTACGCACGATGCGATTGCCTTCCTCGACGTTGGTGCCGGCCAGGCGCACGACCAACGGCACCCGCAGGTCTTGTGCAGCTTGCACAACGCCCTGGGCCACCCAGTCGCACCGGTTGATGCCGGCGAAGATGTTCACCAGGATGGCCTTCACGCCAGGATCCGACAGCACCAGGTTGAAGGCCGTGCGCACGCGCTCGGGCGATGCACCGCCGCCTACATCGAGGAAGTTCGCCGGCTCGCCGCCGGCGTACTTGATCATGTCCATCGTCGCCATGGCCAAGCCTGCGCCGTTGATGATGCAACCGATGTCGCCCTGAAGGCTGACGTAGTTCAGGCCGTGCTGGTTGGCGGTGGCCTCGCGGGGGTCCTCTTCCTGCACATCGCGCATCTCGGCGATACGCCGGCGCCGGAACAGTGCGTTGTCGTCGAAGCTCATCTTGGCGTCCAGGGCCAGCACACGGTCGTCCTTGGTCACCACGAGCGGATTGATCTCGACCATGGTCGCATCCAGATCACGGAAAGCCCGGTAGCAGCCCATGATTGCCGCCACCGCCTGCGACACCTGCTTGATGTTGAGCTTCAGGCCGAAGGCGATCTCACGCGCCTGGAAGGGCTGAAGGCCCACCGCAGGCTCGACTTCAATGTGCAGCATCGACTCCGGGTGGCGGTGCGCAAGCTCTTCGACCTCCATGCCCCCATGCGCCGAGGCAACGATTCGGACACGCTCAGTCTTGCGGTCCAGCACAAAGCCGAGGTAGAGCTCGCGCTCAAAGGGTTCCGCCATCTCCACATACACGCGGCTGACCACCTTGCCATCCGGCCCGGTCTGGGCTGTCACCAGGGTCGCACCCAGCAGGGTCTTGGCGGCAGCGGCCACCTCGGCGTAGGTCCGGCACAGCTTCACGCCGCCGGCCTTGCCACGGCCACCGGCGTGGATCTGCGCCTTGACAGCCCAGTGCCAGCCCCCCAGCTCGGTGGCGGCATAGACCGCCTGGTCGGCGCTGTAGGCCACGCCGCCGCGCGGCACCGGTACGCCGAATCCGGCGAGCAGCTCCTTGGCCTGGTACTCGTGAATGTCCATGGGGCTGTCGTCCTTCTCAAGCCACGAGGTGCTGCGGCCGGCCCGCAGCCCACGCTTCGATGTTGTCCACCAGTTGGTCGGCGAGGAACTGCATGGCGCCGTCCGAGGCCCACGCCACATGCGGCGTCAGGATGAAGTTCGGCCTGCGCACATCAAGCAGCGGATGTCCGTGGGTGGGCGGCTCAACGCTCAGCACGTCGAAGCCGGCACCTGCGATCAGACCCTGATCGAGTGCCTTGATCAGTGCCGATTCGTCGACAAGTCCCCCTCGGGAGGTGTTGATCAGCAACGCGCTTCGCTTCATGCGGCGCATCTGCGGCAGACCGATCAGGTGCCGGGTAGCCGCCGTCAGGGGGCAATGCAAGGAAAGAACGTCGCTGCGCTCCAGCACCTCGTCCAGCGGCGTGAACTCGACGCCCTCTGCCCGGGGCGGCTCGTGGTCGGAGAAAAGCACCTTCATGCCAAATCCGCGCGCGATGGCCGCCATCCCCTGCCCGATGGCGCCCTCGCCGATCAGGCCCAGGGTGCTGCCGTGCAGGTCGCCGATGGGATGCGTGAAGAAGCAGAACTGGCTGGAGCGCTGCCAGGCACCGCCTTCGACGTCGGCGCGGTAGGCCAGGAGACTGCGGCGAAGCGACAGGATCAGCGCAAAGGCATGCTCGGGAACCGTGTGCACCGCGTAATTGCGAATGTTGGCCACGGCGATACCGCGGTCACGGCAGGCCTGGGTGTCGACCACGTCGTAACCGGTTGCCGCCACCGCAATCATCTTCAACAACGGCAGGCGCGCCAGCAGGTCAGCGCGCAAGGGCACCTTGTTGGTGATGGCCACAGTGGCACCGTCAAGGCGCTGCACCAGCTCGTCGGGGGAGGTCTGCTCGTACTCGATGTAGCTCTCGGCGCAGACAGGCTGGCGCACACGCGCCTTGAGGGAAGCACGGTCGAGGAAGACCACGCGGTGCGCTGCGGCCATGCTCACATGCCCCCGGTGGTGCCGCTGGCAAGCGCCTCGTTCTCGCGCCACCAACGCTGGGCGGCGGCCACGCCCGATCCAGGTTCGACGCGGACGCCGCAATCCAACATGGCCATCTCGGCGCCGCCCAGGGCCGACAGGACCATCAACTCATTGCAATCGCCCAGGTGCCCGATGCGGAACACCTTGCCCGCCACCTTGGACAAGCCGGCCCCCAGGGAGAGGTTGTATCGGCGGAAGGCCCGGTCGATCACCTTCGCCCCGTCGATCCCCTCGGGCACGAAGACCGCCGACACCGTATCGGAGTACCACTCGGGCTTGCGGGCGCACAACTTCAGACCCCAACCCTGCTGCACCGCAGCGCGCACGCCGCCAGCAAGGTAGTGGTGTCGCTTGAAGATGTTCTCCAGCCCCTCTTCCTCGATGGCGCGCAGCGACTCTCGCAGCCCGTACAGCAGCGGCAGGGCCGGCGTGTAGGGGAAGTATCCGTTGCGGTTCTGATTGACCATGTCCAGGTAATCGAAATAGCAGCGCGGCTGTGTGGAAGTGGTGCGGCGCGCCTCCATCGCCCGCTCGCTGACGCACGTGATACCCAGGCCCGCGGGCATCATCAGCCCCTTCTGGGAGCCTGCCACGCAGACGTCGACCTTCCACTCGTCCATGCGAAAGTCGATCGAAGCCAGGGAGCTGACTGCATCGACGAAGAGCATCGCCGGATGACCGACCGAATCCATAGCCTTGCGCAGGCCCGCTACATCCGATGTGACGCCCGTGGCGGTCTCGTTGTGTGTGGCGAGCACGGCCTTGATGCGACGGCCGGTGTCGTCCGCCAGCGCTTGCCGATAGCGATCCAGCGGAGCACCTTCGCCCCATTCACACTCGAGCACTTCGACCTCAAAGCCAAGGCGCTGGCACATGTCGATCCACAGGTGCGAGAACTGGCCAAAGCGCGCCACCAGCACCTTGTCGCCGGGGCTCAGGCAGTTGGTGAGGGCGGCCTCCCAGCAGCCAGTGCCCGAGGAGGGAAAGATGAAACTCGTGCCCGTGGTTGTCTTGAACACCTTTTTCAGCCCGTCCAGGCAGCCCAGCGTGAGCTGTGGAAAGCGCGGTGAGCGGTGATCTTCCATGGGTACCACCATGGCCCGCAGAATGCGGTCTGGGACGTTTGTAGGACCTGGTACGAATAGACCGTTGCGACCTGCCATGTCTGTTGCTCCAGCGGCTGAAAAGGCTGTTGAATGAAGGAATGAAGGATTGAGCGGCGGGGCCGCTCAGGGTCTGTATTTCCCGCCGTAGACCGGGAAGCGGCGGCACAGTTGCGTGACCTGTTGGGCAACACGCTGCACCACGGTGCTATCACCAGGCGCCTCCAGCACGTCAGCCATCAGGTTTGCCAGGGCTCTGGCCTCGGGCTCCCCGAACCCACGCGTCGTCATCGCGGGCGTGCCGATGCGGATGCCGCTGGTGACGAACGGCTTTTCAGGGTCGTTCGGGATCGCGTTCTTGTTGACTGTCAGGTGCGCACGCCCGAGCACCTCCTCCGCGGCCTTGCCCGTGATGGCCTTGGCGCGCAGATCGAGCAGGAAGACGTGGCTCTGCGTGCCTCCCGAGACGATGCGCAGGCCGCGCAGGGTCAAGGTGTCGGCCATCACCTTGGCGTTGACCTTGACCTGCTTCTGGTACTCCCGGAAGGCTGGCGTCATAGCTTCCTTGAAGGCAGCGGCCTTGGCCGCGATGACATGCATCAGCGGGCCGCCCTGAATGCCGGGAAAGATGGCGGAGGCCAGCGGCTTTTCAAACTGCGCCTGGCTCATGATCAGGCCGCCGCGAGGGCCACGCAGCGTCTTGTGCGTGGTGGAGGTTACGAAGTGGGCGATGCCCACCGGGTTCGGATACTCACCGGCGGCAACCAGCCCTGCGTAGTGGGCCATGTCCACCAGCAGATAGGCGCCGACACGGTCGGCGATGTCGCGCAGGCGCCGCCAGTCGATCTCCAGCGAGTAGGCCGAAGCCCCGGCCACGAGCATGCGGGGGCGGTGTTGTGAGGCCAGCTCGGCGACCTCTGCGTAGTCGATCCGCTCGATCACGGGATCCAGCCCGTAAGTGACACTCTTGTACAGACGGCCACTGAAGTTCACCGACGCGCCATGCGTCAGATGGCCGCCGTGCGCGAGCGACATGCCGAGGATCGTGTCACCGGGTTGCAGCATCGCCATGTAGACCGCCGCGTTGGCCTGCGAGCCCGAGTGCGGCTGCACGTTGACGTACTCGGCACCGAACAGTGCTCGCGCACGGTCGATCGCCAGCTGTTCCGCCACGTCCACGTGCTCGCAACCACCGTAGTAACGCTTGCCGGGGTACCCTTCTGCGTACTTGTTGGTTAGCACGGAGCCCTGGAGACGCATCACTGCGGGACTGACGTAGTTCTCGCTGGCGATCAGTTCGACGTGATCTTCCTGCCGCTGCAACTCGGACTGCAGAACATTCCATATCTCGGGGTCGGTATCCGAGAGTTCCAACTCGGGATCAAACAAGGGGGCCTCCTGTATCGGCATCACTGTCAACCGCTGGAGCCCCTTACCTTGTTGCAGGAGGGACCCATGCGTGACGTGTCCAATTTATCGGAGCACTGGAAGAAAAGCTCATGAGTTCTCTTCGTGCCTGGGCAAAGATTCCCCAATGAAGGGCCCAGCAAACAGGCAAGAAAACGCAGATGCTCAGCAGTCTCTTCGCTGCTGCTTCCCGTCTGGTTGAAGTACTTCGGCAGACCCCTTTCGGGTCACGTGGTCAAACCCGGCCGGATCCCCTCGGGCAGGGCGACTAATCCCAAGCTGCAGCCAGCATTGGCCGCAACCCAGATGAACGGTCAAGCGGAGGCAACTGCCCCGTCATCGAGCCCCGCCCGCATCTGTGCAAATGCAGTCACGGCGTCCGACAGGTGGGCGAATCGATGCTGCACCACAAAGTCCTCGACACCGGCACGTATCAGTCGCGCCACATCGACGGCCTGCAACGGGCCCTCGGCTTGCAGGCGCAAGCCGCCTCCGGCCGAGTCGATGAGCTTGCGCACCACCTCAATGTGGGGAAGCGCGCGCTCCAGCCAGCCACGCCGCGGCCTGTGCTCGGGTGGGCTCAGCACGATGAGCACCTGGTCGATCGAGCCCAGCGCGCCACACAGGGTGTCCAGCGATGACGCCGGGTGCAGCGCCAGGCCGGAGCGACAGCCTTCGCGGCGAAGCAGTCGCCAGATGGGCACCGCGAAGTGCGAACTGTCTGCGGGGAAGATGATCGCGTCAGCGCCGGCCTGTACGCAGGCGTGCGCGAGGGCCGGGTCGGGAAGACCCGTCAGGTGCAACTCGATGCCGCTGCAGGCGCCCAGGCTCGCGCCAGCGATGCGCCGGGTCTGGTGGCGCAAGGCCTGCACGAGGGCGGGGGCGCGCGTGAGCGTGGGCAGGTGCGGCGTTTCGATGACATCCAGATGCAGTGCATCCGCACCCGATTCAACAAGCCAGCGGGCCTGCTGGGCCAAGTGCGGTAGATCGGACCAATTCAGGCAGGCATGGATGCGGTGCATACCCTTTCACCTTCGCCTATGGGAGGGCGCAAGCTTGCCAGGGACGCTCAGCAGCGGAAGCGCTCGACCTCAACGCCTACGCTGGCCACCCCCTCCAGCACTGCCTGCTTGGCCACAGCCACCCTAACCCGGTGGGCTGCAAACTCTGCCAGCAGCCGCTGCGCCACGAAATCGGCCAGCGCCTCCACCAGGAAGTGCCGCCGGTCAAAAAGGCAATCGCGCAAGTCTTGGACCACCTGTGCGTAATCGACCGTCTGGTCGATGCGGTCGGCGGCCGACGCGGCGCTCGCGTCCACGTCCAGATCTAGGTCAAAGAGTAATGTCGTGCGCTGGGTCTGCTCATGCTCGTAGACCCCAATCCAGGTGGCCACTTCACAGCGCCGGATCTGCAGACGGTGCGTACTTGAGGGACTCGAGCTTCGATTGAAGGTATTCATAAGCAGACTTTCTGTCTCATTCAGTAACGCTCTGGCCGCAGCACAGAAACGGTGTCGAACCAGATGGCCAGGCTGTAATTCGCCGAGTAGCCCGTCATAAGTGCTTGGGCGATCGAGTCGGCCACCTCGGGCTCGCAGATGAGCTGGATCTTCACGGTACGCTCCGCCGTCCAGCCCCCCTCGCGCACACCGTCCTGACTGCCGGCGGTGAGCACTTCCGTGACCAGCCAGTTCTGCGCGCCACGCTCGCGCGCCAGTCGCACGACGGCGCGCTCCAGCAGTGCCTCCGTCACAACGGTCAGCAAAGTCTTGGGATGCTTGGGAAGGCTCATGGGCAGGCTCCTCAGGCGTTCAAGTGCCTGGCCAGCGCAATGTATAGCGGTATCCCCACCACGATGTTGAAGGGAAATGTGATGCCCAGCACTGCCGTGATCGACAGTGCGAAGTTGGCCTCAGGCACGGCGATGCGCATTGCGGTCGGCGCGGCGATGTAGCTGGCGCTGGACGCCAGCGTGGCCATCAGCGAAATACCCCCCGTGGACAGGCCCAGCAGTCTGCCCACCAAGCCACCCAGCACGGCAAGAACAGGCGGTACCGCCAATCCAATCAGCAGCAACGCCGGCCCGAAGCGTCTGACCTCGCCGATCCGCGCCCCGGCCACCAGCCCGAGTTCCAGCAGAAACAGTGCAAGCACCCCCTTGAATGGCGCCATGAACACCGGCTCCAGCGGCCGCGCTCCCTCCACGCCAGCCACAGCGCCAATCAACAGCCCGCCACCCAGCAGCAGGATGCTTTTGCTGAACAGCGCCTCGCGAAGTAGGTCAGACAGGGGCTCGCGCTGCTGCGGCAGGCCCGCGCCCAGGGTGCCAGCGCTGCGCGCCAGCCGCACCAGCAGCACGCCCGCCACGAGCCCTGGCGCCTCCATGACCGCCACCCACAAGGCGGCATGGCTTTCGAACGTGATGCCTGCACGCGCGAGTTCGGCAGTCGCCACGGCGAATGTCACCACGCTGACCGATCCGTAGTGCGCGCCCAGCGAGGCTGCATCGGCACCGCCGAGCTTCAAGGCCCTTAACAGCGGATACAGCAGGAACGGGGTCCCGAAGCTCAGCAGCATGCAGGCCAGCACTTGCGGGGCCAACGCTGCCAGCGGCTGCCTTGACAGCTCTATCCCGCCCTTTAGCCCGATGGCCAGCAGCAGGTAGATCGAGACCGTGTCGTACAGCGACTCGGGCAATCGCAGGTCGCTCTTAAACAGACGGGCCGCGACGCCGAGCAGGAAGAACAGAACGACAACGTCCAGCATGACGCTCACCCGAACGTGGGCCACCCTTTCCGGCCCGATGCGATGTCCTGCATGTAGTTGTTGGTATGTGACTGCACGTCCCAGCGCACGCAGAGGTCGCCAAGGAAGAAGTAGTTCTTCGTGATTGGCGGTGCCGTGCCGGCCGCACTCCAGTTCACGCTGAGTGCGCAGGTTGGTGCCACGGTCAGGCCGCCGGTCCAACCATCACCGATCTTGCGCGGGTAGCCAGCATGTTCAGCTGAGGGGTAAGCAGTGCCGTCTACGGTCCATCGCGTGTACTCGTCGCCGCGGAAGGCGTAGATGCGCTGCACCTCACCGTTATCGACATACAGAGGTGTGAAGACCCTATCTTCGATAAGGCGACCGGGCAGCACATCCGACAGCGCCGGGCTGTCAGGCTCGATACGGCGGCTATCGATGTCCCACACCACCACGCGGCGCTGACCGCGGAAAAAGAAGAACGCTCGGTTGTGCCACCGAGGAACGTGGATGGCACCGGCAAGGATGCTGCCCGGCACAGCCTCAAGCAACCCTGGCCAGCCGCTCTGTATGGACTGGGGATAGCCCTTGAAAAGCCGCTGACCGTCGACATCCCAGCGGATGTACTCCTGTTCCTTTAAGAAGTACACCGCATAGGGCGGATCACTCTGGCTGGACTGGCGCCAATCGACAAAGAGTGCCGCATTCGGACCCTTCATGGTGCATCTCCTACCCGTGGGCGACTGGTCGTGCATTCTGGGCATTCCAACTCTCACATATACGTCTGCCGGCATGATTCAGACGCAACTCTGCGCTGCGTGCGGCGATGGTGTGCCTCCAGAGGTAATCCACCCGCGAGAAGTCAGACAGCGAGTCGTCGAACCGCGTCGCGCAGATCGCCCACCAGGTAAAGGGACCCGGTGATCAAGATCCAATCTGCTGCTTGCGCGACCGCAAGGCAGCGCTGCCAGCCGGCCAGGGGGGTGTCGGACACTTCGGCGCACAGACCGAGGTTGCGCGCCAGCGCCGCCAGCTCCTCGGCCGGACGCCCGCGGCGCTCGGCTCCCAGCGTCGTGCACACGACGAGCGATGTCACCCCCACCAGGCGCGCGACCATGTCCTGCGCGTTCTTGTCGGCGCCCAGGGCCAGCAGCACCACCGCCGGCCCGGCAAAGCGGCCATCGGCGCGCAGATCACTCAAGACAGCGCTCAGGGCAAAGCCGACATGAGCGCCATCCAGCACCACGCTCAAGCGCTGTCGGCTGCCAGGCGGCACGATGTCGAGCTGCTCCTGACGACCGGGCAGCCTTGTGTCGTCTGCCAGTGCGTCCGGCAGGTCGGCCAAGCCCAAGGGCGCGCCCCGCTGCGCGCTCATGGCACCGCGTTCACCCAGCCACTGCAAGGCGGCGCGCGCGATGGCGGTGTTCAGGGCATGCAGGTGGCCCTGGGACTGTGGGTCGATCCACCGCAATGGCGCCTGCTGAGCCTGCGCCACCGCTCGGATGACACGGCCAGGCTCGCCGTCTGCATGGCAGGTGGTGATCACTGGCTTGCCCGGCTTGATGATCCCGGCCTTCTCGGTGGCGATTGCGGACAGCGTGGATCCCAGTACGTCGGTGTGCTCAAGGTCCACATTGACGATGACGGCAAGTTCCGGATTCACCACATTGGTGGAGTCAAGCCGCCCCCCCAGCCCTACCTCCACCACAGCCCAATCCAGCCCGGCATCGACCATGCAGCAAAAGGCGGCCGTGGTGAAGACATCGAACCAACTTGCCTCGGAACCCGGCGTGCCCTCGGCCTTGGCGGCGTCATGCGCATCCAGAGCCCGGGCCACCGCCCGTTCCAGGGCGGGCTCGGAGACTGGCTGGCCCAGCACGCTGACCCGCTCGGTCACATGCTCTATGTGAGGCGATGAATATCGTCCGACCTTAAGACCGGCGCAACGCAAGCCCGCCTCGATGAGCGCACAGACCGAACCCTTGCCCTTAGTGCCCGTGACGTGCACGGTACGCAAGCGCAGGTGCGGAGACCCCAGACGTTGCACCAGATCCAGCGCGGGGCCCACGTCCACCCGCATGCGGGCGCGGTCGGCACGCTCCCAGTCCACCAGCGCCTGCATGCGCTGCCACACGGGCGACGCTGGGCTCGATGCGACGTGTGCGAGGGCCATGTTGATCTCTCCGTGAGAGCTGATCAGGCCGGGCGACCCGTCCCCAGCATGTGCGTCATGCGCGCTCAGCTGGTCTCTTCGACCGCATAGCCAACAGCCGAAGGCACCTGGCCCCCTGGGCGCAGGCGGACGGCACAGAACTTCAGCTCCGGGATCTTGCCGAAGGGGTCCAGCGCGGCGTTGGTCAGCAGATTGGCCGCCGCCTCGTGGTAGGCGAAGGGAATGAATACCGAGCCTATTGGCGTGCCGTCATCCTGACGCGCCCGAAGGCAGAGTTCCCCGCGCCGGGACTGCACGGTGACGGCATCACCCGCCTTCAGCCCCAGACGCGCCAGATCCGCTGCGTTCACGGACACCGTGGCCTCGGGCTCGATGGCGTCCAGCACCTCGGCGCGGCGCGTCATGCTGCCGGTGTGCCAATGCTCGAGCTGGCGACCGGTGATGAGCACGAAGGGGTAGTCCGTGTCGGGCAACTCGGCAGCGGTGACCAGGTCGGCCGGCACGAGCTTGACTCTTCCCGTAGGGGTGGGGAAGCGTTCTGTGAAGACGATGGGCTGGCCTGGATCGTCCTCGCTCAGGCAGGGGAAGGTGACGCTGCCCTCGCGCTGCAGCCGGTCCCATGAAATGCCGCTGATGACCGCGTGCATGGCCTGGCGCATCTCTTCAAATACCGCGGCCACGCCCTCGTCTGCACCTTCATAGCGCCAGCGCAGACCCAGGCCCTGCGCCATCTGCTGGATGATCCACAGGTCGGGGCGGGCCTGACCGGGTGGCTCCACGGCCTTGCGCCCGAGCTGCAGCATACGGTCGGTGTTGGTCACGGTGCCGGTCTTCTCCGGCCAAGCGGTGGCGGGCAGCACCACGTCTGCAAGCCAGGCCGTCTCGGTGAGGAAGATGTCCTGTACCACCAGGTGTTGCAACCCGGCCAGGGCTTCGCGCGCATGATGCAGATCGGGGTCGCTCATGGCCGGGTTCTCGCCCATGATGTACATGCCGCGC
>Ga0078894_10001925_pt1 | contig 15565 bp, 12 predicted proteins | sample LauGreSu1BDMLBSD_2_FD_67506 | JGI IMG/M metagenome (GOLD analysis project Ga0078894, IMG submission 67506) | Freshwater lake microbial communities from Lake Michigan, USA - Su13.BD.MLB.SD (version 4) (version 4) | ecosystem: Environmental > Aquatic > Freshwater > Lake | place: Lake Michigan... | reverse complement strand
TACCGCGGGTTGTTGCTATTTCACGGACTCGGCAGTGGTAAAACATGCTCGTCCATCGCAATCGCCGAGGGTCTCAAGACATTTAAGCGTATCGTGGTTATGACCCCCGCGTCACTTCGTATGAACTATATTGAAGAAATGAAGTCAAAATGCGGTGACTTGATGTATAAGAAAAACCAATATTGGGAGTTTATTGAGTCTCGCGGCAATCCCGAGCTCACCCGTATACTATCGCAAATCCTGATGTTCCCTGATGATAAGTTCGTCCGCGCAAACGGGGGCGCGTGGATGGTAAATGTCACCAAACCCAGCAATTATGAAACCGAACTCACGCCTAGTCAGCGTGTGCGCGTCGACCGCCAAATAGACGAAATGATAAATACCAAATACGACTTCATTAATTATAACGGTCTTCGCGCCGAAAAGCTGAAGAGTATGACGGATGGGTATACTCGCAATCCGTTTGATAATTCGGTCGTTATTATTGACGAAGCGCACAACTTCGTCAGCCGTATCGTGAATAAACTCAAACGCGCGACATCAATGGCATACCGCTTATACAACTTTTTATTGTCGGCGCAGAATGCGAAAGTCGTATTATTGACGGGGACGCCCATCATTAACTACCCAAATGAGATTGCTGTGTTGTTTAATATATTACGTGGCAATATTGACAATTGGGTGTTCACCGTAAGCGAAGGCGGAGCCGGAGCCGCGGCAGGCAGTGGCCGCTTGACACTAGACACGTTTAAGACGATATTTGGTCTCACTGGCGCAGCAGCACCGCCGCAGGCAAGACGCGGAAAGGGGGGTATGGCCGCCGCGGATTTCGCAAAGGGAATTGGACTTTCATTTGACTATATGGACTATAATACCCGCAACAAAAAACTGATGATTACGCGGAATCCGTTTGGGTTTGTGCGTGATTATGACTCGGTTTCGGCGAAATATCGCGGCGTTGTTCGGCGTGGCGACCCGAGTGCCGTTGTGGGGGAGGCGGATGCGGCGGCAGCGGATGCGGCGGCGGCGGGAGGTATTGCCGTTATGGATTCAACCTCCACTGAAAACGGTCTTCTCTCGGATGCCGCATTTGAACGCGCTATTGTCCAGAAACTCCGCGAGAATGGAATTTCGGTTATTTCCGCGACGACCAGCAAACAAGCGCCCTTTACTGCGCTCCCGGATAAATTAGACGAATTCAACAGTTATTTTATTGACCCATCTACATTAGAATTCAAGAACCGCGACCTCTTTATTCGGCGTATTCTGGGTCTTACATCGTATTTCCGCAGCGCCCAGGAAAAGCTATTGCCTACATATGATTCCGCCACGAATTTCCATTTGGTTGAAGTTGAGATGAGCGATTACCAGTTCGCGATTTATTCGCGGGTGCGCGACCTAGAACGCAACCAAGAGTCCAATATGAAGAAGAAGGCGAAGAAGCGTGGCGCGGCGGCGGCGAAGGGGGACGGCGACGGTATCTACGACGACGTTTCATCCACGTATCGTATTTTTTCACGCGCATTTTGTAATTTTGTTTTCCCGCCATCTATTCGCAGACCTCTTCCGGGCGATGACGGGACTGCGGCGGCAGAAATGGATAAATCCGCCGCACTGGGTCGTAATCCGGATGCGGGGGTTATGGGTGAAATGAACGAGACTGCGGAAATGTTGGCAGCGCGTATTGCGCGAGAGATGGCGCCGCCTGGTGGTGCTGCGAAACGCGGGCGTAAGCCGAAAGGGGCAGCGGCAGCGGCAGCGGCAGCAGAAGGTGAGTCCGCGGCAGCCGCATTGGACGAAAATATGCTCGACGGTGATGTCGGGGGTGAAGATAGCGACGACGACGCCGAAATGATTATCACCGGCGAACACTCTGATGCGATTGCCGCAGTTATGTCAGGTAAGAGAGCTGCTGGAGCAGAGAAGGGCGCGGCGGCGGCGGCGGCCAGTGGCAAAAAGGAATACGTTGCGCAATATCAGGCCGCCATAACCAAGGCTATTCGCGATTTGACAGTGAGCGCGGGCAGTTTCCTGATTCCCGAAGAACTCGCTACCTATAGCCCCAAATTCCTTCACTTATTACAGAATATCCTTGATAAACAACACATCGGTCTTCACCTCGTCTACAGCCAGTTCCGCACATTAGAAGGTATCGGAATCATCAAGCTGATATTGGAGACAAACGGGTTCTCGCAATTCAAAATTCGGCAGTCGTCGCTGGGTGACTGGACCATTGATATGACACCCGAAGAACAGGAACGCCCGTGCTTTGCGCTTTATACAGGAACAGAAACACCCGAAGAGAAGGAAATCATTCGCAATATATTCAATAGCAAGTGGAAGAATGTGCCGAAGTCCATTACCGATCAACTTAGCACGCGATTCACGAATAATATGTATGGCGAGGTTATTAAAATCCTGATGATTACCGCATCGGGTGCGGAGGGCATTAATCTGCGCAATGTGCGCTATGTTCATATAACCGAACCTTACTGGCACCCTGTTCGCACAGAGCAGATTATTGGCCGCGCTCGGCGTATTTGTAGCCATATTGACTTACCGGAAGAACTGCGAACCGTGGATGTGTTTTTATACTTGATGCGATTTACGGCGCGCCAAATGGCGTCGGACAATGACGAGTCATTGAATATTCGGATGCAAGACAAGAGCAAGACAGACGGGACGACGCCGATGAGCACTGACCAGTCCCTTTACGAGATATCCAATATCAAGGAACGCATTACACGCCAGATATTGACGGCGGTGAAGGAATCGTCGTTTGATTGTATGATTCACGCGAATGCTGGCGCCAAGGAGCGGCTACAATGCTATACGTTTGGAACGGGGACGGGTGAGGAATCTCTCGCATATAAACCGAATATTGCGGCAGAAGACGATGATAAGACGAAGAAACAAAATGAAAAAATGGAGAAATTCGCATTGCGGAAATTGACTGTGGCTGGCAAAGAATATGCGGAAGACCCCAAAACGAATATCATTTATGACCTGGAGTTATACCAGATGGGGAATTTGGTGGAGCGAGGGCGTAGGACGATAATACCGGCGGACCCGCGGACGGGGGCGGGGGAGCAGTCTCGCATAATCTTTTCATAATTATGAGAATTGTAAATTATACTTTTCGGAAACGTGTTTTTTGAATGAACGGTATTTTCCATAACCGTCTTTAAACCATAAATGGTTTAACCATCTTGCGGTCTGAATCCTGTTACATTCTATTATCAATGAAGATACAGATTTCAATTCATTATTATTATTCATGTATTTCAATTCTCCTGTTGGAGTTATTAGAATATTTGGTATTTCGGTGAAACTCGCGTTATCTTTATTACGAATATAGAAAGGAACTATACCTTTTAGAACATTCAATTCACGAATAACATCTGGGTTTGATGTTTTTGATTTCATATTCTTATTAAAGGCCCGTGTGTAAATAATATAAGATGTGTATTTGATTCAATTTTTTGGTCATATATTTATTTTTTATGGTTGTTATCCCTCGTCCACCATCGGTTTCCTCTTCAGTTTCAGAAAGATTGGATTTGTATCTTCTTCCTGAAATCGCACCCTCCGTATATCTTCAGGTACCTTCCGTATATCTTCAGGCGCCTTCCGTATATCTTCAGGCACTTTGCGCGTATCCACACTTTGTAATGCGGGGGGCGGTATTGTCGTAGTATGTATCCCAGTAGGTGTTATGTCATTTGGGTTATATTCCGCGGGGTTTACCGGCGCCCGTGTATTTTCCGGCGGCATTGACGCTTTCATTCTCTCGGTGATTTCATCCATATCGCGCTGTCGTGCCGCAATTCTCTCGGCGATGAGTTTCTCCATATCATCTCCGTCTGCCGCGAGTGGACTGTCGTCTCCGATGTCGGCGGCTACGTCGGTATTGCCAGACGGCGCTTTCAATCGCATTACCGTCCGCGAATCTCTCGGAATATCCGAAAAGTCTATCTCTTTTGGCCGCGGAACTTCAAAATACGACCGCATCTCTGCCTCCTTCTCTCGCATCTTCATTTCTACCTCTTGGCGCTTTTGATTCTGGAAGTCTTCCGCGTTGTATATCTCTCGCACGGCACTGCCGCCGCCGCTGACAACGGAAGGAAATCCAAACCGGGGAGGATGACCGCCACCGCCACCGCCATTGCTTCCCGATTTAATTGCGCTGATATCTCTCGCGAGTTTCGGAATATTCACGGCGAGAGATTCAATTGCGATTTTATTCAGTTCTTTCAGTGAAAACGATGCTGCGCGAATTCGGTCAATTTCCATCTTGATTTGTTTGGCGGCTTCATAGTCTTCCGCCTGGATTGCGAGGACTTTGCGTGATTCCAGTTTCTCCAAACGAGCGAGTGGTGCCTCCATTTCGTCAATTGTGGTGCGGATTTTCTTCGCGGAGTCGTAGTCTTCTTCGGCGATGGCGTGGCGTTTCGCGTGGTGGAGCTCTTTCAGCTTGGCGGCGTGAAGTGACGGGATGGTTGCCGAGAGATTTTTGAGGATGCGCTCAAATACATGCTTGACTTCTTCGGGGGTTACATTGTCGGGGATGCCGTCAAAGAGCCCTTCTTCCGCCAATAATGACCAGAGAAGTTCTTTGTTTTCTTGGGATACGAGAGATGACATCTAGCGAAGTTATGTTATTAAATTATGTATACCGCAATGGGTTTATATAATTTATGGTAAAGCACGGCCCAGTCCTCGTACATTAAAGCACGGCCCGGTCCTCGTACATTAAAGCACGGCCGTCAGGCCGTGCGGAGGTTAGAACTCCACATTCGGCGTCGGCACCTTCTCATCCACATTAAAAAACTTCCGTCTAAACCGCTGCATATACTTGTCCGTCAGCTTCTTCTTCTTATCCAGGAAATCGTGGACGGTCATTTTCCCCAGCAGCATATGAATACACATAAAAATAGAATACACCCCGCATTCCGAGTTGTTTTTCTGATGATGGATGTCGTTGATATACTCCTTGAATTCAATGCCGTTTGCGTGTCCTTGCTCGCGCACCATCTTCATAAATTTGCGTATCCTGCGCTGGGGTGGGTCACCGGTGCTATCAAAGAAAAAGATGACCTTTGCGCGCACATCAATAAACATTGAGACCCAATGCTCACCCGGTTTATCATGCGGGTCGGTATTGAAGACCACCCCTATTTTCTGTTTCCCGTTTTTAACGTGTTTCATAATATTAAATTTACATAGTTCCTCCCAGACGCATTCACCGTCTTCAAGGACTTCGTCAAAATCCACCGGGGATGGGCCGATGAAGAGAAACGACGGAACCGCGTGTTCGTATTGTTTCATCGCGTTTGCGATATCAATACTGGATAGCCACGCGTGAATATCCTTCTTCCATTCTTTCGGGGCTTGAGGCGCAAATGTATAATGGAGCATCTCGTCGTCCATTCCGGAGGATGCGAAATTCTGGCGTAGCCAACACGCCTCCTGATGACATACCTTGCTCATATTGTTTTTGAGGGCGGTCCATATCGCGCGCGGGTCGGTGTCGTGGATTTTCTGGTCGGGGTGGCGTTTATTCCAGAGTATTTTCAACTTTCCGAGAGATTCAGACGAATAACACGAGTAATCCTTCGTTTCATTTATGTCGGGGTCAGTCTCGTCTTTTGGAGCACAACTCACCGCTTTGAATTTCGCGTCGCTACCGCCGCCGCTATTTATTACTTCATTCATATCGTGTATTAGAATACTAAACCTATACTATAATCTCATAAAAAATTGAACTGTTTATATTTGATTATGGGTAAATTATCTTCGTTATTGTTGTTGTAATGGTCGCGCAAACTCGTTCATCCAAGAAATACGCTGTCAGCGATGACGGTTCCGCCGATAATAGTAATAATGCTGTCAGGAGCCGCCGTGTCAAGATACCGACGCCCTCATTTCGTGAGGCCAGCGTTCGGTCATACAAGGTATACACACCACGAATCACTGCTGCCGCTGCTGCCGCTGCTGCCACTGCCGCTAGTGCTGAAAGGGCGCATATCCGTGAGGAACCCGTCGTGGATGATGAACGCGAACACTACGACGACGACGACAGCGATGTCTCTTATATCGCCGAAGCAATGGTGGAGCTACAGGACAAAGAAACACGCAAGAATATGGTTATCACCGAACACAAGTGTTTGAATCCGATGACCCCCATCACACGATACGCATACAGCATTCAAGTGTATAATAGTGAAAAAAACGTTCATTACAGGTCGGCCTATATTCTTTATGACAATACAACTCGGTTGTATACCATATACAGCATCATATCCAATATCTTCATCGCATCTCCTCACGATAGCGTGGCTGCGGACCACCACAGTGACGGCCACGGCGATGCCGTTGCAGCCACTCATAAACTTCCAAACCCGGTCCATACCGTTCACACGAAATACACGACATTTGTCGCGGATACAGTTGTGAATTATATTATGACAATGATTGTTCCTTCCAATATTTACGGCTACTTCATCCAAGATGACATCATTGGCATTGTCGCATCCAATGAAGAATTAGCAGAGACCGCATTTGGACCGGACTCGTCTTATTATGATGTCACCCAACTATTTCAGAATGATACCTCTTCGCGTGAAACAACCAACGGATTGAAGGCGTTTCATCTAATCCCTTCACGCGAATTTTGGTTTGACCCCACCTCTACCTATATGTGGCAGACGTATTCGGAGTCGGTTATCAGTTCTGCGCTTATGATAGTGTCTCAGTCTCAGTAAGCGTAGCAGCGGAGGCGGAGGCGGCGGAGGCGGAGGCGGCGCGTTTCATTATCTCGCTATTATAATCACGGATTTTGGGTAATCGCGCATTGATTTCCTCATCGGTATTCCCGGCAGACGGCTTCAATACAATAAAATCGTCTATTGTTTTTTTTCGGATACACATCTTGTTTGCCAAGGACATAATGCGGTCATTTTGGAACTGGTGGGTCGCTGTCGTCGCCCCAGTATTCGTTTCGTCGTCGTCGTAGTCATCGACGTCGTCGGCAGCAGCGGAGACCGCAGTCTCCTGTATTTTCTTCTGTAACTCCTGCCTAGCACTCGCGATGTCTTCCTGGACCTTCGCACGCGTATCCGACCCCACCATTTCGGTGACATCATTCCACTTCAAATACTCAATACACGATTTTATATACTCCTGATGCGCGCGGTTAATATCGTCATTTTCGCATCGTTCGTCAAAAAGGCCACTCGTCATCGCCAATATACGTTCTTTATAATACGTCTTTTCTTTACAGAAGTTATCGGCGACTGCGTCGGATGTATTCGCCACCGTTTTTTTATACCTATCATATCGCGTCCTATTCGCCATCACTGATAATGTCAGCTCATTTAATTCGTTCCAGTTGTCGCCACTGTTGATGTGGTATCTGGGTTGGTGCTGGTCTTGGTCATCCATTTCAGCACAGTGCGATAAGTAATAATAGAACAATAATTTGGCATATATTGGTATATTATATAGAATTTATTTATGTCCTGTTACGCATTGTCAAATGTTCCTTCGCATTCGAGGACGCCGTCGCGCGCGGTATATAGGTGGGAAATTTTGTGGACACGGTGGACACGGTGGACACGGTGGACATGGTTTCATTATTTTTCTTAGACCCACCAGTAAAACCTTCCTCAATATGTGTTAAGTGGGTATTTTGTTCCCTTTCTTTTTGTTTCTTTTTTAGTTGTTCTTCCGGAATATAATTCGTAATAGGCTCAACAACTGGACCGCCCTCGCCAGTACAGAATCCGTCATACGTACAATCTAGTGTACGTAGTTGAAATCGCGTGGAATTCTCAAACGTTAGTTTGCCTAAATTGTTCGGGTTCGGATTCATCGGAGCAAAGTTCGTCGCGCCATTATCAAACAAATACGGATTCGGTTGTTCTACTTCGCGAGCGATGACTTGGACATTATATAAGTCGCTATCTGAATTTGGAACATAGACTGTGCGGTCATTTCGTTGGAGTGCGAAGTATTGATTTCGCAGAGATGATTCTACATTGACGCGTTCGGCCCATCCACGCCACGGCGCCTTTGCGTTTCCGGGATTGAATACAGACTCTGTGGTGAATTGTTGGTATGCGGAAATAGGCACTGTCGGTGTGGGGCGTGTCTCTATAATCGGCATCATTGCGTATTTGGATGAAAGGGGACGCACATTATATGCGGGGCGAAGTGCGGCTGATGGGATATTTCTGTCGGATATCCGTTCATTTATTTCACCAAGGCGATCGTGATGGTTGGAATATGCGCCATTTACGACGCCGTAGAATTCCATATTTTGCTTCTTTGTATAGATGTGATTTATTCTATAATGTGAAAATAAATGAATGGAATGAATGGAATGAATGGAATGGATGGAATGGAATGAATATAAACCCAACGATGTATTGTTATGTATCTATCCATAATCGCAATCATAACGAATGTGTGGTATCTTTTATTTTCAGGCCGCTGCGCGTCTCGCATTAGCACAGTTGAAGATATTACAAGAAAATGTGGTTTTGTCATCTCATCGTGGGCCAGATAAGTCTGTATTTTTGAAAGACGACACTAGTGCGTGGGGATTTCACCGTCTCTCCATCAATGGAATGGACTCTGCGTCCGACCAACCGTTTTATATCAAGAACTGTCGGCTGATTTGCAATGGCGAAATCTACAACTTCAGGGGACTCATCGCCGAGTTCGGCCTGGAAAGTGACTATCAGAGCGGGTCTGACTGCGAAATCATCATTCATCTTTACCGCAAAATCGGGATTCGCGAAACTGTGCGGCGATTGGATGGTGTCTTCGGGTTTGTGTTACACGATTATGATAGTGGGGTCACCTATGTCGCGAGAGATCCGGTGGGTGTGCGTTCACTCTTTATCGGGGTATCGCGCCACGACGGCGTCTTTGGAGGCGAGCATTCTAATTTGGTTTGTCTATCATTGAATCCGGACCATTACGCTCTATGTATCGCGAGTGAGATGAAATCAATCCACGCGATATGCGATACTATCGCACAGTTCCCCGCTGGGTCTTATATGGAGTATAGCGCTGATGGAACAGCAACATTTACTTCGTATTACGACTATGCGTCTATATCGTATACACCTAGATTTAAAACAAACCCGGAAATCTCATTATTAGAACGCCAAATCAGTGAAATATCTGTTATGTATTCATACCCTATTATAGAGCCAGCAGGCGAGGGCGAGGGCGAGGGCGACAACGATGCCTGTATTGAAACGACATTATGCTCCAACATTCGCGAATTATTCACCGCCGCCGTCGTGAAACGGTTGATGAGCGAGAGACCGGTTGGGTGCTTATTATCGGGCGGTTTGGATAGTTCTCTCGTTACCGCAATTGTCGCCAGAGAATTAAAGAAGTCATCACCGGATACAGTCTTGAATACATATAGCATTGGACTAGAGGGGTCGGTGGATTTGAAGTGGGCGCGGCGTGTGGCCGAGTATTTGGGGACGTGTCATCACGAGGTTGCTCTTACCGAGAGTAATTTCCTGGACGCGATTTACGATACGATTTATCAGACAGAGAGTTATTGCACTACGACCATTCGCGCATCAGTGGGGAATTATCTTGTCAGTAAGTATATCCAACAACAGACCGACGATGTCGTCATTTATTGCGGGGATATGTCGGATGAAATCTTCGGGTCATATCGCGGGTTCCTTAAAGCCCCCAGCGACGCGGATTTCCATCGTGAAAATGAGCGGATGATACGCGATGTTCGGTTCTTTGACCTCCTTCGTTCGGACAAAAGCATAAGCGGCGCTGGTTTGGAGGCGCGCGTCCCCTTTGCGGACAAGGAATTTCTCGGGTATGTTATGTCTATTCCTCCGCGTTTCAAGCGGTTCGGAGATGATAAAATTGAGAAATATCTGCTTCGGAAGGCATTCCAAGGCGATGGACTGATACCAGATGATGTCCTCTGGCGCAGAAAAGAGGCATTCAGCGACGGGGTGAGTTGCGCGGATGGAGGACGGACATGGGTCCAAATGATTAAAGAGTATTCGGACTCTGTTGTCACCGACGCAGAGTTTCAGAATAAGCGGCATTATTTGTATTCGCTACATAATCCCCCGTATGACAAGGAGAGCTTTTATTATCGCCGAATGTTTGAGAGTATATATGAGCATCGCGGAGAAACCATCCCGTATTATTGGCGGCATCCATTTTGCGAGGGAGTGCTTGACCCCAGTGCGCGTTTGTTGTCGTTTTATGTTCAGGATGACACAACGCCCAGTGAGTAATATTATCTATATACTATATACATTCACGCGCACCACTGTATATTGTATGAATAACATCAAAAATATGGCGGAAGACCTCATTGTCGCCATCATAACCAATATCCGCGATATTGTGCGACCTGTATTCACCAAATACGCAATGTATTACAAGTATATTGACCTATTTTTCTATGCGAGTTATGCGGTTATATTGCTCGGATTTTACAACACAATTCCGGAATATATCCCCTTATTGCGAAATACCATTTTGTATATAGCGGTGTTTGTTCTTTTACTCCGTTTTAATACGATTTCGTGGACGAACCCGAAATTCGCATTTTTAGGCGGAAACACGTTTAGCGACTTTGACCGCCGTCTTATTATATCGGCGTGTATCTTCATTTTAATAACGCACATTGTATCAGATACGGTTGCGAATTATACGAAGAAACAAATTCAGAAAAATATAACCCAACCAGTAAGTGCGGGGGTGGTTCATCCAATTTATAATTATATTGATACATCGGGTGCGGTTGATAATATGCCGGCGGTGAAGAAGTTTATCCAGGGACAGACGCAGGCGCAGGCGTAGGCGTAGACGCAGGCGCAGGCGTAGGCGCATGGAGTTTGACGAAAAATTGAAATGTTTTTGTCAAATATATAGCAATAGAGAGCAAACCACAAAAGAAATCAATGGCGACGACGACGACAGCAACGACAGCAACGACAGCAACGAGTATTATCGGACAAGCTGATACCGCAATTCAGAAGGAATTGGATATTATAATGAGTATAATGGAGGAGAATATGGACAAGCTACCGGAAGGTGAGTATTTACGTGGAATGAATGCGCTTGGTTCATTACATCGGCACAAGCGAGAAGTGTTGAAAGAACGTCGCCCAGGCGCAATGTTGCGTTCTTGGATGACACTGGATGAAATTAAAGACACCGACGAGGACCTATACGACGAGATTATGGCTATAGCCGACGATATCGTCGTGGAATTGTGCGGCGAAGATTCAAGTATATATACGGATGACGACTACAATCTCGTTCATCGCGGCGACGAACGTGAAGTATTCCAGATGCTTCTCAATTATAAACCGGAGGAAGGAACCGCTGGATACGAAACAAGCCCTATGGTGCTTCACCACGCACTTCAAATTATTATGGCGCGTTTGTTTGACGATACATTCCACGAACTTGAAATTGTGCGTCCTGTGAGCTGTCAGTGCGGATGGCGCGGCCCACAAGGAAACTGGGACAAACACACGTCAAATATGCGTCATCAGCGCTGGGCCAATGCTGAACGCGAGCGTAAGTCGGCGGAGGATTTGGAAGATGCGAGACGGCGGGTAATCGCGCGCCAAGAATCGGGAATTGTCTATATTGACGAAACGCACTCTACCCCGGAAACACGTGCTGCGGCTTTCTCTTCGCAATTTTATGACCGTGTCATATTTACTAACGCATATGGTCAGATGAGCTGGATGTAATTTACTTATTACGAACCGTCTTATTGCGCATATTCTTGACAGCAGTTGACTTATCTACATAGAATACATTGTCGGCGGTGGCGTGACTTACTACCCTATTTTTTTTAGTGGTCCTGGTGCGCCGATGTCTCGTGCCAGATGACGACGACGACGACGACGATGACGGTGGCGGCGGTCCATCGCGAAAAAACTGCTGGAGATGGTATAATATATACTTGCTGATGATTTCATCAATTTCGCGCGGGTTCATTTTGCGTTGTTGCGCCTTTACATCATATCTGGCCATATCTGCGTATTTTATGAAGAGGTCGTGGAGTTCAATAGATAGAACCTGTTTTTTAGCGACGGCTGACAAGGTTGGTGTTATGGACGGAACACTGAATCCGTCAAATACCTCGCGATATAACCGGCTATTCAAAAACCGGACAACAAACATCTGAAATGAAATGTGGAAATGATATGCCTGTAGTTTTATATAATACACGCGTTCATCTGTCATTTTAGGATGATATACGTCATCAAGAAAACAGATTTCAATATTGGGCGGAAGGCGGGAACAATGGATGAAATCACGGACAGTCTTTTCGTTTGTTGTTCGTTGTGGGAATGCCGATGCTGATGCCGATGCCGATGACGCTTCTGCGGCGTTCTGAGGTTTAAATCCGCCAATCGTATGCGCAAATAAGGGAGGGATGATGGCGAGGTCGCCGCTGGAGGTAGCTGTCGCGCGCAGTTTATATTCAAAATATTGGCGAATATGGCCCACCCACTTATCCGGACCCACATTATTTGTGTATATCATAACCTTACTACAAACACCCGCGTTCTTCTTTTTACGGATGTATTCTAATATACGCAACATACTCGGGCGTATAATCTCTGGGTATAAATCAACTAAATCATTGAAATGGCGATATATAATATCAGGTTTATTGAAATATTCTTCTAATACGTGGCAGAATATAGAAAATTGTGAGAAATTACCGAGTGTTTCATCCATATCAAAAACGACAACTTTGGGCCGTTTTTTTTTATGTGATACGGACATTATAGTATTAGAGTATTACAGTATTATAGTATATTACTATTATAAATATGCGGCGGCGGGGGCAGTTTCCGAAATATACAGACGGCGATATTGATAAGGATATGCGGCTAACTCGCCGTGATTATATTACGATTCTTCGTCATTATAACCGTGATGAATCACGGCGTATGCGAGAGGCAACGGCGGCGGGCATTTCTACAAAAACCGCAAAACAGCGCGCCCATCATATTCTCGCCGAGAAGTTATGTAGCTGTATCACACCGACGACCCGGGCACGTAAACGACGTGAATCCGCGGGAAAAAACCGTCGTATCGCATATTGTACCCGGGCTATATTCAATAATAAGGGGCTGCGTCGGCATGGCTTTCACTGTAAAACTGCGCGCGGCGACAAGTGGCGTCCTCGTTTTACCAGTGATATAACAAAATCGGCGCGTGATTTAGGTTATTGACGACGCGGTGTCGTCGCCGTCGCTGCCGTCCTCGCCGTCAACGTATTCTACAGCGCGCAAAATAAGCAATTCCTCCTGACTCAGTCGCTGAAATACGACATTGACTTCAAATTTTATATTGAAAACAAACCGTTTCACATTCCGTATAGTGACCACGTGAACCCCTTCTTCTACATTTTCACGGACACGGAATAACGTCCCACCAAGTGTGACATAGGGGCGCGTTTCAAGAGAACGCATTGGTATCCACCGTATCAGTTGGTTATGTTTGAGGTCGTGCGGAGATTCAATGACGCGATACATAACTAATTTTCGTTCAAACTCTGCCATTTTCTCCGGCGTCAAATTCAGCGACGAGAGAATTTCGTGTCTTCGCGCAGCTATCTTCTTCAACGTCAAATTCGCAATCGTGTTATTCTCTGTCTTATTCATCGCAGATAATATCGCATTAATATCCAGCGGGAATGTGGGTTCATCAATAACCGACTGTAATAAGTCATCATCCGAATTCACGGCGTAATCGGTATCTTTAACACTTGGGTGTATTCGCGAAGGAGGGGATAACGGTTCATTTGTGTCGTCGGTAGACGATGTATCGTTATCTTCGTTTTCGTCGTAACTGGCAGTGTCCTCGTCTTCGTCCTCGTGGTCGTCGTCTTTATGTAATAAATCATATATATTGAGTTCTTCATCATCGCAATCGGGTCTGGACTTGGACCTGGACCTGGACCTAGACCTGGACCTACGACCCCCCGCCGATGGGCGCATATAATCCAAATCAACTACGACAGTTTTCTTCATAGCGAAGCCAAGCGAAGCGAAGCCAAGCGGTCGTATATACATACATCGCGCTCTATTTATTATATATAAGGCATACGAACGCCCACTCGGTAATGTTCAGTTTTTCACACATTTATCGGCGTCCTTACTGAAAAACAAAGCATATATAGCATTATCTTATAGCTTTTTGAAAAGTCAGTCAGGCGGAAAATGGCGCGGTCGGAGCGAAAAAATGGTGGTAGCCGCCGGTGTGTGAATTGTGCTTACGACCGCCCCGCGGGTTTTTGCGTCATTTATATCGGAAACGGCGAATTATGCTCTCGTCAGGCTAAATGTGCGAAAAATCGCGTTTTAAAAGTAAAACGGGCAAACCCGGATTTGGACATTTTTTAAAAAAAGTGATTTTACCCTTTTTGAGTTAGCGGGATATATAGCTTTTTTATTTCTGGTGATGTGACTGAAGATGGTGTAAATGTTGCCAAAATCACCAGAATGTCAAATTGCAAAACGGGGTAAAAATGAGCAAAAACTGGGGTAATTTCAACAATACCCCACACTGAAAATCCAGATATTGAAGTGAGAAATGCTATATACGCACCATCGGATGGTCTGTATGTTGCCAAACCCCTGGGGTAAAGTGAACAAGTCAGTGTGCGACACAGAATAAATAATAGAGGTATAATATAGATATACATAGATATCCGCAAATCTCTCAGAATACTCAATTTTAAACCGGTGAAAAATGCCGCGGAAGTATGTTGATTACTCAAAGACGTATATCTACCAACTAACTTGTAAAACAAGAGAGATTTCGGACGCATATATTTCGTATACAACCAATCTAACCCAACGTAAGTATAAGCACAAGCGCGAGACTTTGGAACTTTCCCACTCGTCGAGATTATACGAATGTATTCGGAAGAACGGCGGTTGGACGAATTGGAAGTGTGCGATTTTGGAGGAATGTTCTTGTAACAATGAAACCCGGGCCAAGGAACGGGTCAATTTATATATTATGAAAATGAAACCAAATTTAAATGATGAAACAATGGACATTCACAATTATGGAATTCCTGATTTTAAACCAAATATTTTCGCCGATGAAACGGCCGCAACGGCCGCTGTTCCCGTTTTGGATAGGGGAGTTTCAAATCAGATAAATGATGGAAAATACACATGCTTATGTAAAAAATCCTACGCGCACCGTTCTAGTTATTATAAACATACATCTACGTGCCTTCAATTTCAACACAACCAATCTATGAATAAAGTGTCAATCCATACTTCGGATTCTTCACTGAATACGCTTATGGCGGCGCCGGTGGCAGAGGTTATCGGTAACACAGACGTTGCGGCCTCCCACAATGCCGCCGCCGCCGTCGACGATGACGCGGACGATGACGCCGAGATTGTACGCTATCGTTTCAAATCTAAAAAAAAGGCGGAGAAAATGGACGACACAAGTGTCGGATTCTTTCATTATGCGGATTTTACAGAACCAGAACCAGAAC
>Ga0078894_10001922_pt1 | contig 15580 bp, 4 predicted proteins | sample LauGreSu1BDMLBSD_2_FD_67506 | JGI IMG/M metagenome (GOLD analysis project Ga0078894, IMG submission 67506) | Freshwater lake microbial communities from Lake Michigan, USA - Su13.BD.MLB.SD (version 4) (version 4) | ecosystem: Environmental > Aquatic > Freshwater > Lake | place: Lake Michigan, USA... | reverse complement strand
TGTTGGAGGTCGAACCAGAGCATTGGCTTGGGATCCAAATGATGGTACTGGAAAAAAAGTTTGGGCCGGTGGTGTTACTGGAGGATTGTGGTATAATAATGATATTACCAACGCCGCATCAAACTGGGTTAATGTAGGCGATGTATGGACAAATTTAGCAATAACTAAAATTGCATTTGATCCAACAAATTTTCAAGTGATATATGTTGCTACTGGGGAAGGTTACAATGTTGGTAGTACAAAAGGTGCTGGTATATGGAAATCTACCAATGGAGGAAATACATGGTTGCAATTAAGTTCAACCACAGGAATGTCATTTATCAACGATTTAGTTGTACGAAGTGAAGTAATTTCTGGAGTAACAAAGGGTGTGCTTTATGCAGCGGTTGACAACTATTCATATGAGGGATTTTTTTTCTCTTATGGCAATACTGGTTTATTTAGATCAACTGACAATGGTGGTTCTTGGTCTCAAGTATTACCAATGAATACAGGAACTGGATATAATGTTATACCATATACCCCATCTTCCATTTCAATTGGAGCTGATAATAGACTTTGGGTTGGTACAAAGTCAAATCCATATTATGTTGAACCACCAGCTACATTAGGTGGTGGTAATATTTTTTATTCAACTAATGGAACAAGTTGGACTAATTCATTATCTGAACCAGTGACTTTTTTACATGGTAGAGTTACCGTTGCAACTGCACCTTCAGATGAAAACTATGTTTATGCCTTTATTGAAACAAATACTACAGGAGGTGCTTCAACAATTGTTTTAAAAAAATCCACTGATAAGGGAGCAACATGGTCTGATATGTCGTTGCCTGATGATGTTGACAATGGAATTAGTGCTGCCGATTTTTCAAGAGGTCAGGCTTGGTATGACCAAGTTATAAAAGTAGATCCAAATAATCCACAAACAATTTATACTGGCGCTATTGACTTATTTAAAAGTACAGATGCAGGAACAAGTTGGACTCAAATAAGTAAATGGTCAGATAATCCTGGAATGGGTTCTATTGCTCGTTTGTCATATGTTCATGCTGATCAACATACGATGGAATTTAAACCTGGATCTTCCAGTGTAGGTATTTTCGGAAATGACGGGGGTGTTTTTTATAGTGATGATTTAACCAATGCTAGTACTAGTAGTGTTATCAATGCTAGAAATGCAAATTATAATGTCACACAGTTTTACGCAGCAGCTATTCACCCATCAGCAAATACTAATTATTATTTAGCTGGTGCGCAGGATAATGGTACTCAACAATTTACAGCAACAGGAATTGGATCTACAAACGAAGTAACTGGTGGTGACGGCGCCTATTGTTTTATTGATCAATCAAACCCGAATTATCAAATAACATCCTATGTATATAATAATATTTATAGGTCAACTAATGGGGGTAATAGTTTCACTTCAATTTTGAGTGAAAACACAGGTTCCTTTATTAATCCAGCTACTTATGATAATAATTTACACATTTATTATTCTTACAAAAGTAATAATGGCACTAATGGAGTCATAAAAAGAATTACGGGTATAAATGCAACACCAACAGCATCCGATGTGACAATATCGGGATTAAATGCAGAAATTACTGCATTTAAAGTTTCTCCTCTAACAACTGGATCTACAACTCTTTTTATTGGAACATCAAATAGTAAAATTATTAAAGTTACCAATGCCAATGGGACTCCTACCTCAACTACATTATCAACAACAGGATTCCCACCAGATGCTTCTATTTCAAGTATTGATATTGGTTCTTCTGAAAATGAATTATTAGTTACCTTTTTTAACTATGGAGTAGACAGAATATGGTATTCATCAGATGGAGGAACTACATGGTCTAATAAAATGGGGACTGGTGGGACTAAATTTCCAAACATCCCAGCAAGATGGGGTATGTTTAATCCAAGTAATAGAGCTAATGATGTATTACTTGCTACCGAACTTGGAATATACGGAACAACAAATTTTAGTAATGCAAATCCAACATGGAGTCAACTAAACAATGGATTTACCAATGTTAGAACCGATATGTTACAATATCGTGCTTCAGACAAACAAGTAATCGCAGCAACTCATGGTCGTGGTTTATATTCTTCCAATGGCTTTGCAGTTACTCCATCAATTTTATCTTATTCACCATCAACAGGAACTACTGGAACAACAGTAACTATTACAGGAAATGATTTTGATGCAATAACAGGAGTAAGCTTTGGTGGCGTAGCTGCTGCTTCTTACACAGTAACTTCTTTAACTTCTATTTCAGCAGTTGTAGCAGGTGGTGCATCAGGTGATGTTGCAGTTAGCAATTCAGCAGGAACTGGTTCACTTCCAGGATTTATTTATTGCGGTACTGCTGCTGCAAGTTTAACTTCAGGTGTCAACTCTAATAATCAAACTGTTTGTCAAAATACAGCAATAAATAGTATCACTTATAGTACTACTAATGTTACTGGAGTTACTATAACGGGAGTACCTTCCTTAACTGCAAGTTATAATGCAAATGTGGTTACCATTTCTGGAGCGCCTACAAGTGCAGGCGTCTATACTTTTACAGTAGCATTTACAGGTGGTTGTCAAACAATCACTGCAACAGGTACAATAACCGTTACAGCATCTAATACACTTACACTAAGTTCAGCAGCTGGAACTAATTCACAATCGGTTTGTATTAATACACCTATTACTTCAGTGACCTATGCATCAACTGGTGCAACTACTGCAACCGTAACTGGTTTGCCATCTGGAGTTTCATATACCTTTGCCGCTAATACGGTAACCATTAGTGGAACACCAACAGTTTCAGGAAACTTTAATTATACGGTTACTACATCAGGTGGATGCAGTCCTGTAACAGCGACAGGTACGGTTGTTGTTAATCCTAATGCCACAATTAGTTTACTGAGTGGTTCAGCATCGTCAACAATATGTATTAATAATTTAATCACCCCAATTGTATACCAATCAACTTCATCTGCAACAAACATTTCAATCATAGCAGGAAGATTACCTGGTGGTATTGTTGGTGTTTACAATAATTCAAACAAACAGTTCACTATTAACGGTACAGCAACCGAGACTGGAACATTCACGTATACCATAGCAACAACAGGAGGTTGTGTTACCGCTTCAACAACTGGTACTATAACCGTAAGTCCAAACGCAACTTTAAGTTTAATAAGTGGAACATCAAGTAATACTATATGTGTTAATAGTGCAGTTACGCCAATTGTTTATGAATCTACATCAAGTGCAAATAGTATCGCTATAACAAGTGGTAGACTACCTGGTGGAATTACAGGTACGTATAATAATATTACTAAACAATTTACAATTTCAGGAACAGCAACCGAGACTGGATCATTCACCTACAGCATTACATCTTCAGGTGCATGTATAACTAGTACAGTTGCTGGAACAATTATTGTGAATCAAAACACTTTAACATTAAGTTCAGCAACGGGAACTAATTCTCAAACAATTTGTTTAAACGCTTCAATAACTGAAATTAGATATAATACCACAGGCGCTACTAACACATTGGCTCCAGGTTTACCTCCTGGATTAAATGGTACTTGGTCAAATAATGTATTTACCATTTCAGGGACGCCGACCAATATTGGTACTTATAATTATGTCGTGACTACTCTTGGTGGTTGTGGCCCAGTTACATCAACTGGAACAATTACCATAAATCCAACAAACACCTTAACATTAAGTTCAGGAGCAGGAACAAATTCAAGAACTGTATGTATTGGTTCAGCCATTGCTGCAACAACTTATTCTACAACAGGTGCTACTAATGCAATAGTTACAGGATTGCCTACTGGTTTAAATGGAACATGGTCCTCGAATGTGTTAACCATTAGTGGAACACCTAGTGTAGCTGGAACATTTAACTACACAGTAACAACCGTTGGAGGATGCGGTGTGATAACTGCAACAGGAACTTTTGTTGTTAACCAAAATACCATTGCCCTTACTTCGGCTACTGGAACTGACAATCAAACAATTTGTTCAGGAACATCTATCACTAGCATTACTTATACCACTACAGGAGCTACTGGCGCAAACTTTAATGGTTTACCAGGAGGGTTGAGTGCATCTTGGTCTGCAAATACGATTACCATTAGCGGTACCCCTACTCCAACAAATGGAACATTTAATTATACCATTACACTGACTGGTGGTTGTGGTACAGTTACAAAAACAGGAACCATTATTATTAGTTTCCCTAACACTATAATATTAGGTTCTGCAGCTGGCACTAATTCTCAAACTATTTGTATCAATACTTCAATAACACCAACCTCTTATAATACAACCGATGCAACTGGTGCAACAGTAACTGGTTTACCAGCTGGTTTAAGTGGAATTTGGTCAAGTAATGTATACACAATTAGTGGTGCGCCTACTGTTTCCGGTACTTATACATATACCGTTACAACTACAGGTGGATGTGGCGTAGCTTCCATTACAGGAAGGTATAACGTAACACCTGCTAATACATTTACCTTAACATCTGCAGCTGGAACAAATACACAATCAGTATGTGTTAACAGCTCATTAGCAAATATTACTTATAGCACAACTGGTGCAACAAATGTTACCGTAACAGGATTGCCAACGGGTGTTACAAGTTCATGGGCAGCCAATGTGTTAACGATTAGTGGAACACCAACTGCAACAGGTACATATAATTACACAATGACAACCATTGGTGGTTGTGGCCCAACAACAGCAACAGGTACTATCACCGTAAAACGAAACACCATTACACTTAGCGCTGCTGCAGGAACTGATTCACAAACTGTTTGTTTAAATTCAGCAATTACAAATATCACCTTTGCAACAACTGGTGCAACAGGTGCGACTATTTCTGGTTTACCTGCCGATGTAACAGGAAGCTGGTCAGGAAATGTTTATACAATAAGTGGTAGTCCAAGTTTAATTGGTACCTATAATTATACAATTACACTAACTGGAGGTTGTGATATAATCACTAGAAGTGGTGTGATAAAAGTTAACCCTGCAAGTAATGTAGGTACTGCAAGTGCTGCTAGTAGCTCGATATGCCCAGGTGGTTCAGCTAGCCTAACGCTAACTGACTTTACAGGCAATTTAGTATGGCAACAATCGACAAATGGTACTACATGGACAGACGTGACTACAGGTACTGGAATAAATTCATTAACCTATACCACACAAGCATTAAATACAAATTATAGCTATAGAGCAAAAGCCATAAATGGCAATTGTAGTGCAGAAAATAGCAATGTGGTTAGTATCGATATATTACCAACACCAAATGCACCAGTTATATCAAGTGCAAATGTTACAAAATTCTGTAATAGTGATTCAGTAAAATTATCAAGTAACATAGCAACTGGGTTGGTATGGTATAATAATGATGTCGCAATAACTTCACAATCAGCTGGCACTTATTATGCTAAAGCTTCTGGAACTTACTCAGCGAAAGTATTTGCAGCAGGTTGCCCAAGTCCAAATAGTAATGTGATTACAATTGACAAAATAGAATTACCAATTTCTCCAGTTGTTTCAGACATTAGCCTATGTAAAGATGCAACTCCAGTAACGCTTAATGCAGTTGGAACAGCAGGCAATAAAGTATTATGGTACGGGACAAATGCAACAGGCGGAACAAGCACTACGACAGCAAATTCAATTACCACAAATTCTATTGGAACTACCAATTACTATGTTAGTCAAATTTCAACATTTGGATGTGAAAGTATAAGAGCTAAAATAGCTGTTAATATCAATCCTGTTCCTTCTTCACCTACAATTACAAGAAATAACACAAATAATTTAGTTTCATCTTATACATATGGAAATACTTGGTATAGAGAACAAGTAAAATTAGCTGATACTAGCAATATGATAAAGCCAGTTGAACAAGGAAATTATACTGTAAAAGTATTAGTGAATAATTGCTCAAGTAGTTTTAGTATCCCTTACTTCTTTATTAATACAGTTACGGATATTACTAATTTAAATCAAAGTGAATTTATTAAAATTTATCCAAACCCTATTGTAAATGACTTGAAAATAAACTTCTCATTAGCTAAATATCAAAAAATTAATGTTGCAATTTATAGTTCAACTTCCGGAGGGAAAATAATTGATTTAATGAATAAAGAATCTGGTATGAACATTGATGTCAGAAATTTAGCACCAGGTACTTACATTGTTATTATCAGCTCAGCCGATAATCAAGTAATATACACGCAAAAGATACTGAAACTATAATTCAATAGTAGGTGGAAGAAAATTTATTCTCCACCTACTATTTTACTTGTACTGCGGTATAAATAGTTTTCGTAAATATGTCTACGGGCAAAACGATCAGGGGTATCAGAATTAACTAATTTTACATAAATAGCTTTAGGTACTCCATAATATTCGTATTCATTTCCGTCTGAGAAAACCACTCTAAGTATTTCAGATTTAAATTCAAAATCATTAATGCTTGATTCTGAAATTGTAGCTGTATATTCTGTAAATGTAGCGGCATGTGTTTCAGGATGTACACTTACCAAAAAATGATAAGACGCTATAAGTTTAGTTGATTTCTCCTCAGCCATTTTTTTTGACTCCTCACTATCCTGAAATTTATCAGGATGCCATTCCATCATAATTTTACGATAAACCTTCTTTAAATCACTCAAAGTTGCTTTATCGTCTACTCCTAAAATGGCTCTGTGGCGTTCAATGCGCTTCATATTATCAATTTTGTCGCCGCAAAAGTACAACATATAAATCCTTAGGCCAAAAAAAGCCCCCAATTAAGGGGGCTTATACTATAATTAAGTATTGACCAATTAGTTATTGGGGATTTTCGAATCTGCATTAAATATCCTGTAATAACCCGATCCTCTCTCTTTTTCTAAACTTTCCCAATCTTGTTCTTTTGAATTACTCAAGACAATCTCAGCTCGTCGGTTATCCTTTTGCAGATTTATGCTATTCTTAGATGACTTAGCAATACATGGAGCGATATTATACTTTTTCGCATAGCCATTTGTAAGAATTCTATTTTTATCTAATCCATTTTTAATTAAATAATCATATACCGCTTTTGCCCTCTTAACTGATAAACTATAGTTATATTTATTTGAACCGATACAATCAGTAAACGCACCAATTGCAATATTCGCAGCAGGTAATTGTTTTAATCTAGTCAATAAATAATCTAATACATATTGTTCTTTTATAGTTATTATATGCTTATCAAATTCAAAATGAACAACATACTTTGTATCAATACCTAAGGCATCAATACTATCTAACCTTCTTTTTTCATTAGCAGCTAATAAAGCAGCCAATGAATCAGCAATTTGCTTAGGACTTCTACCTCCTATTGGGGTAATGTAATCAAAAGTTTTTTGTCCTGCAACTGTAACAATTGAAAATTGTTCAGGAATACTATCTCCATTTAAGGTAGTAAACACATAGTTTCTATTCGGTTTACCTACAAAAGTATATTTAGCATTTTCATCCGAAATCAAGGTATCAATAGTGATACCCAAGTCAGCATCCATATAATGCATTTTATGATTAGGCACTATGGTACTATCATTTTTATAAATCAACAATCCATTAATTGTGTAAAATACAGGAGAATAGGTTGTCCCATAAATATCAAAATTTTGTTTTCTGTTAGACGTCAAATAAAAGTCGTTATTGATTTTTTTAACACTCACTTCATTATTGGCAGTATTTAATGGATAACCCAGGTTATTTACCTCATTATTTTTTGGATTCATCCCATAAACATCAAATCCACCCATTCCTCCGGCCCTACTTGAACTAAAAAATACACCTGTACTATCCTTAAAATATGAAATATCATCACTACTAGAATTTAATTCGTTTACAGGCCTTGGCTTTTGTTCAAATTCATCACCTACTTTATTTACATAGTAAATATCAAATCCTCCTTGACCACCTTTCTTATTACTAGCAAAATATAATCTTTTACCATTACTGTCAATAAAAGGATACAAATAATCGGCTTTATTGATATCAAAATTTATTTTACGAGTGTTACGCAATCTTCCATCAATAACATTTGCTTGGAAAAGTTTCCAAGGTGGAACACGCCTTAATGAAAATTTCCTCTTTTTTGCAAAGACAATTAATTTTGTACTGTCATCATAATCAAAAGCTTGATCAGTTGAAAATGTTAAAAATGTTTGCTCTGCTTTATTAAATTTATTTTTTACGCGTCTATAATTCACAAGCATGTCATTGTCATTACTTGTTGGTGCTGTAAAATCATCGGTCTTTTGCAGTCTATTTAATCTAAATTTCAATGAATCATTATCATTAAATAATACATTTCCTTTTACACCTTCATTAATTCTGAAATTTGGATTTGCACTCCAATAAACACGATTATAAAATAAATTTCTTCCAAAAGAAGGCTTGTTAGAAATGTACATTAATCCGCCTTTGTATGGAATTGGACTAAATTCATTATTAGTAGTGTTTATAATTAGTTTATTTTCCTTGAAATCCGAGGAATCCCTTAATAATAATTTCTGCTGCTTGGTTTGAGCGATTAATAGATTTGTTGAAGTAATTGCAATTATTACTAGCCAAAATCTAAAACATTTATTTTTTTGATTATTCATATCTAGTAAATCTTATATTTTTTATTATTAGGGAACAGATGACCAAATTCAAATCTCAAGAATAACTCATTTGTATTCGGTGTTTTAAAAGGCATATCATATGCATAACCAACCCTAAATTGAGGTGTAATTTGAACTTCAGCCAATCCCAATACTGACTCACCGGTCCTGTAGGATGCACCTAATCCTACCGTATTTTTAAGCCACATATTTAAATTAAAATCAGTTTGTATGGGTGCACCACTAGTTGCTTTAAATAATACAGATGGCTTTAAAAGTAAATCCTCACTTACATTAAATGAATATCCAGTGGTCAAGAAATAATGTAATTCATTCACTTGATATAAACTTGAATCTGATTTATAGCTTTGCACTTTAGAAAAAGTAATTACATCTGGCGCTGAAAATCCTACAAAAAAATGATCATCATGATAATAAACTCCTGCTCCTGCTAACGGCACAATTTTATTATAGTTAGTCGCATAAGCTGCATCGTAAGCGGTAATAAGACCAAGATTTACATTAGTTAACATTTTCATGTCGTTGTAAAATCCCCCTTTTAGTCCTAAACTTAAAACACCTTTTTCGGAAACAGGTATTTTCAAATTATAATATAAATTAGCACCTGTTCTGTGGATCACACTTACATATCGGTCATCAAATAGCTGTACGCCAAAACCATACTTCTTATCACCTGATGGTAGATCTAAGGTTATAGACTTTGTTGATGGTGCTCCTGCTAGTCCGGCCCATTGTTCTCTCCAAATAACGGCAACACTTGGAACACTTCTATTACCAGCATAGGCAGGATTGATATTAGTCATATTATACATGTATTGTGAATACATGGGCAATGACTGACCAAACCCCTTAAATTGTAACAAAACTAATGCTACAATTATGATTTTATAAATTTTTATCTTCATCTATCTCTGAATTATAACGAAACCTTTAAATACTTGTACTTTTCCTTTATCATCCACTGCCCTAAGTGTATAATAATATCCACCATCCACTAAATCTTGGCCTGCGAAATTACCTGTACCCTTTCCATTCCAATCATTATTATAATTGTTACTACTAAACACTATGTTACCCCATCGATTAAAGACTTCTAAATCTATAGTTGTATTTAATGGTTTAATAATTACAAAATAATCATGGACTCCGTCATTATTCGGAGAGAATCCCTCAGGTATATTTAAAACTAAATCTCTAACCTGATATTTAGTAGGCGTTTTTGTTGTAAGATTTGTACTTGATAAGTCCGAAGATTGCATAATTATTGTTCCCCACTTCGTGTTTGCCTTTAAATATGCAACATTCGTCAAAACGCCACTGTACCCATTTGGTACTAAATTGATAACAAATTTAGCAGTATCCTTAGCTAATGGAGCTACTGTACTTGATGACTGAGTAACATTTATATCGCTATTGCCATTAAATGAGTTATTTGCAATTAAACCACCTGTAGCCGTATTTCTAACAACACTATATGCACTGGTATTGGGAACTGAATTTTGTAAATTATCAATAAGTACAACGTTTGACAATGTTGTATTTGTTAAATTAGTGACAACTAATTTGAATTGATAATTATAGGTCGAATTACTTTGCATTACACCTGTATCAGCAATTTTTTGCAAATGAAATAATGCATTGGGATCTAGCAATGTTACATTAAAACTAACAGTATCACTTTCAACACTATTAACGATTTGACTTACTGTATATTTTTTGGTGCCAATTGTACTACCTAATGCAGGTATGCCAGTTTGTTTTACAGTTAAATAAAAATAATTAAAAGTTGCTCCTGCTAAACCTGATACTTGTAAACCAATATTAGAAGGATTAGATGCAACACCTAAAACATAGGTAGAATCCAAAACAATTGGTGGTGGTGGTGCAATAATTATCGTATCACCAACAAATGTCGTACTGTATAATCTTGTTGTTGTATCATATGATCGTACTTCATAAATATATTTTCCAATAGCTGATGGCATTGGAGGTGGTGTTGTATTACAATTTTGCGTACCTACTATACACCAAACGGGAACAACACCAACTGGTAAAGGACTAACAAACGAATTTAATGAAGTTGGAATTCCTGGCTTACCGAAAACATATTTACCATTTTGAACAACCGGTGGTGCAGGTGGAGCTACATTTACTGTTATCACTACCGTAGCAGTTGCGGTACTAGATGTATTGGTACCAGTTACCACAAAACTAGTCGTGGTTAAAACTTTTGTTGGTGTACCACTAATGATTCCTGTTTTTGGATTTATCGTCAACCCTGCTGGCAGTAAAGGTGTAATGATGTAATCGCTTAATGCTCCTCCTGTAATGGTTGGATTTAACGGAGTAATTGTTTTTCCTACAGTATAAATATTTGGCGTAGTATAACTTAAACCTATTGAAGAACCTCCACCGGTTCCTTGGCCAACACCTAATGTGAAAGTCAATGGTGGGCCAGATGAATAACATGCATATGGAAGTTCAGTAGCAACAAAACTAAATACATAATTTCCCATTGCACTTGGAGGAATGGCAATCGTTAATGGGCTACCCCTTAAAGCATAATTAATATTAGGTATAAAATTAGGCATTGGATTAGAACCAAAAACATCAACTGTATATGCATTTGGGTTACCTGAATTTATAATATATGCCAATTTGAAAGTTGTATCAGTAATTCCAACTCCCGTAGGTGGCAAAATACTAACTGAAGGCGCATATTTTACTGTTATAGATACCGTATTACTCGTAGCAACTGTACAAACACCACTTCTCACTTCGGCTTTATAATCCGTACTTGCTTTTAAATTTCCAGTATTTAAAACATCAGTTGTTGCACCTGGTATATTTGTCCAAGTATTTGCTCCAGCAGGCGATGACATCCATTGTATAGAACCAGTTGAACCAAATAAATTAATGGTAGTACTTGTTCCTTCACAAATAACAGTATCAAGTGCCTTAGCTGTTCCTGCAACACTAACAGGATATACAATTACTTGTTTTGAAATTGAGGATAAACAATTGTCTTGGCTTTGAATTTCCAAAACCACATTATATTTCCCAGCTGCAGTATAATTTCTACTAGCATTTAGTGTATTAATAAGTGCTGAACCATCACCAAAGTTCCAAGTATATTTTGTCAAAGGTGAATTCGTAGTCGAATTAACTGTACTTGTATTTGTAAAATTATTTGCACTAACACCCAAGCAAATTTCAGTATTACTCAAATTGAAATCAGCTTTCGGTGCAAATGTGTTTGATATCGTTAAATTATAGTCATTTGTATATGCCGACGAACCGCAGAAATTCACAGCTCTCACTTTAACTGTGGCAGAACCTGTGGCACTACTAGCCAATGTGTTAATTGCAGTACTTGACGAAGTAGTAGCAGAAATATTTCCTGAAACCACCCAATCATAACTAGTAGCAAACGTCACATCACTAATGGTATAAGTTGCATTCGAACCTAAACACAATGCATTAATACCAGAAATTGCAGTTGGTGTAGCTGGCACAGCATAAACAGCAATCGTAATAGAGTTTGAAGTTGCTGGAGTGCCAGTCACACAACTCGTAATTCCCGATGTCATAATAACAGTGACTACATCATTATTAGACAAATTTGTATTTGAATAGGTTGAACTGTTAATACCAACATTGGCGCCATTTAATTTCCATTGATAGGTTGGTGTTAATCCACCATTTATTGCAGAAGCTGTAAAGTTCACATTTGTTCCTGTACATATTTTATTATCAACTGCATCTGAACTAATGGTAACTCTAGCTGCAACATTAAGCTTAACAGATGCTAACCCAATTGGAACTAATTTAGGCGTAGCAGATCCCGACGAAATAACCAAATTGCCATGGTCTCCATTAAATCCATTTGCAGATAATCGAATAAATATAGTTGTATTAGTGACTGTTCCACTTATGGGTGTCAAACTTAATGAAGTTGAATAAGTACCTGATGCACTTGTAGCAACTTCGTATCCAGCAGGAGCAGTAATAACTAAGTTATTGGTTAATGTAACTGCGCTAACCACAATTGATTGTGCTGCTGATGGAATTCCAAAACAGCTACTAAAATTAGTTAATGTACCTGTAGCAGTTATGGTAGTTACATTCACAGTATAGGAAGCAGTTTTACCACATATTGCATAAGTAATAGTTGCTGTTCCTGTTGAAACACCCGTTACTATTCCTGTAGTTGCATTTACAGTTGCAATATTAGTATTAGTACTTGACCATGTGCCTCCTGTTAAAATATTTGACAAAGTCAAAGTATTCCCTAATAAAAATTCAGTTGCATTACCTGCAGCAGTTATTGACGGCATAAATCCATCAACGAAATTTGAAGCATTGCCAGTTAATGCTAATCCAGAAATTGTGCCAACCAAAGCATTGGAAGTATAATCATTTAAAGTAGTTATCGTAGTATTTGTTCCGTTCGCAATACCCTGATCAAAATTATAATTTGCAACCAACCCAGCTTCATTACCAGCTAAAGCCACATTCATATTGTTATTGATTTCAGTTGCTGTTCTCGCAGTATTCCAAATTCTTACTTCATCAATACTTCCTTTAAAAAATCTAGATCCTGCTAACAAATAGTCTTGACCAATAATTAAAGGATCGGTATTTGCAGCTGTTGCGATTGGTGTTCCTGTTAAAGTTTGTTCTACTCCATTTATGTATAGCTTTCTCGTGCCATTATTATTTACTGCAGCAATATGATACCATTTATTTAATGATAAAACAGCATTGCTCGTATTCATTTCATCAAAACTTACCCCTGAAAAATCACCTGTACCTGTTAATCTTAAAATGTATCCATTTGAAGATGCAGTATGATATTTACTAACAATACCTGCTGATGCATTAAATGCAGTTGGTTTAATCCATGTTTCAATCGTGTAATTTGTCGTTAAATCCAATGCATTATTATCAGCAATGGTAACTTTATCGTTAGTGCCATCTAAATGTAAAGCGTTGTCTGTATTTACTGTTGCGGTGATTGTTATAGAAGTTGCACCTGTTGAAGTAATCGTTAAGTTACCAGACGTTGCAGTGATTGCACTATTAATTAATCGAACATAAATATTTGTGTTCGTTAATGTACCAGCACTTGGAGTTAATGAAATAGTTGAAGTATAGGTTCCATTAGATGTTGTTGCAATTTGAAAACCTGCAGGAGCAGAAATAGTGACACCTGATGTTAAATTAGCGCCTGAAACTATGATTGATTGAGGCGTAATAACACAACCTGAACAACTCGTAAATGTTTTTAAACTAGATGAAGTTAAAGTTGCAGCTTGTATTACTGTTAAATTATAAGCAACAGTTTTATTACAAATAGTATAGGTTATTGTAACGTTTCCTCCAGAAACACCAGTCACCAAACCCGTATTTGCATTAACAGTTGCAATACCTGCATTTGTCGAAGACCATACTCCACCATTCAAGCCATTCGTTAATGTCAATGTCGAACTTGATGCTAATGTTGTAGCATTTCCAGCAGCACTAATTGAAGGCATAAATCCTTCAACAAAATTTGATGTATTACCTGTCAATGTAACACCTGATATAGTTCCTGATAATGTGTTGGCTGTAATGTCTGTTAATGTTGTTGTTGTAGTATTATTACCATTTGCAATTCCTTGATCAAAATTATAATTGGCTACCAATCCCGATTCATTACCTAACATGGAGGCATTCATATTGTTTGTAATATCAGCAGCTGATCTTGCAGTATTCCAAATTCTAACTTCATCGATACTTCCATTAAAAAATCTCGAACCATTGGATAAAAAATCCTGACCAATAATTACTGGATCTGTATTGGCAACTGTAGTCAAAGCTGTTCCCGTTAATGTTTGTTCTACTCCATTAACATATAATTTTCTTATTACTCCATTTTTAACAGCAGCAACATGATTCCATTTATTTAAAGTCAATACACCATTACTTGTATTCATTTCATCAAAGCTAATTCCAGAAAAATCTCCGGTAGCAGTTAATCTTAAAATATACCCATTTGCAGCAGCAGTATGATACTTACTAACTATCCCACCCAATTGAATAAATGTTGTAGGTTTAATCCATGCTTCAATCGTATAATTTGTAGTTACATCCAATGCATTATTATCAGCAATCGTTACATTATCATTTACCCCATCAAAATTTAACGAATTATCAGTATTGGTAGTAGCTGTAATTGTTTTAGAAGTAGCACCTGTTGAAGTAACAGATATTACGCCTGAATTTGTAGCTATAGCATTATTTGTAAGTCTTGCATAAACTGTAGTTGTTGTTACTGTACCTGCTGTTGGAGTTAAATTTATAGTTGTAGCAAAACCACTATTTGAAATCGTTGAAACTTCAAAACCAGTTGGTGCAGTTATGGTCAAATCTGCATTTAAGAAACCTCCAGAAACTGAGAATGTCTGAGGATTAATTGTACACCCCGAACATGTAGAAAAAGTTTTCAAAGTCCCTGTTGCTGTAATTGTTGAATTTACTTGTGCATTTGTTTTTTCATTAATAAATAATGAAATGGCTAAAAATATTAATACAAGAACTTTTGTTTTTGTAAAGTTTTTTAGGCCGAATTTGCTGAAAAGTTTTGACATAATTAGGCATTTCAATGGTTTTCTAGATATTGCTAAAATAATCGAATTATATTGAATACATATGTGATAACTCACAATTGCTATATATTTTTTATCACATATAAGTAAATTTATATGTATTATTAATTGTTATACGAAAAAAGCCCCCCATTTCTGGAGGGCTTCCTAACTAAAACCTTATCAATGTTGGGTAAGTTAATACCCAATAACCTTATTTAACTTCCTCAAACTGAGCGTCTTCAACTGTATCG
>Ga0078894_10001921_pt1 | contig 15590 bp, 17 predicted proteins | sample LauGreSu1BDMLBSD_2_FD_67506 | JGI IMG/M metagenome (GOLD analysis project Ga0078894, IMG submission 67506) | Freshwater lake microbial communities from Lake Michigan, USA - Su13.BD.MLB.SD (version 4) (version 4) | ecosystem: Environmental > Aquatic > Freshwater > Lake | place: Lake Michigan... | reverse complement strand
ATTTTAGATTATTAAAATGATAAAATTAGAAACGTTAAAGAACATATGGAGTGTAAAAGAATTGAAAAAGAAAATTCTATTTACGCTTTCTATGTTATTGATATATAGAGTAGGTACACATATTGTTTTACCTGGAATTAGTTCTGACTCGCTTGCTCAATTAAAGCAATCAACAGATGGAGGTCTTTTAGGTATATTTAATATGTTTGCGGGTGGTGCATTTTCAAATGCATCTATTTTTGCATTGGGTGTAATGCCTTATATATCTGCTTCTATAGCCGTTCAATTACTTGGATTTGTGTTTCCTTATTTCAAGAAAATGCAAATGGAAGGGGAAAGTGGTAGACGTTCTTTAAATTAAATAACACGTTATTTGACAGTAGCTTTTACAATGTTTCAAGGTATAGCTTACATGACTTATTTGAAGTCTTTAGGTATTGAGCCTTCTAATGGAATTAGTCCCGTATTCTTTTCTATACTTACCATGTTTGTTTTAACAGCTGGAACATTATTCGTAGTTTGGATAGGAGAAAGAATCACTGATAATGGTTTAGGAAATGGTGTTTCTATAATCATCATGGCAGGTATTATGGCACGTTTGCCAATTGCTTTATATAATGAAATTCGTTCTAAAGTATCAGCAGATAGTGGTGGATTGGTTTTATTATTGATAGAAATGATTTTATTTGTAGTAGTAATAATGGCTGTAATTTTGATCTTACAAGCAGTAAGAAGAATTGCAGTAAACTATGCAAGAAAAATAGTAAGTGGTGGAGGAAGTGTAATTCCGGGTAGAAGAAGTGCACCTGTTGAAACTACCGATATGGAAGGTAGTGTAAGACAGTATTTGCCATTAAAACTAAATACAGCGGGAGTTATGCCAATTATATTTGCACAAGCAATTATGTTTATTCCTTCTTTTGTAGCGCAAGGTTTAAAATTGAATCAAAATACAAGTTTTTGGATTAATATTACCAATGTTAATGGATGGATTTATAATTTGATTGTATTTGTAATGGTAGTAGTAATGACTTTCTTATATACTGCTATTGTAATGAGTCCAACACAAATGGCGGATGATTTGAAAAGAAATAATGGTTTTATTCCAGGCATCAAGCCAGGTGCTGAAACGGCGGATTATATTGATATGATAATTTCGTATATAACATTTCCAGGGTCATTGTTCTTAGGATTGATAGCAATATTGCCTTATATTATTACTACATTTTTGAAAGTAGATCCTCAATGGGCATCTTTTTATGGAGGAACATCTTTATTAATAGCAGTGGGTGTAATATTAGATACGGTTTTACAAGTAGAAGGTTACTTGTTGAATAAAAAATATGATGGATTGACAGATTATAATAAGATGTCAGGAAGACAAACAGTTGCTTAAAACATTGAAGAGTGATTTTAAAGACTGATGAAGAAATTGAAAAAATAAAAGAGAGTTGTCTCTTGGTTTCAAAAACGTTAGCTGAAGTAGCAAAACATTTGAAAGTTGGAGTAACTGGAAAGGAAATTGATAAAATTGCCGAAGCGTTCATACTAGATCATAAAGCAGTACCTTCTTTCAAAGGATATAGAGGATTCCCTGCTACATTATGTATTTCGCCAAATCATGCGGTGGTTCATGGAATACCAAATGATATTCCGTTTAAGAATACAGATATTGTATCTATAGATTGTGGGGTATATTTTAATGGATTTCATGGGGATAGTGCATATACTTTTGCTTTTAACAATGCTCCTAAAGAGGCTGCCTCGTTATTGATAGCTACAAAAGAAAGCTTAAAAAAGGGAGTAGATATGGTTAAAGCTGGTGTGAGAACAGGTGATTTGGGATTTGAAATACAAGATTATTGTGAGAAAAAAGGCTATAGTGTTGTCAGAGAATTGGTAGGTCATGGTATAGGAAGAAATTTGCATGAACCTCCAGATGTACCAAATTTTGGGAAGAAAGGAAAAGGTGTAGTTTTGAAGAAAAATTTGGTGATTGCTATAGAGCCAATGATCAATATGGGTAAAAAAGATGTAGTGATGGATGAGGATGATTGGACAATTATTACAAAAGATAAGAAATTGTCAGCTCATTTTGAACATACAATTTTTGTAGGATTAGATAAATCAGAAGCACTAACTACTCACAGATTTGTAGAAGAAGCAGTGTTGAATAATAATGAATTGTTAAATATATAAGTGATAGAATATAATAAAAAAAGTTGCAATTAAAAAAAAAGTTGTAATTTTGCCGTCCAAAAAAAATATGGGTAAACAAGATTTGATAAAATTAGATGGAACAATAACAGAAGCATTATCCAATGCTATGTTTAGAGTACGTCTAGAAAATAATCATGAGATAATTGCACATATTTCTGGTAAAATGAGAATGAATTATATCAAAATTTTACCAGGAGACAAGGTATCTGTAGAGATGAGTCCTTATGATTTAAATAAAGGAAGAATAACATTTAGATATAAATAATAAGAAAAATGAAAGTTAGAGCATCTATTAAAAAAAGAAGTGTCGATTGTAAAATCGTACGAAGAAAGGGAAGATTGTATATTATTAACAAAAAGAATCCTAAATTCAAACAACGTCAAGGTTAAAATAAAAAAATATGGCAAGAATAGCAGGTATAGATTTACCAAAAAATAAAAGAGGTTGTATTGCATTGACTTATGTATATGGCATAGGAAGAAGTACTGCAGTTAAAGTTTTGGAAAGATGTAATATAGATCAAAATCTAAAGGTACATGAGTGGCCAGAGGAGTCAATTGCTCTTTTGAATAAAGTGGTAGCTGATGAATATACAGTAGAAGGAGAGTTGCGTTCTGAAATACAATTAAGTATAAAAAGACTGCAAGATATCGCTTGTTATAGAGGTATTAGACATAGAAAAGGATTGCCTTTGAGAGGTCAATCTACTAAAAACAATGCGAGAACAAGAAAAGGTAAGAAGAAAACTGTTGCGAATAAAAAGAAAGTAACTAAATAATAAATAGAGATAAAATATAAATATGGCAAAGACGACTAAACAAGCTGCTAAAAAAAGAATTGTAAAAGTTGAGAAAGAAGGTCAAGTGCATATTAATGCCACTTTTAACAACATCATTATTTCATTTACAAACAATTCTGGTCAAGTAATATCTTGGGGTAGTGCTGGTAAAGCAGGATTTAGAGGTTCTAAAAAGAATACTCCATTTGCAGCACAATTAGCTTGCGAAGATGCAGCTAAAGTTGCATATGAAGCAGGATTGAGAAAAGTAGAAGTGTATGTAAAAGGTCCAGGAGCTGGAAGAGAAAGTGCTATTAGAACTGTAGTTACAAATGGTATAGAAGTTTCAGTAATTAAGGATATTACTCCAATTCCTCACAATGGTTGTAGACCTCCAAAGAGAAGAAGAGTATAATATTTATATTTTTTGTAAGAATTTTATTTAGAAAGTATTTTAATATAATATAACAATATGGCAAGATATAGAGGCCCACAAACAAAAATAGCTAGAAAATTTGGAGAAGAAATCTTTGGCTACGATAAGTATTTTCAAAGAAGAAAATATGCTCCAGGTCAACATGGACCATCAAAAAGAAGAAAACAACAAAGTGAATATGCTATTCAGTTGACTGAAAAACAAAAAGCAAAGTATACTTATGGCGTTTTGGAAAGACAGTTTGAAAAAACATTTAAAAAAGCTACAAGTAAACAAGGTGTAACAGGTGAAATCCTATTACAATTATTAGAAGCTAGATTAGATAATACTGTTTACAGAATGGGATTCGCCAATTCTCGTCGTCAAGCAAGACAAGTAGTATTACACAAACATATAACTGTTAATGATAAAATTGTTAACATACCATCTTATTCATTAAGACCAGGTGATGTTGTAGCTGTAAGAGAAAAATCAAAATCATTAGGATTAATTTCTTCTGCTTTGGCCAATAGAGAAAGAACATTTGGTTGGTTGGAAGTAAATGATACAAAAATGGAAGGTAAATTTATGCAATTTCCTACCAGAGATGATATTCCTGAAAAAATTAACGAACAATTAATCGTTGAGCTATACTCTAAATAATTTTTGAACTATATTTTAATTGTAAATAAAATGTCTATATTACCTTTTCAAAAACCCAATAAAATTGTAATGAACAAAGCGAATGAATTTGAAGGTTCATTCGAGTTCAAACCTTTGGAGCCAGGATATGGCGTTACAATTGGTAATTCAATTAGAAGAGTTTTATTATCCTCATTGAGCGGTTATGCGATAGTAGGATTTAAAATCGATGGTATTCAACATGAATTCAGTACAATACCAGGTGTATTGGAAGATGTTACAGAAATTAATCTTAATTTGAAGCAAATTAGATTGAAAAATATTTCTGCAAATGAAAGTTCATCAGAAAGAATTAGCATCAAAATTGACAAACAAGCAACTTTTACAGGAGCTGATATTCAAAAAAACAGTAGTGTTTTTGAAGTAATGAATCCTGATTTTGTTATTTGTAATTTAGATGGAGCTGCGCCTTTGAATTTGGAAATTACTATTCAAAAAGGAAGAGGTTATGTTCCTGCAGAAGAAAATATTATTCCTGATATGCCAATTGGTTATATTCCAATCGATTCAATCTACACTCCTATTAAGAATGTTCAATATACTATTGAGAATTTCCGTGTAGAGCAAAGAACAGATTATGAGAAATTGACGTTAAATATCAAAACAGATGGAACTATTCATCCAGAAAATGCTATTAAAGAAGCTGCTAAAGTTTTAGTTCAACATTTATTATTGTTAACGGATGAGAATATCACATTAGATGCTCCAGAAGTTAAAGCAGTAGAAGTTGTAGATGAGCATATTTCATACATGAGAAAATTATTGAAAACGCCACTTGAAGATTTAGATTTATCAGTAAGAGCTTTCAATTGTTTGAAAACTGCAAAAATTGAAACTTTAGAAGAATTAGTTCAATTTGATACAAATGATTTATTGAAATTTAGAAATTTTGGTAGAAAATCATTAATTGAAATTGAAGAACTTTTAGTAGAAAAAGGACTTTCTTTTGGAATGGATATCGCAAAATATAGATTACACGAAGATTTTTAATAAGTAAATCAATAAAAAAATTAAATTTTTAATTTCTAAATACATACCTGATACGGTGTATTTTAGTTTAAACCAATAAAATAATGAGACACGGTAACAAAATCAATCACTTAGGAAGAAAAAAGGCACACAGAGATGCCTTGTTAAAGAATTTATCTAATGCACTTATTAGATATAAAAGAATCAATACAACGCTAGCAAAAGCTAAAGAATTAAGAAAACACATTGAACCATTATTGACTAAATGTAAAACTGATTCTACTCATAATAGAAGAATATTGTTTTCTTATTTACAAGATAAAGAATCTATCAAAGAATTATTTGGAACTATTTCTGATAAAATTTCTTCAAGACCAGGAGGTTATACAAGAATTATTAAATTAGGATTTCGTTCTTCTGATGCTGCAGAAATGGCAATGATTGAGTTAGTAGATTTCAATGAAATATACAAAACAGAATCTTCTAGTGCTGCTGGTAAAACAAGAAGAAGTAGAAAAAAAGCTAGTACAGCTCCAGTAGTTAATGCTGTGGAAGAAGCTCCTGTATTAGAAGAAGTTTTAGAAGAAGTAGCAGTTGAAGAAACGGCAAATATAGAAGAAACAACTGTAGAAGTTTTAGAAGAAGTAGCAGTTGAGGAAACAGCAAGTATAGAAGAAACAACTGTAGAAGAAGTAGCAGTAGAAGAAACAGCAAGTATAGAAGAAACAACTGTAGAAGAAGTAGCAGTAGAAGAAACAGCAAATATAGAAGAAACAACTGTAGAAGATGTGGTGGAAGAGAGTACAATTGTTGAAGAGGAAAATTCTACTGAAGAGCCATCTGAAGAAAAGAAAGAAGATTAATCATTTTTTTTTAATTTAAAAAGCAACACTTCAAGTGTTGCTTTTTTTTTGTTACCTATATAATGGTGTCGGTATAGTTTAAAATCGTATTATATCAATTTTAAATAACCCATTTCTATACTATATTTATTCATACAATTATTGCTATTTATCATCATTAATTTATTTTAAGCTCTTATAATTTTTTAGTAATTTTGCCAAAATTAAAAATAACACATGAGTGATTTTAATCCAAATGATATCGCATTAGACAATGGAAATCTATATGGACTTCCTAAGAATATAGTAGAAACTGATCTTGTTGTAGTTTCAGTGCCATGGGACGTAACTGTATCCTATGCAGAAGGAACTTCATATGCTCCACAACTTATTCAAGAAGAATCCTTACAAGTAGATCTTTTTGATTTTGATTATGGCAATTTTTGGGAGAAAGGAATTTATTTTGTACCTTCAAATGATGAAATCCTTCAGCTGAGCAAGAAGCATCGTGCAATGGCAAAAGAAGCTATAAGGCTACAAGCAATTGGTGAAAATCCTAACACAAATACTACATTAAAGCAAGATATAGATAAAGTTAATATTGCTTGTGAGCAAATGATTCAATATGTATATGATAATACAAAAAAATTAATACAAGAAAAAAAGAAAGTTGTATTGTTAGGAGGGGATCATAGTACACCATATGGATTTTTCAAAGCATTATCTGATTCAGGGGTATCTTTTGGTATATTACAAATTGATGCCCATATGGATTTAAGAGAATCCTATGAGTATTTTAAATATTCTCATGCTTCCATTATGTATAATGCCTTAAAATTAGAAGGTATTCACTCACTTTGTCAAGTTGGGATTCGTGATTTTTGTGAAGAAGAGTCAAATTATGCCATAAATACTGAAAAACAAGTAAATGTATTCTACGATAGAGCTATAAAAAAACAATTGATAGAAGGTAAAACATGGGTACAGATTTGTGATGAAATAGTAGCTTCTTTACCACAAAAAATTTATATAAGTTTTGATATAGATGGTTTGGATCCTGCTTTGTGTCCTAATACGGGAACTCCGGTTCCTGGAGGCTTAGATATAGATAGCATCTTTTATTTGCTTGATAAAGTAAAAGCTTCTGGAAAAGAGATTGTAGGAATAGACTTGAACGAAGTAGGAAATTCAGCATGGGATGCAAATGTAGGTGCTAGAGTATTGTATCGTTTGTGTGGATTATGGATGAGTTAAATATGAGTATTTTACTATTTGATAAAAAGTTGTAATTTAAATTAGATTGATAATATGATGTATAGAAAATGTATAATATTGATAGCTTTATGGTTTTCAATCCCAATATTGTTTTTTGCGCAAAAGAAAAAAACGATTCAAAAAGAAAAATTAGAAACAAAATCAAAATTAGTTTTGGAAGTTCCGGATAGTATAAAAGATGGTTCATATAAGTATTATTTTCCTAATTCTCAAAAAGTACAAAAAGAAGAGAATTTTATAAAAGGAAAACGTCATGGAGAGTCTTGGACTTATTATGAAAATGATGAGGTCCATGAATTTATAAGCTATACCAATGGCATGAAACAAGGAATTTATAAATTATACTTTCCAAATGGACAAAAACAGATTTCAGGTAGATATTTTGCAAATAAAGAAGATGGAGAATGGACATATTATTATGATAATGGAAAGGTATATTTAATAAAAAACTATAAATTAGGAGTGGATGAAGGAAGTATGACCATGTTCACAAAAGAGGGTATTTTAATGGCTGATGGATTCTATAAAGAGGGTAAAAAGCATGGAAAATGGATAGATTTTCATGATAATGGCAATAAACGACTCGAAGCATATTATAAACATGGAAAGTATGAAGGACCTTATTCTTCATATTGGGATAATGGGAAAATACAAAATCAGTCATATTTTTTGAATGGAGAATTAGAGGGGCAAATCATGGATTATGATTCAATGGGTAATCCAATAAGTAGATATAGTTATCGTAATGGAAGAAAAAGTGGTGCGTTTGAAACGTTTTATATACATGGAAAAGTAAAAGAGAATGGTATGTATCGTTCGAATGTTTTGGATGGTAAGTATAAGTTTTTCTATGATAATGGGTTAGTTAAAGAAGAAGGCGAATATAAAGAAGGAAAGAAAATAGGGAAGTGGTTTATATATGATGCTAATGGTAAAAAAACAAAAGAAATATTTGATTAAAATAAAGAAATGAAATCATTAAAAAATATAAAAATGGTGCTATTGGATGTTGATGGTACACTTACAGATGGAGGAATTTATGTTCATCATGATGGTACACAATCAAAACGATTTCATGCCCATGATGGTGAGGGAATAAGAAGAACCCTTGAAGCAGGAATTGAAATTGGAATAATTAGCGCTGCTTCGTTAGCCAAAGATATGATTGAATCCCGAGCGAAAATGCTGGGTATAAAGTATGTACATGCTTTTAGAAGTAATAAAAGAGAAGTAGCTGAAAAATGGGCTGAAGAATTGGATCTCAAGCCAGAAAATATAGCATTCGTAGGAGATGATATTATAGATCTGGAAGTAATGCAATGGTGTGGTATAGCTGCAGCACCTGCCAATTCCCATGAAAGTATTATTCCTTATGTGGATTTTCATTTGTCTAAAGCTGGAGGGAATGGTGCAGTGAGAGAGTTCTTAGATAAAGTTTTGGAAGCTAAAAACAGTTGATTATTTGTTTTTACATTATTGCATGTAGTCAATTATATTTTTATATAAATTTTTAAAACTGACCCGTCTGCAACAATACAAGTGTACAAGCTTCTTCGTAAGCAATTTCTTGTTCTTTTAGTAGCTGATATAATAATGGATTTTCAGTGCCTGGATTGAAAATAACACGTTTTGGTTTGAGTGCCAAAATATAATCAAAATGACCTACTTGATTGGTAGGATTCATATACAGACTTATCGTATCTAGCACTTCTGGATAAAAATATTTGTTTTGAATAACTACATCGGCTATTTTTCCTGTTTTAAGACCATACGCATAAGTCGTATGATTGTATTTTCGGAGCATATTTACAGCCTTATTTGAATATCTATCGGTATTCTCCGATACTCCAATCACTAATGTGGTTTTATTCATAAATTATTATTAATAATACTATCTCAGTCTACAGCCAAGGCTTTTTGAAAGAAAATTGCAATTCAAATCCTCAAATCAAAAATTACTAATCACAATCTTCTACATTGCTAAATCCTCTTCGTCTTCGCTATATGTTACGATATTTTCGCTATTTGATAAGTTCAACTTGTTATCTGTCATGGTTTTTCCAAAACTGTTTTCAAAACTCAACTCTTTGTTTGGACGTCCATTGGCCGTAGTAGTTTGTTGTTTTTGTGGCATAGAAAAACTCTCCGAGTTTGCATCCGCAAAATCTGCTCTATTATAGCCTTCTCTTGGATCAAATCCATTATTGATTTGTATTGCTATAAAATTTATACGGTCCATACGAAATGTTCTCCAGTCATTTCTTAGTCTACACCAGCCCACCAAATTCGTTTTGCCATCGCGAGTTACAATGTCCATTGGTTCAATTTCTCTCTTGGTTAAGCCTTTTTCTCTTGAATGATATTCAATCGTTACTACTTTATCTGTTTTTATAGCATTGTGGATGGTGTTGATTAGATTTGAACTAAAGCTGTAAGCTGATTCATAATCTTGTTTTTTGTTTCTGTTGTTTCTATGATTCATAAGGGTTAAAGATTATATGTTAAAAATAAATTATATGTTTTAGATGTTTGCAAGCTGTGTCTCTAGGCTTTTAAGTCTTTCGAGACCATCTTGCAGTTTTTTCTGCTCCATTTCTAATACCTTAGCGGGTGCATTATTTACAAATTTCTCATTCTTCAATTTCGCTTCCACGCTAGCTACAAAACCTAGAGTGTATTGAATTTCTTCTTCTATTTTTTGTTTTGATTCGGTGCTGTCTATCGCTTTTTCACTATTTACAAATACCTTTTGATTCTCTATCAACAATGCATTTTGTGTTTTAGTGCCAATTTCACTATCAATTACTTCGGCCCAAACCAATTTTTTGATTTTTGGTATAAATGCTTCTAGCTTTTCGAGCAATGTTTTTTCAATACTCAATCCTATTGGCTCTCTATTCTTCATTTTTAGATTGGCACGTATTTCTCTTGATTTTATGATTAATTCAAAAAATGGCTCACTGTTTTTTATCAATTCCAATTCGGTCTTTACATTTTCTTTCTTAGCAGGATGCGGCGCTAAAGCACAAATATCACCAGCCTTACGCTCTTTAGTATTTTCCCATAATTCTTCGGTAATGATTGGCATAATTGGGTTCAAAACCGATAAAATCGTTTCAAAAAATTGAATCGTTTGGTCGTATGTATATCGGTCTATTGGTTTTTCATAGTCTGGTTTTATCAATTCCAAATACCAGCTACAAAAATCATCCCATATAAAGGTGTACAAATCTTTGAACGCTTCCGAAATCCTCAAATTCTCAATATTTTGAAGATAAGAATTTACTTGCAACTGAAGTTTTGCCCCAAACCAATCTATTACAGCTTGATTTTCTTCATTTTTACCTTCGTATATTTCCCAGCCTTTTAAAAGCCTGAAAGCATTCCATAATTTATTTCCAAAATTTCTACCAATTTCAAGACTTTTTTCATCAAAAAGGATATCATTTCCTGCAGGCGAAATACTCATCATACCATATCGCACGCTATCTAGCCCAAATCGATCTATCAATTCAAACAAATCGGGGCTATTGCCTAATTGCTTGCTCATTTTTCGGCCGAGTTTATCACGAACCATTCCCGTCAAATATACTTTTTCAAAAGGTTTAGTATCAGTATATTCGTAGCCAGCTATTATCATACGCGCTATCCAGAAAAATAAGATATCCGAACCTGTTACGATCATCTTTGTAGGATAGTAATAGTTCAGTTCTTTATTTTTGCTCAAATCTATTTTACCCGTTTCTTTATCAAAACATTCGTCAGCATAGCCTTTGAAAACTTCCATGGGCCACAACCAGCTACTTGCCCAGGTATCCAATACGTCTTCATCCTGGCGCAAATCCTCTTTTTTGATTTGCGGATCTATTTTTTTTGCTAATTCAAAAGCTTCTTCAATATTTTCAGCTACTATATATTCATCATTAGGCAAATAATACGCCGGGATACGATGTCCCCACCACAATTGACGGCTAATACACCAGTCTCTCACATTACTCATCCAATGATTGTAAGTGTTTTTGTGAAATGCTGGAAATAGAATTACTTCATCATCCATTACCACTTCATGCGCTTTTTTGGACAAACGCTTCATATCTATAAACCATTGGAGAGACAATTTAGGTTCTACAACCGTATTCGTTCGCTCACTTCGTCCTATTTTATTTTCTATCTCTTCTACTTTTGATAAATGTCCTTTTTCTTCCAGCAAAGGCTCTATTATTTTACGAACCTTGAATCGATCCAAACCCACAAAATCGGGATAAGAACAATCTGCGTTCAACGTACCGTCATCATTCAAAATGTCCAAAAACGGTAATTCGTGTCTTACACCAATTTCGTAGTCATTGATATCATGTGCAGGCGTTACCTTTAAGCATCCTGTCCCAAAATCTTTATCTACATAATCATCAAAAATGATAGGAATGGCTTTATTTATAAGTGGTACTATCGCTTTTTGACCTTTTAAATGCAAATATCGTTCATCTTTTGGATTAATCGCTATTGCCACATCGCCAAAAATGGTTTCGGGACGTGTAGTAGCAATTGTCAGAAACTCTGAACTTCCTTCTATCGCATATTTAATGTGAAAAAGCTTCGATTTTTCGGGCGTATCTTTATAGATTACCTCTTCGTTGGATAACGCCGTTTTGGCTTCACAGTCCCAATTGATGATACGTTTTCCTTTATAAATGTAGCCTTTTTTATATAAATCTACAAAAACACGAATAACCGCTTTGTAGTAGTCGTCATTCATAGTAAACTCCTCACGGCTCCAGTCGCAGCTGCAACCAATAGCTTTAAGCTGACTGATGATAATACCACCATACTTATTTTTCCATTCAAATGCATGTTTGAGGAAATCCTCACGTGAAAGTTCACTTTTCTTTATTCCTTTTTCACGAAGCATCTGAACTACTTTGGCTTCAGTAGCTATTGAGGCATGGTCCGTTCCAGGAACCCATAGCGCATTAAATCCCTCTTTGCGGGCTTTTCGGATAAAAAAATCTTGCAACGAATTGTTCAGTACGTGCCCCATGTGAAGTACGCCCGTAACATTGGGAGGCGGAATGACTATTGTATACGAAGGATTTTCGTTCACCTCAGAGTGAAACGTTTTATTTTCTTCCCAATACTTCAACCATTTTGCTTCCGCTTCTTTCGCGTTAAAATTTTTGTTCATTTTTTATTGCTCTATTTTTTTGCAAGCTACAAATGTAATAAAAAATCGTTATTTATCTAGCTATTTTGTTGCTTAAAAGCAAAAATAATGAAAATTTCTTTTCACTATTTCTTCATCAATAAAAAAGCAATTATTTGATTAATCTATTTTTTAAGTTTCATATTGACCCTCATAAAGTTTAAAAATTCATAACGAGTTTTAAACTAAAGTTACGTCCCATGTTGAAGATACCCATTCTTCCTGTTGCGGGATTCATAGGAGCATATTTTAATCTACTCAAATGACTTTGATAGGCCACATTTGCCAAATTTTCTCCACTGATATATAAATTCATAAAATCATTGCGATGATATCCTTTGATACTGGCACCTATTCCAGCACTTAATAATCCGTATGAAGGAGTAGCGGTCTCAGTGCCATTGGCACTAAAAAAATTATTTTGTGCCAATACATAATCAAGACTGAATTTCACATAAGCATTTGAAAATATTTTTCCTACGGTTTTAAATTGTGCCTTGATTTCTCCTCGATATTTTGGCGCAGGGATAAAAGGTAGATAATGACTGCTATCCGGTTGATTGTTTTGTAATGCTTGGACATAAGAAAAAGAATTTTCAAAATGAAGCCAATCAAAAGGGTGTGGATGCAGATCAAAGTATATTTCTCCTCCAAAAATAGTCGCATTGCCCGATGTAAATTTATAGGCTGGAGCAGGATCCTTGGGGTCGGGAATACTATCTTGTCCATTTGCATCTTTTAATTTTTCGGTAAATATATAATTGCTAATCAAATTTATATAAGGAGTCATTTCAAAAGTAACATGCTCTGTGTTTAGAAAATAGGCTAGATCTATCTGATGGCTAATTTCAGGTTTTAAATTTGGATTCCCAATTTCATATCTAAAGGTACCTTCATGCCTTCCATTTGATGCCAGCTCTGCTATGTTTGGCGCTCTAAAACCTCTGGAAATATTAATCTTAAGTGTAGAGGATTTGTGCATTCGATATGACAATCCTATGCTTCCCGATATTCCATTATAATTATTGGTAAAAGAATTAAATTTTTGACTAGAATTGGAATCGGGAACTGATATGGGATTTTCAATACTATCTAAATATAGCTCATCTGAATGGACATATCTATTGTCAAATCTTATTCCTCCAGCAATGGTTAATTTCCCAAATGTTTTCTGTGTGCTTACAAATGTTCCCGCATCCAAAAAATGATAGTTGGGTATCAAAAATTCAAGGCCTTTGTTTGTATTGGATTGATACATGCCACTAGTGCCAAGTGAAGTTTCCCATCCATTTTTCTTTTGAAAATGGTATCTGAAATTGTAATTTAGAGTATTTAAGTCAAAGTATAAGGCAATATCATTAGGATTTGTAGGGTTCCCAAATTCTATTCGTTTATTATTTTGAAATCCTAAATCGGCATGAATGGTGCCTTTTTTTAATATAATATATTGATTGGCGGAGATTCTAAGATGATTGATTTCTTGATGTGGATACCCAATTTGATACCCCGAATAATCTTGTGGTGAAGCGGTAACAGCATCACCATTAGAATTGATGAATGTAAAATTCCCTAAAATATCGCGTTCTCCTTCAGGTAAATTTAGAATTTGGTTAAAAGTACTTATGGTCAAATGAGAATGTCCCCAACTTTTGTTGATTCCTAAAAACAATGTTCCGTCAAATTCTCTAAATCCCGAATTTAATACTTTTCCATCGTAAGCATTTTGATAGTTACTTGCCCATTTATTGCTATATCTACCAAGCCATTGAAATCCATTTTTATTTCCTGTATTAGAGATAGAATAGCCTAGTAGGTTGTTGTTTGATTGATAATTTGATATAAATTGCGTTTTGATTTCGCCTAAAGAAGGCAATTTAGGGGCTAAAAAATTAAGCACTCCCGCAATTCCATCGGATCCATACATAAGACTTCCGGGGCCTTTTACTATTTCTACTCGGTCTACGGTATATTCATCTATTTCTATGCCATGTTCATCACCCCATTGTTGACCTTCTTGTCTTACTCCATTGTTCAGCGTTATGATTCTATTGTAGCCCAATCCTCTGATTGTAGGTTTTGAGATAGCCGCTCCAGTGGTGATTTGATTCACTCCAGGAATATGTTTCAATGCGTCTATTAAATTTGTAGAACCATTTTGGTTCATTGTATTTCTATCTACGGTTTTTATGATCACAGGATTGTATCTTATCTCTGAAGATCTACTTACTCCTGTTACGATTACTTCATTTAGTTCGTTGATAGACGTTGACATCTCAAAAGATATGTTCGTATCCTTAGAAATGGAAATAGAATGTATCAAGGATTTGTATCCCAGCAGGCTAATTTCTATGAGATAAATTCCCGATTTGAGATTTCGGAATTCAAAATTTCCGTCCTTGTTGGATTTAGTTCCTGTTTTGAGATCTGAAAGATATATAGAAACTCCAGCCAAATTTCCATGATTTTGATTTTTAATATTTCCCGAAAAAATATTTTGTGAAGATAAGCCTATGGCTGTGCAACAGCACAATAGCCATGAAAATAATTTATTTATAGTCATTGTTTGATTATTAAAAGTATAAAATTAAAAATTCCAAATAAGTTCTATTCGGATGAAATAATATACGCTCTATAATATTTTAGCGTAATTATTATATTTATAGTTCTTTAAAAAGTCAAACTAAAGGAGGCCCTCTATTGGAGAATAAATTTAGAACAATACTATGAATACTTCTATAGTAAGCAATATAGATGTATTGTTTTTTTAAATTAAAATAAAAGTATTGAAAATGAAAAAGAGTATGTGCCGAAAGGGTATGATGATCGCAGATTGAACATTTTTCAATGGCTTGAGTCAAATGCGCTTTATGATGGCAATGCTCTGATTTAATATCATAATAAATGGCTTTTTCACATGGATCGGCCTGGTCTATAGAAACTATATGATGATCATGATGATGCCAAATAAATGAAGGAATAATGCTATAAATGTATAACATCAAAAAAAATAATCCTATTAGATTTCTTTTTTTATTCCAATTCAAACCTTGAGCCTATTGAACCACAAAAATAAGGATAATTTATATAATTAATAAAATTCGTTATTCGCCTAGCTATCTTGACGCTTTGAACCAAAAAAATAGTGAAAATGAACTAGGAGCTTTTTTTGCGTTGCAGATTCTGTAAAA